>Ga0214192_1000325_pt1 | contig 30464 bp, 22 predicted proteins | sample TroBogEpilimnion_44_FD_153030 | JGI IMG/M metagenome (GOLD analysis project Ga0214192, IMG submission 153030) | Freshwater microbial communities from Trout Bog Lake, WI - 29JUL2008 epilimnion | ecosystem: Environmental > Aquatic > Freshwater > Lake > Epilimnion/Euphotic zone | place: Trout Bog... | reverse complement strand
GCGGGGGTGATGGAGGCGACGTCGGGCGGGGTGGAGGTGTTCGGCGAGCCGGCGCTGGTGTCGCGATCGCGGACGGGGTATCTGACGCAGAATTTCAGTTTGTATCCGGACCTGACGGTGGACGAAAACATTCGCTACATCGGGGATCTGCGGCGGGTGCCGAAGAAGGAGATTGCCGAGCGCGGGCTGCGGTATCTGCGGATGTTCGACATGGACCGGTTCCGGGACCGGCTGGCGGGGAAGCTGAGCGGCGGGATGAAGCAGAAGCTGGCGCTGGCGTGCGCGCTGGTGCCGGAGCCGCGGGTGCTGCTGCTGGATGAGCCGACGACGGGTGTGGATCCGGTGTCGCGGCGGGAGTTCTGGGACACGCTGGCGCATCTGGCGGCGGACGGGCTGACGATACTGCTGGCGACGCCGTATCTGGACGAAGCGGAGCGGTGCCACCGGGTGGCGCTGATGCACCAGGGAGAGCTGCACGAGATCGGCACGCCGGTGGAGCTGCGGGAGAAGCTGGGGGCGAAGCGGATTGAGCTGCGGACGACGAACCTGGCGCTGGCGGAGCAGATCCTGTCGCCGATGGCGGGGCCGGGGCGGGAGATTATCGACGTGCAGCGGTTCGGCGACCGGCTGGATTTGCTGGCGCCGCGGACGGAAGCGGCGCTGGGGATTGCGGAGAAGGCGCTGGGCGAGGCGGGGCTGGCGATCCACGATACGACGCTGGACGAGCCGACGCTGGAGAACACATTCGTGGCGAGGCTGCGGGCGCTGGGGCAGGAGATACACGACGAGCCGTTTCCGGCGCGGCGGAGTCAGGCGGACCGGGCGGGGCAGGTGGCGATCGGGGCGTCGGCATTGACGAAGCAGTTTGGGACGTTTACGGCGGTACACAACGTGAGTCTCGAAGTGAAGTACGGCGAGATTTACGGGCTGCTGGGAGCGAACGGGGCGGGCAAGACGACGACGATCAAGATGCTGTGCGGGCTGCTGGAGCCGACGGGCGGCGGGGTGCGGCTGGCGGGGCGGACGGGCGAGCTGAAGACGAGCGAAGTGCGGCAGAGGATCGGGTACATGTCGCAGAAGTTTTCGCTGTACAACGATCTTTCGATTGAAGAGAACCTGGAGTTTTTCGCCGGCGTGTACGGGGTGCCGGAGGGCGAGCGCGAAGAGAAGAAGCGCTGGGTGCTGGAGTTTTCCGGACTCGCGGGGCGGGAGAAGCAGATTACGGGGAGCCTGCCGCAGGGCTGGAAGCAGCGGGTGGCGTTCGGGGCGGCGATTATGCATGAGCCGCGGGTGTTGTTTCTGGACGAGCCGACGAGCGGGGTGGATCCGCTGGCGCGGCGGTCATTCTGGAAGATGATCAACCGGCTGGCGGACGCGGGGACGGCGATTCTGGTGACGACGCACTATCTGGAAGAGGCCGAGCAGTGTAACCGGCTGGGAATGATGGTGGCGGGGGAGTTAGTGGCGGAAGATACGCCGACGGCAATTAAGGCGACACAGGAAGGCAACTTACTCGAGTTAGTAACCGATGCTCCGCAGAAGGCGCTCGACTTACTAAAGAGCGGGACGGAGCGGTGGAGAGTATCGTTATTCGGCGACCGGCTGCATGTAATTACCAATGACGACGCGGCGACGGGCGAGCGGATTTATCGGGAGAAGCTGGCGGCGGCGGGGATTCAGGTGCTGCTGGCGAAGCAGGGGCGGTTCTCGCTGGAGGATGTGTTCATCGGAGTGGTGGAGAAGGCACGGTTGCAGGGCAAGGTGGGGTCGGAGGATTAATGCGCCGGATATTCGCACAGGTACGGAAAGAGCTGATCCAGATCCTGCGGGATAAGCGGGCGCTGGGGCTGGCGCTGGTGCTGCCGATGACGCAGCTGATTCTGATGGGGACGGCGATATCGCTTTCCGTGAAAGACCTGACGATGGCGGTGCAGGATTTCGACAATTCGCCGGCGTCGCGGGAGTTGCTGGGGGCGTTTCATCAGTCCATTACGTTTCGCACCATACCGTTTGCGCCGGACCGGCAACCGGAAGAGGCGTTCGTGACGAACGAGGCGCGGGCGGTGCTGGTGATTCCGGCGCACTTCGGACGCGATCTGGCGCGCGGGAGAAACACGCCGGTGCAGGTGCTGGTGGATGCTTCCGATTCGAACACGGCGCGGCTGATAGAAGGCTACGCGAGCCAGATCACGGCGGGATTCAACGCGGCGAATGCGAACGGGGCGATGGCGGCGCCGGTGACGGCGGCGATCCGTTACTGGTACAACCCGGGGCTATCGTCGAAGAAGTTTTACGGGCCGGGGATGTTCGTGCTGGTGATCTCGCTGTTTCCGCCGCTGCTGGCGACGCTGGCGATGGCGAGGGAGGGCGAGCAGCAGACGATATTGCAGGTGTATGTATCGAGTATCTCGGCGCATGAGTTTCTGCTGGGCAAGATATTCGCATTTATGCTGATTGCGCTGTGCGATGTGGTGTTGTTACTGGGGCTGCTGTTCACTTACTTCGGGCTGAGCATAGCGGGGGATCCGACGCCGTTTCTTGTGGCGACGATTTTGTATACGTTCTGCGTGGCGGCGTTCGGGACGCTGATCGGGGCGGCGATTCCGAATCAGGCGGCGGCGATGCAGGCGGTGGCGATGGGCGGATTCCTGCTGGTGTTCATGCTGAGCGGGCTGATTTTTCCGATACAGAATATTCCGGTGCAGATTCGCTGGATGTCGAATCTGGTGTGGGGCCGGTATTACATCGATATTGTGCGCGACTTTCTGCTGCAGGGCGGCGGGTGGCCGGCGGAGTGGTGGAAGGTGGGGATTATCGGGCTGATCGGGGGCATTTTCTATCTGCGGGCGTGGCTGACGATGAGGCGGATGCAGCTGGCGGCATAGATGCTGAAGAAGATATTTCCAATCTTTGAGTTTCTGACGAGTCACCGGTTTCACGCGATGCTGCGCAAGGAGTTCGCGCAGATCCGGAGGGACAAGAGGCTGGCGATGTCGCTGGTGGTGCCGCCGATATTGCAATTGCTGCTGTTCAGTCTGGTGCTGAATGCGACGGTGTCGGACCTGAAGCTGGGGGTGATCGATGAGAGCCGGACGCCGGAGAGCCGCGATCTGGCGTCGACGCTGACGGAGAGCAAGAGTTTCCAGCTGGCGGGTTACTACTATTCGGTGGAGCGGCTGGGCGATGCGATCAGCCGCGGCGATGTGGATGCCGGGGTGGTGATTCCGAAGGATCTGGCGAAAGACCTGGAGCGCGGGCGGCCGGTGACGGTGCAGTTTCTGCTGAACGCGATGAACGCGAATACGGCGTCGATCGCGCAGGGTTATGCGCTGGGGGTGATCCGGTCGTGGAATCAGGGGCTGGCGGCGCAGGGGCTGCATGCGAGCTTCCGGCAGATTGGAGCGCCGCAGGTGAGCCGCAGGGGGCAGGCGGTGATGACGCGGGCGTTCCTGTTCAATCCGGGTCTGGAGAGCACGTGGTTTGTGGTGACGGGGATTCTGGGGCTGCTGATTATTCTGAACGGCTCGATTGTGGCGTCGGCGGCGATGGTGAAGGAGCGGGAGGCGGGGACGATTGAGCAGCTGGTGATGTCGCCGGCGACGACATCCGAAATTATTGTGGCGAAGATGGCGCCGCTGTTTCTGCTGCTGATTCTGATGGTGACGGGGGCGACGGCGTTTATCAAGCTGGCGTTTAATGTGCCGTTCAACGGGAATCTGTTTGTGGTGTTTTGCGGGGCGTGTTTGTGCACGCTGTCGGGGATTGCGCTGGGGACGGTGATTGCGACGTTTTCGAAATCGGCGCAGCAGGCGCAGCTGACGAGTTTCTTTGTGAATCCGCTGCTGACGACGGCATCGGGAGCGGTGACGCCGGCGGAGGCGATTCCGGAATGGCTGCAGCCGCTGGTGAGGGTGAATCCGATCCGGCACTTCAGTGTGATTGCGAGGTCGAACATGATCAAGGGCACGGGGTTCGAGGCGTTGTGGCTGAATTTTCTGGTGCTGGGGATCTTTACGGTGCTGCTGGTGACGCTGAGTGTGTGGCGGTTCCGGAAGATGTTGAGTTAGGCGGGGAGTTCGTGGGGTCATGAGGGCACTTACGTTATGAAAAGCGGGATGCGGATCGTACTCATTGGAGTTAGTGCGGTGTTATCGGCGTGGGCGCAGGCGGGCGCGCCGGCGACGACTACGGTGGCGAATCAGGTGCCGCTGTCGGGGCGCGCGGGCGGCGGCGGGTCGGTGAGCGCGGGGCAGCAGCCGGTGCCGGGGACGACGAGCAGCGTGAATACGATCAATCCGACGATTCAGGTGCAGGGGCCGTATGCGGGCAGCGTGCGGGGCGAAGGGGCGGTGAGCGGGAAGCTGACGCTGCGGGAGGCGGTGAAGCGCGGGCTGGAGTACAACCTGGGGACGCGCGGCCTGACGTACACGGTGCGGCAGGCGCAGGGGCAGGCGGCGGCGGTGCGGAGCGCGCTGATGCCGAATGTGAATGGCACGCTGGGGGAGACGGTGCAGCAGACGAATCTGCGGGCGCAGGGATTCCGGATTAGTTTGCCGATAGCGGGAGTTGCGTTTCCGACGGTGGTGGGGCCGTTCAATTACTTCGATCTGCGGGCGAGGCTGACGCAGAATATAGCGGATCTGACGGCGCTGAATAACTACCGGTCGGCGCAGGAGAGCGTGCGGGCGGCGGAGTTACTTTCGAAAGATGCGAAGGACTTAGTGGCGATGGCGGTGGGGGGCGCGTACTTACAGGTGGCGGCGGCGAAGGCGCGGGTGATTTCGGCGCGGGCGCAGGTGGAGGCGGCGGAGGCGCTGTACCGGCAGACCGAGCAGCAGCGCGCGGTGGGGCTGGTGGCGCAGATCGACGTGAACCGGAATGAAGTGCTGGAGCTGACGCAGAAGCAGAGAGTGGTGACGCTGGAGAACGATCTCGCGAAGCAGAAGATCAATCTGGCGCGGCTGATCGGGCTGGCTCCGAATGACGGGTTCGATATTGCGGAAGATGTTCCGTATGCGGCGGCGGGCGTGGAGACGCAGGACGAGGCGGTGGCCGAGGCGCTGATGAAGCGGGCCGATATTCACGCGGCGGAGGCGCAGATTCAGGCGGCGCAGAGGAGCATGGCGGCGGCGAGGGCGGAGAGGATACCGTCGCTGGCGATGAGTGCGGATTACGGGGTGATCGGGACGAATCCGGCGGAGGCGCACGGGACGTTTTCGGTGACGGGGACGCTGAAGATTCCGATCTGGCAGGGCGGGCGGGCGAGTGGCGATATTGAACAGGCCGCGGCGGCGCTGGAGCAGCGGCGGGCGGAGCTGGCGGATACGCGGAGCCGGGCGGAGAGCGAGGTGCGGAGTGCGTATCTGGATATGGCGTCGGCGGCGAGCCAGGTGGAGCTGGCGCGGCGGAATCTGGAAGTGACGCGGCAGACGCTGGAGCTGACGCGGCAGCGGCTGGAGGCGGGGGTGACGGATACGGTGGATGTGTCGCAGGCGCAGGCGGCGGTGGCGAACGCGGAGCTGGATTACATTAACGGGGTGTTCGCGCATAATGTGGCGAAGCTGAGCCTGGCGCGCGCGGCGGGGGATGCGGCGGAGAATCCGGAGCGGTTTCTGAAGCTGCAGTAGGGGGAGTTACGGCTTCGGGCTGTAGGCGGTGCAGTCGATTTCGACGCGGATGGGGGCCATGAAGCCGCAGACGACGGTGGTGCGGACGGGTTTGGTGTCGCCGAAGAATTCGCTGTAGACCTCGTTCATGGCGGCGAAGTCGTCGCCGCTCGCGAGGAAGACGCCGACTTTGACGACATCGGCGAGCGAGGAGCCGACGCCTTCGAGAATCAGCTTGATGTTATTGAGGACGAGGCGCGTTTCGTGGCGGATGTCGCCGGTGGAGAGGGCGTTGGTGGCGGGGTCGACGGGGACCTGGCCGGCGAGGAAGATGAAGTCGCCGGCGCGGACCGCGGGGGAGTAGGGGCCGCGGGGGGCGGGGATGCCGGGGGGCGAGAGGCGTTCGATCATGCGGGTTGTTCCTCTGTACTAGTGGCCTTCGGCTTCGAGGAGGCGTTCGACTTCGATGGCGGCCATGCAGCCGGCGCCGGAGGCGGTGATGGCCTGGCGGTAGGTGCGGTCCTGGACGTCGCCGGCGTGGAAGACGCCGTGGATGTTGGTGCGCGCGCCGCCGTGGGAGACGATGTAGCCGTCCTTATCGAGATCGAGCTGGCCTTCGAAGACCTGGGTGTTGGGGATGTGGCCGATGGCGATGAAGAGGCCGTCGACGTCGCGGCGGGAGGTTTCGCCGGTGACGAGGTTGCGGAGTTTGACGCCGGTGACGAGGTTCTGTTCGAGATCGTAGACTTCGTCGATGGCGGTGTTCATGATGAACTCGATCTTCGGGTTGGCTTTGGCGCGATCGAGCATGATCTTTGAGGCGCGGAAGGAGTCGCGGCGGTGGACGAGGGCGACGTTGCGGCCGAAGCGGGTGAGGAAGTTGGCTTCCTCCATGGCGGAATCGCCGCCGCCGACGACCATGATTTGTTTATCGCGATAGAAGAAGCCGTCGCAGGTGGCGCAGGAGCTGACGCCGTGGCCGATGAGCTTCTGTTCGGAGGGGAGGTCGAGCCAGCGGGCGCGCGCGCCGGAGGCGATGATGAGGGTGCGGGTTTCGATCTCCTCGCCTTCGATGTTGAGGCGGAAGGGGCGTTTGGAAAGGTCGGCGGCGAGGACGTTGCCGTCGCGGTAGACGGCGCCGAAGCGTTCGGCCTGCTTCTTCATGTTCTCGACGAGTTCGGGGCCCTGGATGCCTTCGGGGAAGCCGGGAAAGTTTTCGACTTCGGTGGTGAGCGAGAGCTGACCGCCGGCTTCGCGGCCTTTGACGACGAGCGGGGCGAGGCCGGCGCGTCCGGTGTAGATGGCGGCCGTGTTGCCGGCGCAGCCTGAACCGATGATGACGACGTTGTGCATGGGGTTAATTGGGAAGCTGTTTAATTTTCGAGCGTATCAGATGTGGCGGCGGCTACCGGAGAGCGGCTACTTGCGGATGCTGCTGAGCAGGTTGGCGACGCCGGCGGGGTCGAGGACGCGCTTTTCCTCGCAGCAGACGCCGACGGGGATGGGGCTGCCGTGGGGGCAGGCGCCGGGGTGGCCGAGGAGGGTGCAGATGCGGTCGGTGACGTCCGGGCTGAGGATGTGTTCGAACTTGCAGGCGCTGGATTCGATCTCCTGTTCGTCGCGGATGGAGAGGACGTCCATGAAGAGGCGTTCGGCGAGGCGGTGGCGGCGGATGACGTTGCGGGCGCGGGTTTCGCCGGCGGGGGTGAACTGTTCGCGGCCGTCGACGACGGTGACGAGGCCGATGCCGGTGAGGGTGGCGATGAGGCGACGCCACTGGGCGTCGGTAAATTCCATGGTTTCGGCGTGGCGGGTGGAGGGGGCGGCAGAGGCATCCGGCGAGACGGTTTCTTCTTCGCGGCGGAGCCAGAGGTGTTCGAGGACTTCGTCGAAGTCCTGATTCTCTTCGGCGGAGAAGACGAGGGTCTCTTTGATGCGGCCGTGGTCGAGGTTGACGCGGCGGTCGGCGAGGCGGCCGGCGTTTTCGTCATGAGTGACCATGATGATGGTGCGGCCCTGGTTGTGGAGCTCGCCGAGGAGGCGGAAGACGATGCGCTGGTTTTCGGCGTCGAGGTTGCCGGTGGGTTCGTCGGCGAGGATGATTTTGGGGTCGTTGACGAGGGCGCGGGCGATGGCGACGCGCTGCTGCTCGCCGCCGGAGAGCTGCGAGGGGAGATGCGAGGCGCGCGCTTCCATGCCGACCTGTTTGAGGGCGCGGAGGGCTTCGGACTCATCGGTCATGCTGTGGAAGAACTGGGCGAGCATGACGTTTTCGAGAGCGGTTAAATGCGGGACGAGGTGGAACTGCTGGAAGACGAAGCCGACGGTTTCGCTGCGGAACCTGACGAGTTCATGGCGGCGGAGTTGGGAGGTATCGGTGCCGTCGATGAGGAGCGCGCCGCTGGTGGCCTGATCGAGGCAGCCGAGGAGGTTGAGGAGAGTGGTTTTGCCGGAGCCGGAGGGGCCCATGATGGCGATCCACTCGCCGCGGCTGGCGGTGAAGCTGATGCCGTCGACGGCGCGGACGGCGGTGGAGCCGGAGCCGTAGGATTTTTTGACGTCGATTAGTTCAATGAATGAGCTCATTCGCCCCTCAATATGATGGCGGGCTGGATGCCGCGGATTCGCGATGCGGAGATGGCGGTGGCGACGGAGGCTACCGCGAGCATGACGCCCATGACGCCGGCGAAGACAGAGGCGCTGGGTTCAACGTGAAATGCCGCGCCGAAGACCTGGTGGCCGATGGCGGCGGTGACCAGAATGCCGGCGAAGTAGCCGGCGAGCGAAGCCACCAGGGCGAGGGCGGCGGATTCAGAGATGAAGAAAGCCGTGATGCGGCGTTCGGCGGCACCGAGGGCCTTCATGATGCCGATTTCCTTTGAGCGTTCGATGACGAGTTCGCTGAAGTTGCTGCTGACGCAGAGCGTGGTGATGACGAGGATGACGACGGTGAGCAGGAGCAGGGCGGCGCGGAACTTGAGGACGACGCTCGATTCGGTGGCGGCGACGGCGAGGTTGGTGCGGAGGTCGGCGGCGGGGAATTGCAGAGCGAGGGCGGCGCGGATGGATTCGAGGCGGTCGGAGGGGGCGCGGAGTTCGATGAGGCTGGCGACGGCGGAGAGGCCGGCGAGTTGGGCGGCATCGGAGAAGGGCACGAGGAGTTCGGCGTCTTCGGCGGCGCCGGTGGAGACGATGCCTTTCAGGGTGCAGGGGGCGGACAGGAGGGCGACGGGTGCGCCGAGCGCGAGGTGGAGCCGGGAGGCGAGCAGTTCGCCGGCGAGGCATTCGCCCGGCGCGATGTTGCGCGTGCCCTGGATGTGCCAGAAGGAGGTGAGGGCGGCGGATTTGGCGACATCGAAGCCGGCGACGGGGATGATTTCTCCGCCGGATGCGGGGCCGATGCGGCCGGAGGTGATGAGGAAGGGCGCGGCTTCGGCGCCGAGTTTTTCGGCGGCGGCGGCGAGGTCAAGCGGGATGGTGTGGCCGGTGAGCGGGACGGCGAGGAGGTTGGCTCCGTAGCCGCGGAATTCTTCGCGGATGCGCTGGCCGACGGTGCCGTAGATTCCGAACAGAACAGTGGACAGCGTGGCGGCGACGGCAAGGGCGGCGAAGGCGATGGCGAGGCGCTGCTTGCGATAACGGAGCGCGCCGAGGACGAAGCGGAGGAACACTAGAGGCCCTCCCGCAGGATGGTGGCCGGCTCCATGCGCAGGGCGCGGCGGAGAGGCTGGGCGGCGCCGGCGACGGCAATGACGATGGCGGCGGCGATGATGACGAAGGGCAGGACGGGCGAGACTTCGACGGCGCTCTGGAAGACGGACTGGCCGACGTAGCGGGCGAGGAAGACGCCGGAGAGCGAGCCGATGAGGCCGCCGGCGAGGCCCATGAGAGCGGCTTCGAGAGTGAAGAGGGAAGCGACGAGCCAGCGGGCGCCGCCGATGGCCTGCATGATGGCGATTTCGCCGCGGCGCTCCATCATGGTGGTGGCGGTGAGGCTCCAGACGGTGAGGCCGGCGGAGAGAAGGGCGGCGGCGGCGATGAAGGCCATGAGGCCGGCGATGCGGTCGAGAATTTTGCCTTCGGAATCGGCGACGCGGCGAACGGGGCGGGCTTCGGTGCCGGGGAGGGCTTCGGCGATTTCGTGAGCGATGGAGGTGACGTAGTTGGTGCAGCTCCAGCGTTCGTATTCGGCGTTGGTCATGGTGCGGGGATCTTTGCGGGCGAAGTCGTCTTCGGGTTTGGTGAGAGCGGCGACGTCGATGCGGTCGATCTGGCCGGGGTGGGTGGTGAGGGACTGGAGGAGGGCGAGGGGGAGGAGGAGGCGGTCGTCGGTTTCGTCGCCGGTGGTGACGATGCCGGAGAGGCGGCAGGGCTGGCCGAGGACGGTGATGTCGCGGGCGGGCTGCCAGGAGTTGCGGCGGGCGAGAGCGGCGCCGGCGAGGCATTCGCTGGCGGTGGCGGAGTCGGCGTCATTGGGCCATGCGCCCTGGAGCTGCCAGGCGGGGTTGAGGTCGCGGATGCCGGTGGTTTTGATTTCGCCGTTGGGGGCTTTATAGGGATGGCGGAACCAGACGCCCTGGAGGGGGACGGCGCCGTCGGCGGCGCTGAGGGACGGGGAGAAGGCGGTGATGTTGAGGCCCCAGAAGATGGTCTTGATTTTGGGGACGCGGGCTTCGTCGATGTAGTTGGCGGCGCCGGCGGTGGAGGCGGCGACCGAGCCGATGCCGCCGGTGAGAGACGCGCCTTTGGCGGTGACGACGATGTTGGCGCCTTCGGCGCGGAGTTCGCGGTTGATCTTATCGCCGATATCGAGCATGACGCCGAGCATGGCGGTGGCGACGGCGGCGCCCATGGCGATGGCGGCAACGGCGAGGGCCTTACGGCGCGGGGCGCGGCGGATGGACTCTTCGACGATGCGGAAGAACATGGGCTAGTTCTCTTTGGCGTTGCGGAAGGTGCCGATGCCGCCATCGAGGGCGGACTCATCGATGACGAGCGTGGCGCCTTCGACACGGGAGGCGAGGGGGATGGGATTGCAGCCGCCGTTGGTGCCGACGGTGGAGGTGAGGATTTCCGACGCGCAGTTGCGGCAGATGAGATTGGTCCCCTTCTTATAGAAGCCCTGGGTGCCGCAGATGTGGCAGGCGTCGAGGGCGGTGGCGAGGGAGTTGTCGGGCTTGCGGATGACGATGAAGCGGACGCTGACGCCCTGGTCGTTGAGGGAGAAGCGGTGGAGGTCGCCGTCGCTGACGGAGGCGACGGGGATGCGGACGGCGTGGTTGTCGAAGGCGACGGGGGTGGCGGGCGAGAGGGCGGAGGCCTGGCGGGCGTAGATGAATTCGGCGGTGATGAGGAGGATGAAGACGCAGGAGGCGGTGCAGGAGGCGATCATCCACATGCGTTCGCGGCGGGCGGCCCACTTGACTTTGCGGAGGGCCGCGCCTTCGAGGCCATCGGTTTTGGGGGCGGAACGCTGACGCCATTCGAGCAGAATCATGGCGGCGGCGAGAGCGAGGATGGTGACGAAGAAGAACATTTCGTTCTTCACGACGGGGCCGATGAGGGCCATTTCGGTGCGGCTGCTGGGGAGTATCTGGCCTTCGGAGAGTTCGTGGAGGCCGGTGATGGCGAGCTGGGCGACGACGACCATCAGGATGGCGGTGGTCATCTGGAAAAACTGTTTGAGGTTGACGCGGATGGTGCCGCGGACAAAAGCAACGCCGAAGGCAATGGCGAGGGCGATGCCGAGGAGCGCGCCGGCGCCTTCGAGGATGCCGGACGTATCGAGGCGCAGGGCGGCGAGCATGAGGACGGTTTCGACGCCTTCGCGGAAGATCATGAGGAAGACGAAGAAGAAGACGCCGGTGCCGCCGCCGGTGCCTTTGCCGCCGGCCGCGCCGGTGACGGAAGCGGCGGTGTCTTTCTGCAACCGGGTTTCAATTTCGCTCTTGAGATGCCTGCCGTGGCGGTTCATCCAGAGCACCATGGTGAAGACGAAAACGGAGCTGGCGAGGAGGGTCCAGCCTTCGTAGGCTTCCTCGCTGAGGTCGATTTTCGTGAAGCCCCAGGCGGCGATAAAACAGGCAATTACGGCGGTTATGAGGGCGCGGTAGACGACCGGCATGAGGTCTGACCGGCCCATTTTTTTGAGGTAGGCGACGGCGATGGCGATGACGAGCGCGGCCTCGACGCCTTCCCTCAAAGTGATGATGAAGGTTTGCAGCATTAAACGCAACTCAGTTGCAAGTAGATTATAGCAACCGGCGGATTCGCGGTGAGCGGGAGCGCCACTATACTGGAGATCATGCCCGGCCGACTTTATGTGGTTTCGACCCCAATCGGGAATCTGGAAGACATTACATACCGGGCGGTGCGGATCCTGAAGGAAGTGGACTGGATTGCGTGCGAGGACACGCGGACGACGGGTCATCTGCTGAACCACTACGGGATTCAGACGCGGACGGTGAGTTACCACGAGCACAACGAAGCGGAGCGGGCGGCGGAGCTGGTGGGGCGGATAGCGGCGGGAGAATCGGGGGCGATTGTTTCCGATGCCGGGACGCCGCTGCTGAACGATCCGGGGTACCGGCTGGTTTATGCGGCGGTGAAGTCGGGGATTGCGATTGAGGCGATACCGGGGGCGTCGGCGCTGCTGGCGGGGCTGGTGGTTTCGGGGCTGCCGACGGATCAGTTTCATTTTGGCGGATTTTTGCCGCCGAAGCAGGGGCAGCGGACGCGGATGCTGGAGTCGCTGGCGGACGAAGCGGCGACGCTGATCTTTTATGAAGCGCCGCACCGGATTCTGGAGGCGCTGGAGGACATTGAGGCGGTGATGGGGACGCGCGAGGTGGTGGTGGCGCGCGAACTGACCAAGATTCACGAGGAAGTGCTGCGGGGCACGGCGGGAGAAATACGGGGGAGGCTGGCGGCGCGGGATTCGGTGCGCGGGGAATTTGTGGTGCTGATCGGCAAAGGCAACGGGCCGGTGGATGACGGCACGCCGGTGGAAGAGGCGGTGCAGCTGCTGGTGGATGCCGGGGTGGACCGGATGGACGCAATGAAGACGGTGGCGCGGCAGAGGGGACTTTCGAAGCGCGAGGTGTACAAGTTGCTGAGTCCGGCGGGCGGGCCGAAGCAGAAGCGGTGAATGGGCGGCGCGAAGGCGCGGGGCAGCATGCGTCCTTAAATACCAACATGCGCCCTTAATAAACGAACAGTAGGATGGAGTCGAAAGATGCCGGCGTGAGGGCACGTGAAATGACTCGGAATCCCCTGTTGATCGGTTGCCAGGCCGTACTGGCGATGGTGGTGGCGCACGGAACGGTGCCGCCGTTGTTTGGACAGACGACGCAGCAGCCGACGCTGAACCACATTGTTACGGCGAGCGGGTTTGGCGGTTATGCGGGCGTGGCTGCGCCGGGATCGTGGATCGAGATCTACGGGACGAATCTGGCGGGGACGACGCGGCAGTGGGCGGCGGGCGACTTCAACGGAGCGGCGGCGCCGACGACGCTGGACGGAGTGACGGTGAGCGTGGGGGGGGCCGCGGCGTTCCTCAGTTATGTGAGTCCGACGCAGGTCAATGTGCAGGTGCCGGGGACGACGGCAACGGGCGCGGTGCCGGTGGTGGTGAGCTACCAGGGGAGGGCGAGCGCGGCGCTGCAACTGACGATTCAGGCGCAGGAGCCGGGACTGCTGGCGCCGGCGAGTTTCCAGGTGAGCGGCAAGCAATATGCGGTGGCGATTCACGCGGCGACGGGCGCCTACGTGAGCAACGGCAGCATTCCGAACACAACGGCCGCACCGGCGACGGCGGGCGAGACGCTGACGTTTTACGGGATCGGGTTCGGCGCGGTGAATCCGGCGGTGGCGGCGGGGACGGTGGCGGGCGGGCAGGCGACGCTGGTGAATTCGTTCACGATGACGATCGGGAATTCCACGGCGGCAGTGCAGTATGCGGGGATCGCGCCGGGCAATGTGGGGCTGTATCAGTTCAACGTGGTGGTGCCGGCCAATCTTTCGGCGGGGGACCAGCTGGTGCAGTTTTCCCTGGGCGGCGCGGTGAACACGCAGCAGACGCTGTACGTGACGGCGGGCGGAGCGAGCACGCAAACGACGCCGGGTGCGCCGACGAACGTCAGCGCGACGGCGGGCAACGGGAGCGTGAGTGTGGCGTTCGGGCCGCCTCCGCCGCCGGCCGCGACGGGAGCGCCGCTCACTGGATACACGGCGACGTGTACGGGCGGCGGGCAGAGGTTCACGGGAACGGCGAATGCGAGTCCGATTGCGATTACGGGTTTGACGAACGGCACCACGTACACGTGCACCGTGGTGGCGAACAGCACGGCGGGGCCGGGTGCATCCTCGGCGGCGGTGACGGTGGTTCCGACGGCATCGGGCGGGACGGGCGGCGGCGGGACGGGCGGAACGTTCACGCTGACCAGTTCGGCGGGGACGAACGGCGGAACGCTGCCGGCGTCGTTTACCTGCGACGGGTTCGGTTCGACGCTGCCGCTGGCATGGTCCGGCGCACCGGCGGGCACGCAGATGTATGCGCTGCTGATGAGTTCGACGCCGGCGGGCGGGAGCACGCAGTACAACTGGGTTTTGTACAACATTCCGGCGACAGCGAAGAGCCTGGCGCAGGACAGCTTTCTGGTGGGGACGACGGGACTGGGCGATGTGGCGCCGGGGCTGATTTACGATCCGCCGTGTTCGCAGCTGAGCGGGCCGCAGAGCTACACGTGGACGCTGTATGCGTTGTCGGGAGCGCCGGTTTTAGCGGTTCCGGCGAGCCAGGTGACGGGCGCGGCGCTGGCGGCGGCGATCGGGCCGGTGACGCTGGGTTCGGCATCGATCAGCATGAGCTACACGCGGGTGGCGGCGACGGCGACGGGGTCGAGCACGAACTGTGTGTACATCCGGAATTCGACACAGATTGTGACGGACGGGGCGGCATCGGTGAACTGCGACGGGACTTACGCGTATGTGGCTTCGATCGACAGCACGACGGATCAGACGATGAACGGGATTACGTCGACGAATCTGCAGGTGCCGACGCCGCAGAATTTTCAGGGCGCGAACGGGTGGAAGATTCCGCTGAAGCCGGTGCTGGCGGCGAGTGCGACGCAGGTGCCGTCGGGGCCGATCGGCGTGGCGATCAACGGGCTGCCGATTTTCAATCCGTGCGTGCAGAACGGCAATTGTACGGCGACGAACGGCGATACGAAGGCAGAAGGGCAGCTGGATATCTGCAACGGCCATGCGGGGCGGGCGGACGATTATCACTACCACGCGGCGCCGGTGTGCATGATGGCGGAGCAGTCGACCGTGTACTGGAATACGCATCCGGTGGGGTGGCTGCTGGACGGATTCGCGGTGTTCGGCTACGGCAATGCGGACGGCAGCACGCCGAACCGGGATTCGTGCGGCGGGATTACGATCAGCGGGGCGCAGATTCCGGCGGGGTATCCGTACACGTATGCGTATCACGTGATCGACACGTTCCCGTACATAACGGACAACTGCATCAGCGGCGTGCCGAGCCCGGATCTGCCGAACCAGGGCAGCAAATATAAGACGCTGCGGCAGCCGCCGGTGACGCCGTTCAACGACACGAACATGACGCTGACGACGGCGCCGGACGGGTACGCGGTGCTGCAGTTTACGTCGGCGAATCCGTTTGTGACGAATGAAACGGGTTCGGACAAGTACAACAATCCGGCCGGGACGTATCTGATCCGGTACATCCAGATGACCGGAAGCGCGCTGGCGACGGCGCTGGCGCAGCCGCAGAACGCGAATAAGACGGCGTGCTGGAACTTCCAGTTCCGAAATGCAGCCGGGGCGACGACGCAGCCGGACGTTGCGTACTGCAGATGACGGCGCGCCACTAAAATGGGACTTGCCCTCTAACATTCAGATTGTCGGCGCGGGACTGGCCGGATGCGAAGCGGCGTGGCAGCTGGCCGAACGCGGCGTGGCGGTGACGTTGTTCGAGATGCGGCCGGTGCGGACGACGGACGCGCACCAGTCGGACAGGCTGGCGGAGCTGGTGTGTTCGAATTCGCTGAAGAGCGACGCGAGGCCTTCGGCGTCGTGGCTGCTGAAAGAAGAGCTGCGGCGGCTGGGATCGCTGCTGATGCGGGCGGCGGCGAAGGCGCGGGTGCCGGGCGGGAATGCGCTGACGGTGGACCGGGTGGCGTTTGCCGATGAGGTGACGGCGGCGATCGAGGGGCATCCGCGGATCGAGGTGCGGCGGGAAGAGGTGGCCGAGATCGATCCGGAGCGGCCGACGATTGTGGCGACGGGGCCGCTGACGAGCGACGGACTGGCGCAGAGTATTGCGCGGCTGACGGGATCGGGGCGGCTGTTTTTTTATGACTCGATCAGTCCGATTGTGGATGCGACGACGATTGACCGGTCGGTGGTGTTCGCGGCGTCGAGGTATGACAAGTCGCTGGATGGCACGGGCGATTATCTGAACTGTCCGTTTACGAAGGCCGAGTATGAGCGGTTCGTGGACGAGCTGCTGGCGGCGCAGGCGGTAGAGGCGCACATCCCGAACGACACGCCGTTTTTCGAAGCGTGTCTGCCGATTGAAGAGATTGCGCGGCGCGGGCGGGACACGCTGCGGTTCGGGCCGATGAAGCCGATGGGGCTGACCGATCCGCGGACGGGGCGGCGGCCGTATGCGGCGGTGCAGCTGCGGCAGGAGAATCTGCGGGCGGATAGTTACAACCTGGTGGGATTCCAGAATCACCTGCGGTTCGGCGAGCAGAAGCGGGTGATGCGGCTGATTCCGGGGCTGGAGAATGCCGAGTTTCTGCGGTTCGGGCAGATTCACCGGAACACGTACATCAATGCGCCGGAGCTGCTGAACGAGGCGCTGCGGCTGCGGTCGCATGCGAAGGTGTTTTTCGCGGGGCAGATTTCGGGAGTGGAAGGGTATGTGGAGTCGATTGCGACGGGCCTGGCGGCGGGGCAGCTGGCTGCGGCGCAGCTGCAGGGTGAAGCGGTGAGGCCGTTTCCGCGGGAGACGGCGATCGGGTCGCTGTGCCACTACATTGCGAATGCGAATCCGAAGCATTATCAGCCGGCGAACATCGCGTTCGATCTGTTTCCGCTGCCGGAGCCGAATCCGCGGGACAGGGCGGAGAGGCAGGCGATGATCTGCGAGCGGGCGCTGCGGCGGCTGGAGGAGTACATGGGGGTGCATGGCTGAGCGGGGAGCATCGGAGTTAGAGCGGGCGATCGCCGAATTTCTGGGCGAGCGGGCGCGGCGCAACGATTCGCCGCACACGCTGCGGAACTACGACGCGGATCTGCGGGACTTTGTGGTGTATTTTTCGCCGCCGGGAGCGACGCCGCCGGGGCTGGGGGAGTTCGAGGTGCTGCATCTGCGGGAGTGGCTGGGGCAGCTGTATGAGCGCGGGCACAGGCCGGCGACGATCCGGCGGAAGCTGGCGGCGGTGCGGGCGCTGTTCCGGTATCTTTCGCGGGAGCACAGGATTGAGGCGGATCCGGCGAGGCTGCTGCGGGTGCCGAAGATGCCGAAGTGGCTGCCGGCGGTGCCGAATGCGGAGGTGACGAACGCGCTGGTGGACGGGGTGGCGGAGCGGGAAGACCTGGGGCGGCCGCATCCGGCGCGGGACCGGCTGCTGTTTGAATTGCTGTATGGCTGCGGGCTGCGGATCAGCGAGGCGGTGGGGCTGGATCTGGAAGACTTCGACCGGGGCGAGCGGTGGATTCGGGTGCGCGGCAAGGGGCGGAAGGAGCGGCAGGTGCCGTATGGGGCGAAGGCGGCGGAATCGATGGAGGCGTATCTGAAGGCGCGGCTGGAGATGCCGGGCGGCAGGGGCGATTCGCGGGCGCTGTTTCTGAACCACGGGGGCGGGCGGCTGACGGACCGCGGGGCGCGGGGGATTGTGAAGTTTTACGCGACGTACGTGGCGGGGGATGCGGGGATTCATCCACATACTCTGCGGCATGCGTTTGCGACGCATCTGCTGAGCGACGGGGCGGATCTGCGGGCGATTCAGGAGCTGCTGGGGCATGCGCGGCTTTCGACGACGCAGAAATATACGCAGGTGTCGCTGGCGGATCTGATGAAGGTGTACGACGCGGCGCATCCGAAGGCGTGAGGCGGCGCTGTCCGGCGTGCGTGTTATTACCCGAAAATGTGCGTGAAAGCGCCCGCCCGGTAAATTTGCGGGGAGCGGCGGGGCGAGAGGAAAAGCCTTTTTTTCAATGCGATGCGCGCGGTGTGTGCGGAGCCGCGCTGGTACGGCGATTGCTGCTCATGCGGCGGGAGTGGATTGTTCGCATGAGACACGAAATCAAGGAATCCTTAATTACGATCACGGGGATGACGGTGGGCGGCTGTGTAATCGTCGGGATGGCGATGCTGGTCGCCGTGTTCATGCACATGTAGGACGGGGCGCGTCAGAGGGTCTTGAGAAAGTCGAGATCGACGTTGCCGCCGCTGATGACGAGGCCGAGGCGCGAGATGCCGGCGGGGAGCCGGCCGGATATTGCGGCGGCGACAGTGACGGCGCTGCTCGGTTCGATGATCATTTTCATGCGCTCGATGACGAGGCGCATGGCGGCGCGGATTTCATCCTCAGACACGGTGAGGATGGCTTCCACGTGATGGCGGATGATGGGGAAGGCCAGTTTGCCGGTGACGGGAGTGCGGAGGCCATCGGCAATGGTATCGGGCGGCGGGATGGCGATGCGCTCGCCGGCGGCGAGGGAACGGGCGGCGTCGCTGGCGAGTTCCGGTTCGACGCCGAAGACGCGGATGGCCGGGCGGATGTCTTTGGCGATGGTGGCGGAACCGCTGAGCAGTCCGCCGCCGCCGACACAGACGAGAAGAGCGTCGAGATCGGGGATTTCTTCCATTAGTTCGAGAGCGGCGGTGCCCTGGCCGGCCATGACGAGAGGGTGATCGAAGGGCGGCACGAGTACGGCGCCGGTTTCGGCGACGATGCGGGCGGCGACGGCTTCGCGGTCTTCGGTGAAGCGGTTGTAGGTGACGATGGTTGCGCCCTGCGCGCGGGTGGCCTCCATTTTGGAGCGCGGGGCATCGTGCGGCATGACGATGGTGGCGGCGGCGCCGACGTGCCGGGCGGCGATGGCGGTGGCCTGGGCGTGGTTGCCGGAGGAGAAGGCGACGACGCCGCGCGTGAGCTGATCCGGGGTGAGGGAGAGGATCAGGTTCGAGGCGCCGCGAATTTTGAAGGCTCCGCCGCGCTGAAAGTTTTCACATTTCAGGAAGAGGCTGAGGCCGGCGCGGTCGTCGAGACTGCGCGAGGTGAGGACGGGGGTGCGGCGGGCCAGCGGGACGATGCGGCGCGCGGCATCGCGGACCATATCCGCGTTGATGGCGAAGGTCATGAAACCGCGTTTAGCGGGCCGCTTCGAATTCGAGCTTGTGGGCGCGGTTGTAGCGCATGCGGTCCTGATATTCCTGATGCAGGGTGCTGATGCCGGCCCAGTAGTAGCCGCCGACGAAGAGCGACAGGAACGGGATCGACGGGTAGTTGTAGGTCGAGATGGCGAAGTACACCATGTACAGGAAGTAGCTGCCGCAGGCGAGTTCGAAGTAAGGCAGCCAGCCGCTCTTCCGCTTGTACTTCTTGACGGCGAGGCGCTTCTGCTGCGTGCCTTCGATGGCGTACTTGGGGGTGCGGACGAAACCGCTCTGCACACCGAAGAGGGCTTCGAGGACGGCGCGGGTGTTGATAAGGGTGAGGCCGACGCCGACGGCCATCAGCATGGGAAGCAGCAGGATGGAGCGTTTCCAGTCCTTTGGATTCAGTTCGCGCTGGGCGATGACGTAAAAGACCGAGAGTGACCAGAACGAGGCGACGATGAGCGGAAGATCGATCAGCATCATCTGCCAGACGCCCATGTAAAAGCGCACGATCATGACCGGCAGCATGAGAGCCGAGACGACGATCATGAGCGGATACGAGATATTCGGCGTGAGGTGCATGAAGGCTTCGGCCTTCACGCGGAAGGGCAGTTTGGCGCGCAGGATGGAGGGCAGCAGCTTTTTCGCACACTGCGTGAGGCCCTTGGCCCAGCGGAACTGCTGGACCTGGAAGCCGTGCATTTCGACGGGCAGTTCGCTCGGGCAATCGATGCGCGGGAGGTAGACAAAGCGCCAGCCTTTGAGCTGGGCGCGGTAGCTGAGGTCGGAATCCTCGGTGAGGGTGTCGTGTTGCCAGCCGCCGGCGTCGTCGATCATGGCGCGGCGGAGGATGCCGGCGGTGCCGTTGAAGTTGAAGAAGAGGCCGGAGCGGGAGCGGGCGCCGTGTTCGAGGATGAAGTGGCCGTCGAGCAGGAGGCCTTCGACTTCGGTGAGGAAGTTGAAGTCGCGGTTGAGGTAGCTCCAGCGGGTCTGGACGACGCCGACGCCGGGGTCGGCGAAGTGGTGGACGGTGCGGAGGAGGAAGTCGGCGGGGGGCAGGAAGTCGGCGTCGAAGACGGCAACGAATTCGCCGGTGGCGGATTTCAGGCCTTCCTGGAGGGCGCCTGCCTTGAAGCCTTCGCGGTTGGTGCGGTGGTGATATTCGATGGGGTGGCCGATGTTCCTGTAGCGCTCGCAGAGGGCTTCGGCGAAGGCGTGGGTGTCGTCGGTGGAGTCGTCGAGAACCTGGATCTGGAGGAGATGCTTCGGGTACTCCATTTTGACGACTTCATCGATGAGGCGTTCGAGGACGTAGCGCTCGTTATAAAGAGGAAGCTGGATGGTGACTTTGGGGAGTTGCTCGAAGCGGAGCTTCGGTTCATCGACGGCGTTCCTGCGGTGCTTGAAATAGGCGCGCACCATTTCGAAGCGGTGGATGCCGTAGACGGAGAGGAGCGCGAGGATCCCGAAATAGGGGACGAGGATGGCCCAGTCGAACCAGGAAAGCTGATGGATGCCCGCGAAGGTGTCGTCGAACAGCCCGCGGGAGATTTTGTCCATGGTGGACATGGCCAGTAACGCGGGTGGCGAAAAAAATTGCATACGAACTCCGGGTGCGCCGCGCCTGGGGTTGACGGGACCCGGCGGATGGACGCAGTCGGCTGAATTTCCAGCCGCATCTATATTTTACATGAGGGGTCCGGACGAGCACGGGCGGGTGGCCGGATTGGGCGGGGGAGGGGAGCGCGGGCGCCGGCATCCCGCGCAGGCGGTCCGGTCCAGGCTATACTGTTGGCATAGCTGATCGTCCTGGTGCTAGTTCTCAACGCAATACATTTTTCAGGGCCGCGCGGTAGATTTACTGCGCCGGCCCTGTTTTGTTTTGACGGAGCGGGCGGTTTTGGGGAGTATTCGGCTGTGATTTCTGTTTTGAGGTTTTTGTAATGAGAGAAAAAGGTACAGTGAAGTGGTTTAACGCGGCGAAAGGCTTTGGATTCATTCAGCGTGAATCCGGCGAAGATGTCTTCGTGCACTTTTCCGCGATCCAGACGAACGGCTATCGGTCGCTCGATGAAGGCGCGCAGGTGGAGTTCGAAGTGACCCGCGGCCCGAAGGGGTTGCAGGCAGCGAACGTTTCCGCCATCTAAGGGGACGGACGAAAAGCGGCGGGCCGGCCGTGCCAGACAACGCGCGGGCGGCCCGCTAACCAGGATCTTTGCAGCGGAAATCGAGGCAGAGAGAGATCCGGGCAGCAACAGTACAGAGGTGGAATGAGTAAAGAAGACAGCATTGAAGTAACCGGCACGGTCCTGGAAAAATTTCCGAGCGGACTTTTCAGCGTTCAGCTTGAGCACGAAAAAGTGGTCCTGGCCCATCTGGCCGGGCGGCTGCGCCGCAACAGAATCCGTGTGCTGGCGGGCGATAAGGTCACGATGGAGCTTTCTCCGTACGATCTGACCAAGGGCCGCATTACCTTCCGCCACCGCTAGCCCGCCACCGCCAGCCCACCACCGCCACAGGCCGCCTGCCCCCTACGGGCTTCTCCGAAGACGCAACATGCTCCGTACCCTCTTCGTATTCGGCACCCGCCCGGAAGCCATCAAGCTCTGCCCATTAGTTCTCTGGCAAAAAGCGCACCCGGAAACGTTTGACGTTCGGGTTGCGGTAACGGGTCAGCATCGACAGATGCTGGACCAGGTGCTTGCCGTGTTCGGCGTGACGCCGGATTTCGATCTCAACATCATGCAGCCGGGCCAGACGCTGGCGTCGTCGGCATCGCGCATTCTGGCGGCGCTCGAACCGGTGCTGCGCGAAGCAAGGCCGGACCTCGTCTACGTGCAGGGCGACACGACGACGACGCTGTGCGGCGCGCTGGCGGCGTTCTACGCGCGCATCCCGGTGGGTCATATTGAAGCGGGGCTGCGGACGGGAGACATGGCGCAGCCGTTCCCGGAAGAGATGAACCGCGTGGTGACGGGACGGCTGGCGGCGATTCACTTTGCGGCTACCGAGGGCGCGCGGAACAATCTGCTGGCCGAGGGCGTGGATGCGGCGACGATTCATGTGACGGGAAATACGGGGATCGACGCGGTGCTGTGGGTACGCGACCGGCTGGCGTCGGGCGAACTGGCGGGGAGCGACTACAGCTTTCTGAATCCGGAAAAGCATTTGATTGTGGTCACGGCGCATCGCCGGGAGAGCTTTGGGGCGGGCTTCGATCACATTTGCGAGGCGATTGGGCGGCTGGCTGGGCGCAGCGACGTGGAGATTGTGTACCCGGTGCATCGGAATCCGCAGGTGACGGGGCCGGTTTATTCGCGGCTGGCGGGGCTTGCGAATGTGCATCTGATCGAGCCGCTCGATTATGTGCCGTTTGTGGACCTGATGCGGCGGGCGGCGGTGCTGCTGACGGATTCGGGCGGGATACAGGAAGAAGGGCCGTCGCTGGGCAAGCCGGTGGTGGTGATGCGGGAAAAGACGGAGCGGCCGGAGGCGGTGGATGCCGGGACGGTGCGGCTGGCGGGGACGGATCCGGAGCGGATTGTGGGTGAAGTGGCGCGGCTGCTGGACGACGGGGCGCTGCGGGCGGCGATGTCGCGCGTGCATAATCCGTACGGCGACGGGCACGCGAGCGAGCGGATATCGGCATTGTCGCTGGCGCTGGCGCGGTAGCGGCGGCAGCGGCCCGTTAACTGTCGGCAATGGCCGGCTGGCTACTTTGGCGATTATTGATCCTGCATTCCGAAGGGGCCATGATGGGGGCAGACCCGAATGCCGAACCCGACCCAGCAGGCAGAAATCCCAACGAGTTCACCCGCCGGCGGCCATGAACTGCGCATGGAACGGCGCAACACGGCCGATTGTTCGGTGGAGCTGACGTGGAGAGGCGAGGCCGGCGACAAGCGGCTGGAGCTGTGCCGCGCGGTGGATATATCGGAGGCGGGCGTAGGCGTTGAGTCTTCCGAGCCGCTGCCGCCGTGTTCGCACGTGGTGGTGCGGGCGCAGGAGTTCGAGATTGCGGCGCTGGCGAAGGTGACGCACTGTTCGTGGCGGCGCAGCATTTACTTCCTGGGGCTGCAGTTTGTGGCGCGCACATCGACGGGCGCAGCCGATGGCCGCGGACCGGATCATTACGAAATTCTGCGGCTGGGCAACGAGGCGGGGTACGAGAACATTGAGCGGGTGTACCGGACGCTGGCGAAGCGGTATCATCCGGACAACGAAGAGACGGGAGACGCGGAGATCTTCCTGCGCATTTACGAAGCGCACCGGATCCTCAGCGACCCGGACCGGCGCGAGCGCTACGACAGGGAACGCAACAACCAGAAGAGCGTGGCGCGCTTCGAGTTCGGCTCCGGGGATTTCTTCGGCGGACTGAAGGGCGAGCAGAACCGGCGGCTGGCGGTGCTTTGCCTGCTGTACCGGAAGAAAGCGGTGGACCTCGATTCGCCGGGGTTGACGATGCTGGATCTGGAGGGGCTGTCCGGGCTGACGCGGGAAGAGCTCGGGTTCGGGCTGTGGTATCTGGCGGAGAAGAGATTTGCGGTAGTGGGCGACGATTCGAAATACCGCATCACGTCGCAGGGCGTGGACCATGTGGAGAGCCGCGTGGGCAGGGAGTTCGCCGAACTGAGCGCGATTGCGACGGCGCAGATACCGGCGCGGCAGTTGCAGATCGCCCGATAGCGCGACGGCGGGGCGGGGCTTTTCGGAAACAATTCATCCGAAACAACTCATTGAAAAAGCTGAGAAGGAATGCGCTCCGGCGAATGGCCGGGGTGTCTTGTTGCGTCCGGAATTCCGTCCGGTCAGTTAGCCTGACGGTAATTCCGGCGGAGAGAAATTTTGGGGACTTGTGACCCAGACAGCGCCCTCGGAGGAAAGCGTGCCTGCCGTGCCCCGGAGATCTTCCACGCGGTTTGAGCGGGGACTGAAATCCGCGTTCTCCTGCAACCAAGTATCGGAAATTTGGGCGCGGGAGGAAAGCGTGTTTGTACCGGTACGAGGGCTGCGCGCGCGCCCGTTGGTTAACTGTGCCGATGAGTCGGAAGCGATGAAGCCGGAGGAAACATACCGGCTGTACGACTTCCGGCATCTTGTGGCGGGAGGGCGAAATGCGCGTTACTAGTGGAGTCCTCCTTTTCGTTTCCGCCCTTCTCCGAGCGGCGACACCCCGGCCTGGGCCTCCTCCGCCCGGGCCGGGGGATCAGTGAAGGACGCTTCCCCTCCCGCCCGCAAATTCCGAAAACGACGTTTGGCCGTGTGCTGTTTGGGCGGCCCTCTATAATCGTTTTATCTCCGTATTTAAAGGATTCCTGTGACCGGTAACGATATCCGCCAGCGCTTTCTCGACTTCTTCCACGCCCGCGGTCACCGCGTGGTCCGCTCCAGTTCCCTGCTGCCGGGCAATGACCCGACGCTGCTGTTCACGAATGCGGGGATGAATCAGTTCAAGGAAGTTTTTCAGGGGCTGGAGGCACGGGATTACACGCGGGCGGCTTCGTCGCAGAAGTGCGTGCGCGCCGGGGGCAAGCACAACGATCTGGAGAATGTGGGGTACACGCGGCGGCACCACACGTTCTTCGAGATGCTGGGCAATTTTTCGTTCGGCGATTACTTCAAGGCCGAAGCGATCGAGTTTGCGTGGGACCTGATCACGAAGGATTACGGGATCCCGAAGGACAAGCTGTATGTGACGGTTTTCCGCGAGGACGACGAAGCGGAGCACCTGTGGCAGAAGGTGGCGGGGGTATCGAAGGACCGCATCTTCCGGCTGGATGAGAAAGACAATTTCTGGCAGATGGGCGATACGGGGCCGTGCGGGCCGTGTTCGGAGATCCATTACGACATGGGTCCGGAAGCGGCGGAGCCGGGGCGGGAGCATGAGCAGTTTCCGCTGGATGGCGGCGGGCGGTTTGTCGAGATCTGGAATCTGGTGTTCATGCAGTACAACCGGGATGCGTCGGGCGCGATGACGGCGCTGCCGCGGCCGTCGATCGATACCGGCATGGGGCTGGAGCGCATTGCGGCGGTGATGCAGGGACAGATTACGAATTACGAGACCGATCTGATCCGGCCGATCATTCTCAAAGCGGGCGAGCTGTGCGGGGTGGAGTACGGGGCCGATGCGAAGGTGGACACGGCGCTGCGGATCAATGCGGACCATGCGCGGGCGACGGCGTTTCTGATCAACGACGGAATTTTGCCGTCGAACGAGGGACGCGGCTATGTGCTGCGCAAGATTATGCGGCGCGCGATGCGGAATGCTCGGCTGATCGGGCAGCAGGATCCGTATCTGTTCAAGCTGGCAGGGTTTGTGGCGGAGCACATGCAGCAGGCGTATCCGGAGATGCTGGAGTCGATTCAGCGCGTGGCGAGGGTGGTGAAGGATGAAGAGCACCGCTATGCGACGACGTTCCTGGTGGCGGAGAAGGTATTCAGCGACGAGATTGCGAAGCTGAGCGACGGGATTGTGCCGGGAGCGGTGTCTTTCAAGCTGTACGACACTTACGGGCTGGCGCTGGATGAGCAGGAAGACATGGCGCGGGAGCGCGGCGTGGCGATGGATCGCGCCGGGTTCGACGCGGAGATGCGGCAGCAGAGGGAGCGCGCGCGGGCGAGCTGGAAGGGCGGCGAAAAGGGAGCGATTGCGCCGGCTTATCAGAAGCTGCTGGAAGAGAAGGGGCGGACGAAGTTCCTGGGTTACGCGGATCTGGATTCGGTATCGACGGTGACGGGTCTTCTGGTTGCGCAGCAGACGGTGACGGAGCTGGCGGCGGGGACGGAAGCGGAGCTGGTGCTGAATCAGACGCCGTTCTATGCGGAGACGGGCGGTCAGGTGGGCGACCGGGGGACGCTGATCAACGCGCATACGGGCGAGCAGGTGGCGGTGGTGGAAGACACGCGGCCGGGTGTGCCGGGGCTGACGGTGCATAAGATCCGGACGAGCGCGGAGATTCGGGTGGGCGATGAGCTGCGCGCGGTAGTTGCCTCGCCGGAGCGCTGGGCGACGATGCGAAATCACACGGCGACGCATCTGCTGCATGCCGCGCTGCGGACGGTGCTGGGGCCGCATGTGAAGCAGGCGGGCAGCGTGGTGGAACCGCCGCGGCTGCGATTCGACTTCAGCCACTACGCGGCGATGGACGGGGCGGAGATTGCGGAAGTGGAGCGGCTGGTGAATCAGCAGATCCTGCGGAATACGCAGGTCTCGACGGACGTGATGCCGATCGATCAGGCGATTTCGACGGGCGCGATGGCGTTGTTCGGTGAAAAGTACGGCGAAGAGGTTCGCGTGGTTTCGATCCCGGACTTCAGCAAGGAACTTTGCGGCGGCACGCATGTGACGCGGACGGGCGATATCGGCGTGTTCAAGATTACGTCGGAGAGTTCGATATCGGCGGGTGTACGGCGCATTGAAGCGATTACGGGCGAGACGGCGTCCACATACTTCCAGCAGGCGAGCGATTCGCTGCACCGGATTGCAGGGTTGCTGCGCGTGGCCGAGCCGGAGCTGGTGGAGCATGTGGATCGGCTGCTGGCCGATAAGCGGGACAACGAGCGGCGCATCGATGTGCTGAAGACGAAGCTGGCGCAGGGCGCGGCGCGCGACCTCGAAGCGCGGGCGAAGGAGAAGAACGGGGTTCGGTATCTGACGGCGCAGGTGGAGGATCTGGACCGTTCGCAGATGCGGGCGCTGGCCGATACGCTGCGCAACAAGTGGCAGTCTGCGGTGATTGTGCTGGCGTCGGCGGAGGATGGCGCGGTTTCGATTGTGAGCGCGGTGACGAAGGATCTGACGCAGAAGGTGCAGGCCGGCAAACTGGTGAGCGCGGTGGCGACGGCGGTGGGCGGCAAGGGCGGCGGACGTCCCGATATGGCGGAAGGCGGCGGCAAGGATGCGTCGGCGCTGCCGGCGGCGCTGGCCGCGGTATCGGCTGAGGTGGAAGGGAAGCTTTGAAGACGGATGTGCTGATTATCGGGGCCGGTCCGACCGGTCTCGCCTGCGGCATCGAGCTGAAGAAGCGCGGCGTGGAAGCGTTGATTGTGGATAAGGGTTGCGTGGTCAACTCGATCTACAACTACCCGACGCACATGACGTTCTTCACGACGCCGGAGCTGCTGGAGATCGGCGATATTCCGATGACGAGTCTGAACGAAAAGCCGACCCGGGGCGAGGCGCTGAAGTATTATCGGCGGGTTGCAGAGCACTACGAGCTGAATATTCACCAATACGAGCGGGTCGAGAGTATCTCGGGTGAAGACAATGCGTTTGCAGTTGCGACTACGGACAGGACCGGCACGAACCGAACTTACTCCGCGAGAAAGATCATCATCGCTTCGGGTTACTACGATATTCCGAACTTACTAAATGTGCCGGGTGAGAACTTACCCAAGGTTGAACATTATTATCGCGAGCCGCACCCTTACTTCAACCAGGACGTGCTGATTGTAGGAGCGAAGAATTCGGCGGCGATTGCGGCGCTGGAACTGTTCTGGACGGGCGCGCGCGTGACGATGGTGCATCGGGGGCCGGCGATTCATCATCATGTGAAGTACTGGATTAAGCCAAACATCGAGAACCGCATCAAGGCGGGCGAAGTGAAGGCTTACTTCAATTCGCAGGTGACGGAGATTCTGCCGGATTCGGTGCGGATTGCGACGCCGGAGGGTGAGGTCAGCGTTAAAAACGACTTTGTCTTCGCGATGATCGGGTACAGTCCCGACCTGAAGTTTCTGAACGCGACGGGGATTGTGCTGGATCCGGCGACGCAGAAGCCGCGGACGAATGCAGAGACGCTGGAAAGCGATCGTAAAGGGGTGTTCCTCGCGGGTGTCGTGGTGGCGGGGAAGCATACCAACGAGATCTTCATCGAAAACGGACGTTTCCATGGCCGGCAGATTGCGGATGCGATTGCGCGGCAGCTGGCTGGTTAGCCGGTGAAAGTTTTTTCATGCGGAAGCAGCGGGCGGACTGAAACGTTTGGCCACCCTGTGGTATCTAAGTGAGCGAGAAGGGGAGATGAATGTCAGCCTGGTTCGTCGGATTGTTTGAGATGTTCTTCGGTCGTATGTATCGCAGGGCACCGGTTCCGGTAAGAGTACGTCATTCATCGTTCCGTTCCGGCCGCTAAGAAATTTCACGCGGGCCGCGAGTAGAACTGGCTGATGGCGTCGAGGATTTCGCGGCCGAAGGACTGCGCCTTGCGTTCGCCGATGCCGGTTACTTCGAGCAGATCTTCGAGCGTGGCGGGCTCCTTGCGGCACAAGTCGGCAAGGCTGGCGTCGTTGAGGATCATGAACGCAGGGACGCCGCGGTCACGGGCGAACAGCCGCCGCCACTCGCGCATGTGCGTGAGGAGCGCGGAATCCGGCATGACGGAAGTTTTGCGTTTGGCGCGCGCGGGCGTGGCGACGGCGCGTTTTGCGCTCAGCCATTCCAGTTCGGGGGCGCAGATGTCGCAGGCATCGCAACTGGCCCACTTCGGAGTTTCGCCGAAGTGCAGGCAGATCTGGCGGTGGCGGCAATCGGGGCTTTCGGCGAAGCGGCGGACGGTGTGGTACGACTCCCAGGCGCGCTGTTGTTCTTCGCGATCGCTCATCTGCTCGATGAAGTAGGCGAGGAGGCCGGCGTCGCGCTTTTGCCAGAGCAGGACGCAATCGGCGGAGAGGCCGTCGCGGCCGGCGCGGCCGGCTTCCTGGTAATACTGTTCGATCGACTTCGGCAACGACAGGTGAATGACGGCGCGCACGGCCGGCTTGTTGATGCCAAGGCCGAACGCCACGGTGCCGACGAGGACGTTGACTTCATCCGACATCCAGCGTTCCTGATTGCGGGAGCGCTCGTCGCCATCCATTTTGCCGTGATAGGGGACGGCTTCGATGCCGTGCTGCTTCAGAAGCGCGACGGTTTCGCCGACGCGGGCGATGGTGGGCGAATAGATGATGACGGCGCTGCCGGTGTGGGCTTCGATGGCGTTCAGCAGAAGGCGGGTCTGTGATTTGGAATCGGTGAGCCGCACGTGGTAGTTCAGGTTGGGGCGGTGGAAGCTGGCGATGTACTTGTGGGGGTCGCGCAGGCTGAGCTGGTGGATGATGTCGTGGCGGACGCGGCGGGTGGCGCTGGCGGTGAAGGCGGCGATGGGCTGATCGGGAAACAGCTCGCGGAGGCGGCGCAGCTGGCGGTATTCGGGGCGGAATTCGTGGCCCCACTCCGAGATGCAGTGGGCTTCGTCGATGGCGAAAAAGGCGAGCGGCACGCGGCCGAGGAAGGCGATGAAATCCTCGCGCAGCAGGCGTTCCGGCGAGACGTAGAGCAGGCGGTACTCGCCTTTGGCGGCGCGGCGCATGACGTCCTGCTGCTCCGGCCAGCTGGCCTGGCTGTTCAGAGATGCGGCGGGGATGCCCATCTGCTCCAGCTGTGCCGCCTGATCCTGCATGAGCGAGATGAGCGGCGAGACGACGACGGCGGTGCGGCCCGAGACGACGGCGGGCAGCTGGTAGCAGAGCGACTTGCCGCCGCCGGTGGGCATGATGACGGCGCAGTCGTGGCCGCCGATGAGGCTGTGGACGATGCGGCCCTGGAGGGGGCGAAATTCGCCGTAGCCCCAGAATTTGCGCAGGATTCCGTGGAGATCCGGCGGGCTAGCTGGTGGCGCGTTCAAGGATGTTCCAGAACTCGGGGAACGAGACGGAGGCGGCGTCGGCGTTGTCGATGGTCGATTCGCCGTCGGCTGCGAGGGCAGCGACTGCGAAGGCCATGGCGATGCGATGGTCGCCGAAGGAGTCGAAGGCGGCGGCGCGGAACTTCTGTTTGCCGGGCACGCGCATGCCATCCGGGGTGACTTCGACGGCGATGCCCATGCGGGCGAAGTTGTCGGCGACGGTGGCGATGCGGTCGGTTTCCTTGATGCGCAGTTCCTGGGCGTCGCGGATGACGAAGCCGGTTTCGGAGGCTGCGCCGAGGACGGCGAGGACGGGGATTTCATCGATGAGAGCGGCTGTGAGCTCGCCTTCAATGACGCCGCCGCGAACGGGGGCGTGTTTGACGACGATGTCGCCGATGGGTTCGCCGCCCGAGGATTCGATGCGTTCGATGGAGACCGACGCGCCGATGGAGAGAAGGAAATCGAGCAGCGCGGAGCGGGTAGGGTTGAGGCCCACGTTCTGAATCACGAGTTTGGAGCCGGGAACGAGCAGGGCGGCGACGAGGAAGAAGGCCGCGGAGGAGAGATCGCTGGGGACGATGAGTTCGCGTCCGGTGAGCGTGGGGCGTCCCTGCATGGTGATGACGCGCTGGATGACTTTGAGGTCGGCGCCGAATTCGCGGAGGGCGATTTCGGTGTGGTCACGCGAGCGGATGGGTTCGCGGACAATGGTTTCGCCGTCGGCAAAAAGGCCGGCGAAGAGCACGCAGGTTTTGACCTGGGCGCTGGGGACGG
>Ga0214192_1000323_pt1 | contig 30534 bp, 26 predicted proteins | sample TroBogEpilimnion_44_FD_153030 | JGI IMG/M metagenome (GOLD analysis project Ga0214192, IMG submission 153030) | Freshwater microbial communities from Trout Bog Lake, WI - 29JUL2008 epilimnion | ecosystem: Environmental > Aquatic > Freshwater > Lake > Epilimnion/Euphotic zone | place: Trout Bog... | reverse complement strand
TCATCATCGACAGCGTGGGCGACGGCAAGCGCATTGCTGCCTCCATCGATCGTTACCTCACGGGGCGCGAACAAAGTCTTCCGGAGATCGAAGTGGAACTCCTCGAACACCACCGGATGTTCGGCGATTACATGAACATCGGCCGTCAGGCCGTTCCCATGGTCCCGCTTGAGCGCCGCACCGGCGTTACCGAAGTCGAAGCCGGCTACGACGAAGCCGCCGCCATGCGGGAGGCGCGTCGTTGCCTGCGTTGCTGGATCAACACTGTCTTCGAGGGCAACGAACCGGATGGCTCGCAGTGCATCCTGTGCGGCGGCTGCGTGGATATCTGCCCGGAAAGCTGCATCCAGCTGGTGCCGCTTGAAAGCGTGCAGTTTCCCGAAGACGTATTGCTCGAGATTCAGTCGTCGCCATCTCTCTTCCATGTGGAACTGGATGACGTCGCGGCCGGGGAACTGGGGCAGATCACCGGCTCCGTGATGTTGAAGGATGAAACCCGCTGCATTCGCTGCGGTTTGTGCGCCGAGCGCTGCCCGGTCGGGATGATCACGATGGAGGCGTACTCACTGCGTCTGGTCGATTCGGGAGGAGTGGAGGCGAGATGAGCGAAAACGAAGATGCCATAACAAAGGAAACAATCCCCGCTGGCAATACACGCCGTGATGCTTTCGTGAAGATAGGAGTCGGCTCGCTGTGCGTCGCCTGTTCGGGAGCCGCCGTATTCGGCTATGACTTTCTTTCGCCAAATGTTCTTTACGAGCCCTCGCCGGTAGCCAACGCCGGAAAGATCGCGAAGTTTCCACCGGATAGTGTGACGCAGGATGCTCAGTCGGGCATTTACATTGTTCACGCAGCCGAAGGTATCTACGCCATGTCGGCAGTATGTACTCATCTGGGTTGTCTGACGGCGTGGAAACCGGAACTGGGAATTATTGCGTGTCCTTGTCACGGCAGTAAGTTCGGGCGGGACGGCGTCAAACTCGAAGGTCCGGCGCCGCGCCCGCTCGAATGGCTGAAGGCCTCGATCAGCGACGAGGGCGATCTTCTCGTCGACCGTTCCGCTCCTTTGCCCGAAAAACAATTTGTGAGAACCTGACATGGCCGCCACTCTGAGTCAACAGCTGACAGCTCTGCGCAGGACGCGCGTCTGGCGTTCGGTCTTCCGCGGCGGAAACGGGACCAGCAATCTGGACCGCGCTTTGGCTGTTCAGCAGAACTTATTTCTGCATCTCAGCTCTGTCAAAGTAAGAAAACGCTCCCTGGCATTCCGCGTCACGTGGTTTCTGGGCACCTTGTGCATGGGCGCTCTGATGATTCTGGTCGCAACCGGAATTCCGCTGATGCTTTACTATCATCCGTCGGTTCCGCAGGCGTATGCGGATATGAAGGATCTGCAATCGGTCGTTTCGGCGGGTGTGTTCCTGCGCAATCTGCATCGCTGGTCGGCGCATGCGATGGTCCTGCTGGTCTTCGCCCATATGTTCAAGGTGTTCTATCGGGGTGCTTACAGGCCGCCGCGGGAATTCAACTGGGTTGTCGGCATTATCCTGCTGATTGTCACTTTGCTGCTGAGTTACACGGGTTATCTGCTGCCGTGGGACCAGCTGGCGTTTTGGGCAATTACTGTTGGCTCGAACTTACTTTCATCGGTGCCGGTGATCGGGCCGAAAGTAAGGTTTCTCATGCTCGGAGGCAACACAGTCAACGCCAATGCGTTGTTGCGGTTCTACGTTCTGCACTGCGTCATTCTGCCACTTACCGCGGCGACGTTCGTCGCTGTTCACTTCTGGCGGATCCGCAAGGACGGCGGAATCTACCCGGGAAAGGATCACAAACATGCCTGATCCACACATGCCTGATTCCAACGATTTCCTTGCCGGCATGAATTCGGACAGCCGCAAGTCGCCCGTGCGCGTCGCCTTTGTCACACGGCGCACTTCGGCGCAGGTAAAGGCCCGGGATGACGGCGGCACAGTAATGGTTTTTCCCGAAGCGCTCTTCCGCGGCGCCGTCGCGATCGAATTGCTGCTCCTCGTGCTCGTAGTGTTTTCCCTGTTTTGGGACGCGCCGCTCGAAGAACTGGCCAATCCGCTGCTCACTCCCAATCCCGCCAAGGCGCCCTGGTACTTTCTGGGACTGCAGGAGTTATTGCATTACTTCCCGCCGGTCGTGGCGGGCGTGCTGATTCCAGGACTTGTAGTTACCGCGCTGATCGCGATCCCATATTTCCAGATCAACATCGAAGGCGAAGGCTTATGGTCGCGGAATCGTGCATCGCGGCTGCGGATGGTCAGAATCACGCTGGTCCTTTTCACATTGTTCCTTGCCTCGTTTCATGTCTGGGTAGCGCTGGCGCCAACGCTGCTGATGGCCGGGCTGATGCTTTATTCCGCAACTGAGCGCCACGACGCCGGGCGCTTTCATCGCTGGCTGGCATCGAAGCCGCTGAGCTTCTGGATCATGTCCTGGTTCCTGCTTTCGTCGGCCGTACTGACGCTGATCGGAACATTCTTCCGCGGCCCCGGCTGGTCCTTTGTCATGCCGTGGAGCGGACAGATATGAGTGTTCGCGGGAGAATCGCGGCCGCGAAAGCCTTTCTGTTTGGAGACAGCGCCCGCGCGTTTGGAACGCTCAGTCTTGCACTGCTCGCGCCTCTCACGGTTGTTCCTGCGCGTGATTACTTTCGTGACTGGCGCGGCATTCAGAAACAGTATCTTCAGCTGATTCACGGCCGAAACGATGCTCCCGCGCTCGCCCGGCACTTTCAGGGCGGCGTGCAGCAGATCTGGCTTCCCGAAATCGGCGTGGTGGATCGCTGCACAACCTGCCATGTCGGGCTGAAAGAGTCGACGCTGACTGACGTGCGAACGCAGCCTTTCCGGCCGCACCCGCCCGTGCCGCACTCGCTCACCGAGTTTGGCTGCGTACTTTGCCATCGGGGCCAGGGCACGGCGACGAGCGTTGCCGACGCGCACAACAGCAGCAGTTCATGGGAAGAGCCGATTCTTCCGGCGCGGTATCTGGAGTCCGGCTGCGGGCAATGCCACATACAGCCGCTGACCGGAACGCCGAAACTGAATCAGGGCCGGGAACTTCTTGCGCGCTACGGCTGCGTCCGCTGTCACACGATGAGGGCGCCCGATGGCACGAAGCGAACGGGGACGGACGAGCCCCCTTCGCTCGAACACATTGCTGACAAGACGTCGCGGGAGTGGATTGCCGCGTGGCTCAGGGATCCGCAGGCGTACGCGGGTTCGGCAACGATGCCGAATTTCCAGCTGAAGGACGATGAGATTCGTGATATCGCGGCATTTCTTATAGCGCAGAGCCAGCCTTATCGCAGCCAAAAGGCCTCCGAGCCCGCGCCGGTGCCTTCGCAGGACGATGCCGTGATTCAGCAGGGCGCAAGCCTGTACGGGGAATCGTTCTGTGCGTCGTGCCACGCGGTGCAGAATGCCGCCGGACTGCTCGTGGGAGGCAATCTGGGGCCGGAACTGACGCGCGTCGGTTCCAAAGTGAAGATCGACTGGCTGGCCGACTGGCTGCGCAATCCGGCCATTTACGACCCCAACAGTGCCATGCCGCATTATCGTTTCGATGCGAAGCAGATCGGGCTGCTGGTGACATTTCTCTCCAGTAAGACCGACTCCGATTTCACCGGCACCGCGAAAGCCGCGGCGGCGGAACCAAAACAGATCGAGCGCGGCAGAATACTTGTCATTGAACGCGGCTGCGCGTCATGCCATGCAATCAACGGGCTGAAAGCACCCGAAGACTTCGCGCCGGAACTGACTGAAGTCGGCAGCCGGCCGCTCAGCAGGATTCTGTTTGCGCCCGGAGTTCCGAATACGCTGCCCGACTACATTGCCGCCAGGATTCGCGATCCCCGCTCCTTCGGCGACACTCTGAAGATGCCGCGCTTTTCTCTGCCTCAGCCGCAGGTCGATGCCATTGTGACCGCGTTGCTGGCGCAAACGGCGCGAGCCGAAACGCTTCCGGCATCAATGCGCATACCGGAACGCAAGCCTTCGGATTACCGTCCGGCGGGCAGGGCGGGCAAGTTGATGGATGAAATGCGCTGCTTCAGTTGCCACATCATAAACGGCCGCGGCGGCACCATGGCGCCGGAACTGACTTACGAGGGAACTTCCGTGCAGCGCGCCTGGCTGGTGAACTTCCTGAAGAATCCCAACACCCTGCGCCCTGCCTTGATTCGCCGTATGCCGCGGTTCAACGTTACTGACGCAGAGGCCAATACTCTGGCCGACTACATCATGACGGCCTGGCAGACGCCGGACTTCGAAGGCGACGCGTCGGACGATCTCCGTTTTACAGCCGCCGATGTGCAGTCCGGCAGGGAACTGTTCTATAACAAGTACGCCTGCCAGTCCTGCCATATCATCGATCAAAGTAAAGACAAGGGCTATGTGGGGCCGACTCTGACCCAGGTCGGATCGCGGCTCACCGCGCCGTGGATTCTGCACTGGCTCCGGAATGCGCAAACGCTGCGGCCCGGTTCGCTGGAACCGGTCTGGAATATGAAGGATGCGGATGCGAGGTCAATCACTGCCTTTCTGATGGCGCAGAAGGGTGCACCGGTGAAGGAGGCGGCCCGCAAATGAAACGAACAGGAATGCGTGCGTCGTTCCTGGTGTTGTGCGCGGCACTGCTGACCGTCAGCGCATGCACGAGGCACTCCGGCGCTCCCGGCGTGACGCCCAGGGCATTCGGCACCGCATTAGTTTCGGTAAGCGGAGAAAAGCAGTTCGCCGGCGTAGGATCGCAACTGGAACAACCGCTCGTCTTGCAGGTGAACGACGCGAAGGGCGTCGCGGTGGCCGGTGCGTTGGTTCGGTTATCGGCGGCGGGCGGTGCCTTTGCTACTCCGCGTGAGGGACTCACCGGACCGGACGGGCAGTTCACGGCCACCATCACTCTCGGCGGTGCGGGCGGGCATTATCAAATTGTGGCTTCGAGCCCGACGGCGTCCGGCCAGCAGATATTCATGCGCGTCGATGAAAGCGCGCTCGGCTATCAGGAGATGCTGGGCGCAAAGCTGAATGAGATTCACTGTATCCGCTGTCACGATCCGGAATCCACGGCCGAGCGGGTTTCGAACATGGATAACCTGACGGCGAAGCCCCACGCGTTTACCGACGGCGCTGTTCTGAATCCAATGTCTGCAGCAGATCTGACGTCGATTATCAGTCACGGCGGAGTAGCCGTGAACAAATCCGCCGAGATGCCTCCCTATGGGAGTATGCTGACGAAACAGGAGATCGCCGCGCTGGTGGCGTTTCTCCGGGCCGTAGCAGACCCGCCGTATCTGGCGCAGGGAGTCAACTATGCGAGTAACTAAGTATGCGAGTAACTAAGTATGCGACTAACTAAGCCAATCGTGGAGCGCGCCGCAATTGCCCTGCTTGCGCTGGCATTCTCCGCGCCCGCGCAGGTATTGGCGCCGGCCGAGATCAGCGATCCGCAAATGCGTGAGCTTCAGCAGAAATATCTGGCGGATCTGAAGCTAATAACGCAGGCCGCCGCCATGCACAGCTTCCCGTTCCATTTTTACTTCAGCCGCACTCTGGATCTGCCGGAGAAGGATCAGGCCTTCAGCGACCAGCGCTCCATCCAGTTCGATCGCTATAAAAACCAGGTGGTGCTCAAGATCACCGGCAACTATTTCGCTTCTTACTCCACCGAACTGATGAACTCCGAAGACCGCGCGCGCCAGACTTATCGAGACGTGATGATGCCCTTGTTGCAGAGCCTTCCGCCTGCGCTGCTGAAGACCGATGAACTGCAGGCATTCGCATTTGAGATCTCTCATCACGTGCGGAAGAAGGTTCTGGGCGTTTCTTCCGAGGGCGTGGAAAACGTAGTGCTGATTCTTCCCCGCGTTTCCGCCGCTCGTTTCGCGCAGGCGGCAAGCACCGCCGCACAGGAAGCCGCGCTGGCGGAAGGTGAGGTGTTTCTCAATGCCGCGCCGCTGTCGCTGTGGGCGCATCCGCAGCAGGTGACCTCGTCCGCCAGCGGAGCGGCCTTCGTGGCGAAAGCGCTCACGGCAACTCCCGCGGCTTCGCCGGGTTTGATGAGAGACGGCGCTCCGCAGTCCACCGCAAAGGCTGCGCCGATCGCAACTCCGTCAGCACCTGCTCCGGTACGCGACACCTCGCCTGACGCGATTCGCGGCGTTCAGAAGAGCTATCAGGAAAGCCTCGACCGCATGGTCCAGGATCTGAACACACAGGCACATTTCGTGCGTTACGCGCCGCCGGCATTTATTCCGTTCCACAAGGGCCTGTTCCTGCAGCTATCAGTTACCACCACCCTGCCGGACGGAGCCGGCGGTTCGCAATATCGGCTGGCTGCGCTCGCGTTCGACCAACACATTGCGCATCTGATTCGCCCGGTGCTTGCGGCGCTCAAAGAAGATCGCGGTGACTTCGACGGAGTCAACTTCAGTTCTTCGATTCGATTGGGCGGCGCGACGGCAACCGACAGCGGGGCGATCGCGGTGGAGTTTATTTTCCCGCTTCACATGCTGCGCAGTTACGAGCAGTTCGATTGCACCGGGCAGGACCTGATCGACACCGGCTATGTCTTGATTAACGGAGAACGAGTCAGTCTGAATCTGCAGGCGGCCGAAACCGGATTCCAGGTCAGACCGTAAACCGTCGCGTTGGAGGCTTGGGTGAAGATGGAGCGGGAGACCGGGATCGAACCGGCGACGTTCAGCTTGGGAAAGCACTCATACAACGTGCATACAAGAAGATAGCGTTTCCTGAGACGCACGGAAATCCACGGTGTTTCCCGCGTTTCGCACAACACCCCACCCAATGGAGTCACCATGGAGTCAGGATTTCTGCGCGCTGGCCGATTCCAGGGGCAATCCGAACGTTACGCGTTCAGGCCATCCCATGTGCTCGTAGGTCGTCAACCCGCCGTTCGGCTGGAGACCGTTCTCGGCGATGCGATCATAGAACGCCATGTCTCCTGGTGATGGGAATTGGACGAGGTACCGGCCAAACTGCACAACCCAGCCTCGATGCCACGCTGGTTCAAGCACGCGGAGAATCCGCCGTACCGTCATTGGAAACCCTTGTTGCGCATCTGACGTGAAGGTGATCATCCGGCGTTCATCAGGCTCCAAGATTTGCTGCCGGACGATTTGCATAGCCGGGTCCAATGCGAACTGGTACCCAGCGACTGCGAAGAGTGCGAGATAGCCCGAGCGCAACCAACTGATTCTCGCACCAAGCTCGGAATACCGCTCATGCGCCACCACAAGCTGCGTCCCGGCGCGAGCTACCGACTTGAGGAGGTCACTCGTCCCTGGCTTGTTGATGTGGGGAGGAATCTGCAACGAATACTTGCCGCCCGACGTATGGAGCTCGCCATTGACGCGCACCTCACCGATCATCGCCTTGATTCGATGCGGACGACCGGCGTCGCCAGCCATCGCAAGGAGCACATCCTCTTTCGTCTTCGCAGAAGCGTCCAGTTTGGTCCCAGATGAGTTATTACAGACAGTGCAGGTCAACAAAAGCTCACGGCCACCAACACTCTTTGGCGGTACGTGCTCAACTGACAATCGCTTATCCTCCAAAGCGTCGACAGTAAACGGGGTGAGACAAATCGGACAAGGATACGTGGGGGAAGCAAACATTCCGGGGCAAACCAGCGCGAACGCTGCCGCGCCTCGGTCAAACCACTCGCGCTTGGTCGAATCCGCTGCCATAACGTGGAGTAGATACTTCGATTATGTCATCCACAAGGCAAATCCCTGAAGAACTCATCTCGGACTGCAGTCGCGCCTAGTCGAGATCCCGCTGTTGTGCCCGTTCGTCTTCGCGCTGTGCATCCCGTTCGTAATCTTTCGATATCCGGCGGAGCAGTCCAGTTGCGCGTGGGTGCGTAAGCGCAAGCGCGTCTGCGTACACCCGATAGCTGGCGGCGATTGCGCGTTCTTGGTTACCCCCGTCGTCGAGTGCCTTCGTGAAGACGCCTCGACGATTGAAGATGCCGGACGCGAGGCCGGATTCGAGATGAGCTGAGGCGACTCGTTCGATAACGTCGCGAATCGCGGCATGCGGCCATTGGGTATCCGCGTCTGCGGGAGCGTGCGCGCGTATCTGTCCGATGTGCTGGTCGTTGATTGCTTCGCGATCGCTGGCAAGGCAACGTGCTCACGCGTCGTCCACCCACGCATTGAGTGCGGCACTATCGATGGCGTGTTCCGGTGTCGAGCCAGGCACGATGTGCCATGAGGAGAGTAACTCGTACGCCACGCGTGCGCGTGCCGTTTCCTGCTCCGTCGGCGGTGGCTCCTCGTCAGCATTTCGGTTGTGCGCTCGGTACGTGTTGTACAAGAACTGTTTCTCAGTCTCCGTGTTCGCGCCCGTCTCTTCTTTCGTTACGTCCTGCGCGTTACCATTCCGACCAGGCACGACAGCTGTTTCGCAACGCAATGAACAACCGCCGGCAAGTGGTCCACCGCGTCATCGACCTCAAAAACTGCCTGGGCACAGAACCTGAGTACCAACTCCTCGCCGCACTCAACAACACCAAACACGACCGCCGCTAAAAAGAAAGGCGCGCTGCCACGCGCAGAGCAAGAGGGAGCGCTACGATGAAACCCAGCAATGGTGTTATCACAGGGCATTCTCTTCGTGTGCACTGGAAATACGTGCCGGAGCCTGATGGCCGAGTACTTGGGACGAGCACGCTTGCGCAGTATCCTCGGACCCAACGCCCAAATCGCTTCTGCAGGCATCAGGCCACAACACCGAGGGGACGCGGCCAACGCCGTACACACGCTGCGCTCAACGTTCGGCATCGATGCGAGCGGGCACATACCACAAGACGTGCGAAGCACGGACCTGCAGCACTTCGACCTCGTCGTCAGCATCGATGACAGGCACACAAACGAGATCGCACAAGTTGTACGGACACTTGGCGTCACCCAAGAACGCCACGTGAAATGGAAAATACCCGACCCGTACGACGGAGACTTCACAGAATACGAAGAGAGCGCACTCGCGATCTGCAAAGCGCTCGCAGAACTCAAACGCACACAGGAAGCAAAGACAGAATCACAGCCTTGAAATCCCCGAATGGAGTCTTCAAGAGTCACGGCAGACATTGCGCCGAACGAGGATTGCGCCTAACGCGCAGAATTAACAGAGGTTGTTGGAGCGGGAGACCGGGATCGAACCGGCGACGTTCAGCTTGGGAAGCTGACATTCTACCGCTGAATTACTCCCGCTCAGGGCCGCTGCGGCGGTCGGCCAACTTCATCATATACCAGCGCCGTGCAAAACGTCACGCACGCGACGCCGCAGCCGTCTTCAGATCGAATCCCGGATCGCCCGCCTCCGCCCCCGTGATCTCCACCCCGGCCGCCAGCAGCTTCCGCGCCACTAGATGATCGCCCGGCCGGTTGATCGAATCCACCGCCAGCAGCTTGCCTTCGCGGAAATAGAACACGGAAAACCTTCGCGACGCAGCCTCGCCGCGCACCACCACCTCATCGAAGCCCGAAGAAAGGCCCGCCATCTGGAGCTTCAGATCGAACTGATCGGTCCAGAACCATGGCACTGGGTCGTAGGGCGCGCGCTTTCCGGCGATTGTCGCGGCCACGCAGCGCGCCTGATCCACACCATTCTGCACGGACTCAATGCGCGCCAATCCCCCCGCAAAACGGTTCGGGTGCCACGCGCAGTCCCCGATCGCGTAAATGCCCGGCGCGCCGGTCTCCAGATATTCATCGACTCGGATCCCGTTGCCGACCTCCAGTCCGGCGCGGGCGGCCAACTCCATGTTCGGCACCACGCCGATCCCCACCACCACCAGCTCCGCCGCATACATGCTGCCGTCGCTCAGGTGAACAAACTCCACCGACTCTGCGCCGCGCAACTCCGTCACCGCCGCGTTGAAGGCAAAGCGCACGCCGCGCGCCTCATGTGTCTCCTGAAAAAACGCAGAAATCACGGGCGCCACCACACGCGGCATCACGCGCGACTGCGCCTCCACCACCACCACCTCGCGCCCCTGCGCCGCGGCGATAGCAGCCATCTCGAGCCCGATAAATCCGCCTCCGATGATCACAACTCTGCGGGCCGCTTCGAGCCGCTCCTGGATCGCCACGGCCTCATCCACGCTTCGCAGATAGCAAACGCCGGGCAGTTCCGCGCCGGGCACCGTGAGCCGGCGGTTGCGGGCACCGGTGGCAAGGATCAGGGAATCGAACGGAAGCCTTTCGCCCGAGGCAAGAAACACCGCGCGACCCGACGTCTCAATCGCCTCGATCCGCTCACCCATTCGCAGTTCGATGCGCTGCGCTTCATAGAACGACTCAGGCCGCAGGGGAAGGGAATCGGGATCCATCTTCCCGGCCATAAAATCCTTCGAAAGCGGCGGACGCTGGTAGGGAATGTGGGGCTCGTCGCCGATCAGCGTAATCGGCCCGTCGTAGCCTTCCGTCCGCAGTGAGAAGGCGGCCTGAAATCCGGACTGGCCGGCTCCGGCGATCACAACTCCCGCGCGGCCCGCGCCGTCCATCTTACTGTTGATTCGGGGGCGTGGTGACGCGCAGCCCGTTGAGCGCATTGGTGAGTTTCAACTGGCACGCCAGACGGCTGTTCGCCTGTCTGGGCGCGGCGGTGTTGCCCAGCATTTCTTCTTCATTTTCGGCAATGGGCTCAAGCTGACCCAGAAACGCCTCGTCCACATAGACGTGGCACGTGGCGCACATGCACGATCCGCCGCACTCGGCCACAATGCCTTCAATGTTGTTGGCGACGGCCCCCTCCATCACCGTATTCTCAACGGGCACGGCAACCTCGCGCACCGCGCCGTTGTGCGAAACGTAGGTGACCGAAACGGTTTCCTTTGGTTTTTTGCTGAAGAAGCTCATGGAATCGTCGTCCGCGCGCGGACAAATTCGATGTTATCGCGCGGCCTTCGCCGGAACCGCCTTTACCGTCCGAGATGCACCTGCATCATCGGGAGCACCACCGCAACAGCGAGGATCAACCCCAGCCACATCGTCGCCCTGCCGAACCTCGCCGCCCCGTTGCTGCCAATCACCGGCACCAGCAGCCAGCGCCCGGCGGCCGCGATATGCACGAACAGAGCCGCCACCGCCACCGCATAAAACGGCATCAGCCGCGCATTGTTCGCCGACGTCATCATGCCGAAACGCCCGTCCCCCGTGCTCACGCTGAAAAGCGGATCGGCCCCGCGCAGCAGCCGTTCCACAATCACCATGTATCCGGCGTGGTCCAGCAGGAAGACGCCGAGGTACGCGCCCGACAGAATCTGCACATTGCGCAAAAACGTGCTCCGCTGCAACATACGCGATCCCGCCACCAGGCGCGCGCCGGTCGCAACCTGCGTCAGCACCGCCGCCAGCAACAACACTTCCACCGGACGCACCCGGTAGATTCGCCGCATCGCCTTCATCGCCGCATCGCTGGCCGCAAACGACCACAACGCAACCGCATGATTCGCGACATGCGCCACCGCGAAGCTCATCAGCACCAGCGCCGACGCGATATGAACCTTATGCGTCCCAACGTCCGACGCGATGCGAACCTCGCGCAGCGCCACAAGGCGCAGCGAAAACACACCGGCCAGCAGCAGCCACCAGACGCCATCGCGCAGGGGCAACCACCCGGCCAGATTCAGCCCCGTGTCGATGGCAACGAAGAGCGCCGGACTGATCGCGCCCAGCACCGCCTCCCGCCCGACCGCCCGTCGCACCGGCTGCGCAACGTTCTGCGTCGGCAGTTGATGCAGACACAGCATTGCCATCGCCGCCGGCAGACATGCCGCAGCCAGCAGCAAAAGGCCCGCGGTCCGCACGGCCAGCGCATCGGAATGCCCGGCCACCGCATGCATGGCGCGGATGAAAAACGGATAGCCGGCCAGCGCAAGCCAGAGAATGCTTCGCGCCGCCCTCACTGCGGATTCGCCGCGCCGCCGCCGCTGTCGCGTCCGCCTGCACGCGGCAGCCAGTCCAGCCCGCTCGCCGCCGCAATCACCACGAACACCAGTCTTCGCAGCAACGGCGACCCCGCCAGAATCAGGACCCCGTAAATCACGCTGAAGACGGAACGGATCACATAACTCGTTCGATAAGACGGAAACAGCAGCGGACCCCGCGGGATCCGGTATCCGGCACCGAAGATCAGGACGTAGCCAAGCACCAGCGCAATCGCAAAGTCCCGCCCCGACAGCAGATATGCGGCGCCAATCAGCTCGATCAGTCCGGCCACGTAAAGCGCAACGCGCACGTTCATCTGAAATTCCTTCGCTTAAGCTACCATGCTCCGAACCGGCCTGCGGAAGCCACTTGTTAAACTCGATTCATCCCGGCTTCTCCCAACGCAGGGCCTCCACATTCCCTTGATTCCCGAATCCACACACGGAGAGATTGTCGTTCGCGGGGCTCACCTGCACAATCTCAAAAATCTCACCCTCTCGCTGCCGCACAACCAGCTCACCGTCATCACCGGCGTCTCCGGCTCCGGCAAATCTTCGCTCGCCTTCGATACGATTTACGCCGAAGGTCAGCGCCGCTACGTCGAATCGCTTTCCGCCTACGCCCGCCAGTTCCTCGAACGCATGGAAAAGCCGGCCGTGGATGAGATCGACGGCATTGCGCCCGCCATCGCCATCCGGCAGAAGAACTCCACCCGGAATCCGCGTTCCACTGTCGCCACCTCGACCGAAATTCACGACTTCATGCGCCTCCTGTGGGCGCGCGCCGGCACCACCTTCTGCCCGGTCTGCGGACGCGAAGTCGGCAAGGACACGGTCGATCAGGTTGCCAAAGCCATCCTGGCGCAGCCGCAGGGCACACGCTACTACGTGCTGTTTCCCGTGCACCATGAAGCCGGTCACATCCCGAAAGACCGCCTGATCGAACTCCGCAGCCGCGGCTTCAATCGCCTGTGGCAGGCCGGCAAGGTCTACGAATTTTCTACCCCCGAGTCGCTGCTCGATATCGACTGGTCGCATCCCGTGGAAGTCCTCGCCGACCGCATCGCGATCTCGGCCGACCTGCATGCGCGCATCGTCGACACCGTCGAATCCTGCTACCGCGAATCGGGCGAAGTGGTCTTCCTCGACGCCGCCACCAGCGCCCGCCTGCTCTACAGCGAGCGCTTCATGTGCAAGTACGACAACCTCGGGTTTCGCGAACCCGATCCCATTCTGTTCAGCTTCAACAGCCCCGCCGGCGCATGCCCGCGCTGCCAGGGCTTCGGCAACACCATCGACTATTCCCTCGAACTGATCGTGCCCAATCAGGGCCTGTCGCTCAACGATGGCGCCATTGAACCGTGGACCAAACCGAAGGGCAGGGAATGGCTCCGCGACTTCCGCGCAAAGGCCGCCGGCCGCGTGCGCTTCGACGTGCCCTTCTGCGATCTGACCGACGCCGAGCGCCATCTGGTGCTCGAAGGCGAAAAGAAGATCGACGGCGTCCGCCAGTTCTTCGCCTATCTCGAAACCAAAAAGTACAAGCTGCACGTGCGCGTCTTCCTCAGCCGTTATCGCGGCTACGCGCGCTGCCCGGAGTGCGCCGGCGCGCGGCTGCGCAGGGAATCGCTGAACGTACGTGTCGGCGGCCGCACCATTGCCGAAGTCGCGCGCATGAATATCGCCGAAGCCCTGCACTTCTTTGCGGCGCTGGAACTGTCGCCGGAAAAGCAGGCGATCGCCGGCAAGGTGCTCGTCGAAATCGGCCAGCGGCTGAAGTTCCTCAATGACGTCGGCCTCGAATACCTCACGCTGGATCGCCTTTCCTCCACGCTCTCCGGCGGCGAGGCGCAGCGGATTCAGCTCGCCACCTGCCTCGGCTCGCGTCTGGTCGGCGCCTGCTACGTGCTCGATGAACCATCCATCGGCCTGCATACCCGCGATACCGAACGGCTCGTTCAGATCCTCGCCGAACTCCGCGACCTCGGCAATACCATCCTCGTCGTCGAACACGATCCCGACGTGATGCGTGCCGCCGACCGCATCGTCGACCTCGGCCCCGGCGCGGGCGAAAACGGCGGCCGCATCATCTTCGAAGGCGACTACCAGGCGCTGCTCGCCCCGGGCAACGCTTCGCTCACCGGCAAGTATCTGCGCGGCGAACTCGTCGTCTCAAAGCCGCGCATGCGCCGCGACCCCAATCCTCGCCGCATGCTGCGCTTCTTCGGCGCCCATCTGCATAATCTGAAGAACCTCGACGTCACGATTCCTCTCGGCCTTCTTGCCGTCGTCACCGGCGTCTCCGGCTCCGGCAAGTCCACCCTCGTTCACGACGTGATCTACCGTTCGCTCCAGGCGCGTCTGCAGCAGGCCGAACCGGCGGCATCGGAACCGGCCAAAGATGAGGACCTCGAAGATTCCGACGCACCTCGCCTCGCCTGCCGGCACATCGAAGGCGCCGACGGCATTCACGACGTCGTGATGATCGATCAGGCACCCATCGGCCGCACCCCGCGTTCGAATCCGGTGACCTACATCAAGGCCTTCGACATCGTCCGCAGCCTCTACTCCGCCACGCGCGATGCCGAAAAGCGCGGCTACACGGCCGGACATTTCTCCTTCAACGTGCCCGGCGGGCGCTGCGAAACCTGCCAGGGCGATGGCACCGTCACGGTGGAAATGCAGTTCCTCGCCGACGTCGAACTCGTTTGCGACGACTGCAAAGGCACTCGCTTCAAGGCGGCGATTCTGGACATTCGCTACAAAGGCCTCAACATCCACGAAGCCCTGCATCTCACCGTCTCCGAAGCACTGCGCTTCTTCCACGACACGCCGCGGCTCGTCTCCAAACTGGCGCTGCTCGAAGAGGTCGGCCTCGGCTATCTTCGCCTGGGCCAGTCCGCCACAACGCTTTCCGGCGGCGAGGCGCAGCGCGTCAAACTTGCCGCCCACCTGGCGCAATCGAGCAACAGCGGCACGCTCTTCATCTGCGATGAGCCCACCACGGGCCTTCACTTCGACGACATCCGGAAGCTGCTCACCGCCTTCGAGCGTCTCATCGACAGCGGCGGCTCGCTCCTCGTCATCGAACACAATCTGGAAGTCATTCAGGCCGCGGACTGGGTCATCGACCTCGGCCCCGAAGGCGGCTCCGGCGGCGGCCGCATCGTCGCCGAAGGCACGCCCGAAGACATCGCCCGCGTCGCGGCATCGCACACCGGGCGCTATCTGCGCAAACGTTAGCCGAAGACGCCCTGCAGCGCCAGTCCGCGGGCCACCGAAGTGAACTCATCGCCCGTCTGAATCTTCGCCGCCCCGAACCGCTCTTCGAAGATCCGCCGCACCGCGGGCACGAAACTCGTACCGCCCGTCAGGAACACGCGGTCCACCTGTCCGGGCTCAACCTTGTGCGCTCCGAGCAGCCCGTCCACGCATCCCCGGATCCGCTCCAGCTCCTCGCCGATCCACAGTTCGAAATCGCTGCGCTTCACCGTCGCATCCAGCGACACATCGCCGTCGGAAAAACGGAACATCGCTTCCGTATGCGACGACAGATCGCGCTTCACCGCCTGCACCGACTGATGCAGCCGATACCCCAGGTCTTCGCGAATCAGATGCAGCAGCGCCGCGATCTTCTCCGGCTCCAGCGCCTGCGCCTGCACCACCCGGATCATCTCCATCGTCTCTTTCGTCTTGAGGAACGACAAGTGATGCCATCGCTCCAGCTTCGCGTAAATCCACACCGGCACCGGCAGCAGCTTGTCTACCGATCGCAGCTGCGTTCCGGCTCCCAGCGCCGGCGAGACCAAATGATGGATGATCTTCGCATCGAACGTGTCGCCTGCCAGCCCCAGCCCCGCGTGGCCCAGCAGATCCTGCTTCTTCCGCCCCCGTTTGCGCACCCCCGGCCCCACGCGGATCAGCGTGAAGTCGCTCGTGCCGCCGCCGAAATCGCCAATCAGCAGCAGTTCATCGCGCTCCAGTGTCGATTCGTAGTGATACGCCGCGCCGACCGGTTCCAGCTGAAAGCTCACCTTGTCGAAACCGGCCATGCGAAACGCCTCGCGCAGCCGTCCCTCGGCATGGCGATTGTCGGCCTCCTTTTCCGCCCCCACAAACTCCACCGGCCGCCCGACAACAGCCTCTCCGATGCTCACCCCGAACTGCGCCTCGGCATGGCCCTTCAGGTCGCGAAGGATGCGTGAAACCAGCTCCTCCAGCGTGTGCATGCGGCCGAAAATCTCCGTGCCCTTGAGCGTCCGGCTGGTCAAAAATGATTTGAGCGACTGAATCAGCCGCCCTTTGTCATCCGCATCCAGATAGCGTTCAATCCCGGCCGGCCCGCTCCAGGACTTCACCACGTTGCGGCCGTGTACTTTCTCCTGCTCCAGATACAGCAGCGACCGGTAGGAATCCGTCATCGTTCCGGCGAAAGGAAACACTGCCATCCGCACCTCGCCACCGGGCAAGGCCAGCGCGACCGAGCTGTTCGACGTGCCGAAATCTATACCGATAGCGTTATGGCGCATGTATCCTGTTCGAAAAAAGTGCAGAGAATGCCGCGGCGCCGCGGCATAGGTCAGCCGTTTGGAAAGGTCCGGCTAGTTTCGCAGTTCGACCGCAATCTCGGCCGCGATCCGCCGTGCCTCTTCCACCTGCCCCGGTTCGAGGCTGATGGCTCCCACGCGCGCGTGTCCGCCGCCGCCGTATCGCTCGCAGATCGCCGCAAGATTATGCCGCGGCTCCTCCGGCGCCCACGGATTCGACCCCACCGAGATCTTCGTCCGGAACGTCGACGGGCTCACCGCCACCGTGTACGTACTGCGCGGATACAAATAATACGGGATGAACTTGTTGTAGCCCTCGAGGTCGTAGCCCGTCAGGTCGAACGTAATCACGCCCCCCGATTCCGTGGCGTGCTGCCGGATGATCCCGAGCGACTTCACGTGCCGCTCGTACAACGGCTGATAGATCGCCTGTATCTCCGGCTGCTCGATAATCTCGGCCAGCGGCATCCGCTGCATGTCCTGGATGATCCGCTGCACCGTCTCCGAGCCCTTCGAGCCTTCAATCACCAGCGTCAGCTTCATCGCCGGCGCGCCCAGTTCCACCGCCGTCTTCGGATCCGAATACTGCGCTCCGTCGATGATGTTCGCCCAGTGCACCAGATCGTCCAGATCCGGCGCCGCGAAGCCCCACCTCTCGCGCGCCATTTTACAAATGTAAGCCGTGCACGATTTAAACGTCGGATCGTACATCTTCTGCGGCGTCTTCGTGGCTTCGTAATACCGTTGGTCTTCCGCCGTCAGAAACGCGCTCAGGTGGTGATCGAACCACCACGTCAGCCGCGGATTGTTGGAGAACTTGAAGTCGACAATGGCATTCTCGTCGCCGTCAAACAGCGAATCCTCAAAAATCTGGGAAGCCCGGTGGGCCATGCCCGTATAGACGAATTCCGCATCGGGGTGGAATGCCCCGCGCAGGAAGCGGCTGAAGAACGCGGCCGAGGCGGCGCCGTCGAAACAGTGGTCGTGATAGAGGACTCTTACGCGCATTCTTTGCAACAGGGTGGAAAACTTTCCATCGTGCCTGAATATCGCCGGAAAAGCAACTGTTACGATCAAAAAAGATGGCAACCTCGGCGGGAACAGGCATCTGGAGGTCCCTCCGCTACCGCAATTTTCAGCTTTTCTTCACCGGACAGCTCATTTCGCTGATCGGCAGCTGGATGCAGACCGTAGCGGTGTCCTGGCTCGTCTACCGGCTCACCGGCTCCTCGGCCCAGCTCGGCCTCATCAACTTCGCCGGCCAGATCCCCATCTTCCTGCTGTCCCCCATCGCCGGCTACGCCGCGGACCGCTTCCAGCGCCTCCGCGTCGTCATGATCACCCAGACCACGGCCATGATCCTCTCCGCCGTTCTCGCCACCCTCACCCTGAGCGGCTGGATCCGCCTCTGGGAACTCTACCTTCTCGCCACCATGATGGGCATCACCAGCGCGTTCGATGTCCCGGCCCGGCAATCGCTCTTCGTCGACATGGTGGGCCGCGAGGACCTCATGAACGCCATCGCGCTGAACGCCTCCATCTACAACAGCGCGCGCATGGTGGGTCCGGCCATCGCCGGCATCCTCGTGGCGCGCATCGGCGAAGGCTGGTGCTTCGCCCTCAACGCCGCCAGCTTCGTCGCCGTCCTCATCGCGCTGCGGCTCATGAACGTGCCGCCCGCCGGCTACCACCGGCCCGTCGGCTCGCCCTGGCAGACCATTCGCGAAGGCGTGCTGTATTCGGCCCGAACCACGCCCTTCCGCGAACTCCTGTCGCTGCTCGCGGTGGTGAGCTTCTTCGGCACCCCGTATCTCGTCCTCATGCCCATCTTTGCCGATCGCAGTCTCCACTCCGGCGCCGAAGGCTTCGGCGTCCTCATGGCATCATGTGGCGGCGGCGCGCTCGGCGGCGCGCTGCTCATGGCCTCGCGCACCCAGTTGCGGCAGTTCCCCGGCTGGACCTTTTTCGCCACCATGTCCTTTCCCCTCGCGCTGGCCGTCTTCACCTGGTCGAGCGGCTTCCGGCTCTCCTGCTGGATGGCCGGCGCCTGCAGCTGCGCCATCATGATCCAGCTCAATTCCACCAACACGCTCATGCAGTCCATCGTTCCCGACCGTCTGCGCGGCCGCATCGTCAGCCTCTATTCGATGATGTATCTCGGCGTTGCCCCGCTCGGCGCCGCCGCCGCCGGCTTCGTCGCCGAATCGCTCGGGCCGCGCCGCACGCTCGCCGTCGGCGCCGTGGTCTGCATTCTCGCCGGCCTGCTGTTCCTGACTCGCATCGCGGCCGTTCGCGCCAGCGTGGGCAAAATGATTCAGGAACGCGATCGCGCCTTTGCCGAAGCATGACGACTCACCGCCCGCGCGGCATAATAAGGGGTCGATTCATGCATCCATCCGGCCGCTTCATCCTCCTCGCGACTCTGTTCGCGACTCTGCTCGCACGCCGTCCGCTATCCGCCGCGGACAACCCGCTCGCCAGTGTCCGCAGTTTCATGTACCAGCTGCAGGATTTGGAAACTCCCGCCGCCATCGACGCCCTCGCGCGCTCACCCTACGACCTCCTCATCGTGGAACCGACCTTCACCATGACCGGCGATGAGCACTTCGACGCCTCCGCCCTCGTCGCAAAACTCAAAGCCGGCAAACCGGGCCGCCTCGTCGTTGCCTACATCGACATCGGCGAGGCCGAAGACTTCCGCACCTACTGGCCAGCGCTTTCGCAGTCGGCGAAAGCAACCAAAGGCAAGCCCGCAGTCATCCTCGGACCCGACCCGGACGGCTGGCAGAACGACTTCTCCGTCGCCTTCTGGGACCCGCGCTGGCAGTCCATTTGGCTCGGCGAAAACGGTCTGCTGAAACAAGTGATGGCGGCCGGCTTCGACGGCGTTTATCTGGACTGGGTCGAGGCTTACGACGAAAAAGCCGTTGTCGCCGAGGCGCGGAAACAGAAAGTGAATCCAACCGCCGCGATGGTCGATTTCATCGCCGCCATCCGCCGCCAGGTCCTCGCCTCTCAGCCACGCGGCGTCGTAATCGCGCAGAATGCGCCTGACCTCATCGATGACGATCCGCGTTACGCCGCCTTGATCGACGGTGTCGGCTTCGAAGACACCTGGTTTTCCGGTGCCGCCGATGCCGCGTGGGACGACCCGAAGGGTGGCGACATCGCCAATCGCGGCAAGGGCGAGGATTCACCCGCCGGCCGCCTCCTGCAGTATCGAAAATTCCAGCGCGCCGGCCTCGCGGTCTTCACCATCGATTATTGCCTCCAGCCGCAGAACGCCGCCCGCGTCTACGCCGAGGCCGCCAGGGCCGGCCTGATTCCGCTCGTCACGCGCGTCTCTCTGGAACGGCTCACCACCACGCCGCCGCCCGGGCTCCCCTAGTGTCGTCCGCCATCGCCATGGTCCGTCGTCTCACGCTTCTGCTCTGCGCTGCGTACTCGCTGCACGCCGCCGATGCCGCCGCCCTCGTCCGCATCAGCCAGGTCGGCTACACCCCGCAGTCCGGCAAGCACGCCCGCCTCATGTCGAAGGTCGCCGAATCCGGCGCAACGTTTCGCGTTATCACTTCCGGCGGCGCCGCGCGTTCCAACGAGACCGCGGTCTTCTCGGCCGCAATCGGCAAGCCGCTGGGCGGATGGAATTCCGCCTGGCCGTTTGTTTACGATCTCGATTTCTCCGCGCTCCGCACGCCCGGCGAATACACCATACGGATCGAAGGCCCCGCGCCCGCCGAATCCCCCGCATTTCCTCTCACCTCCGGCGCCGACATTTACACACCGCTGCTGCGCAACTCACTCGGCTTTTTCCAGACACAGCGCGACGGCCCCGACGTTCCACCCGGCCCGCTGCACCGCAAGCCCGCTCACCTCGCCGATAAGGAAGCGTTCGTCTACCGCACCCCTTCGTTTCATGGAAACGCGCTCGCGGGCGAACTCCAGCGCGTCGGCGGCCCCGTCGACGTCTCCGGCGGCTGGTCCGATGCCGGCGATTACCTCAAGTTCGTCCAAACCACCAGCTACGTCACCGCCATGATGCTGCAGGGCATTCGCGACTACCCCGCGCAACTTGGCCGCGGCGGCCTTGCCGATTTCACCTCCGAAGCCCGCTTCGGTCTCGACTGGCTCCTGAAGATGTGGAACGCCGATTCCGCTACGCTCTACCTGCAGGTCGGCATCGGCGAAGGCAACGCCCGCCTCATCGGCGATCACGACATCTGGCGTCTCCCGGAAGCCGACGATCATATCGACGAGACTCGCGACGCCCCCGCCGGCTCGCCCCGCTTCTTCATCCGCCACCGTCCCGTCTTCGCCGCCGAATCCATTCGCGGCAAAATCAGCCCGAACCTCGCCGGACGCCTCGCCGCCTCTTTTGCCCTCGGCTACCAGGTCTTCCGCGACGAAGACCCCGCCTGGGCCGCGCGCCTGCTGGCTGCCGCCCGCCAGATCTTCGATCTCGCCGCCACCGCGAATGTCACCCGCCTGACCACCACCTATCCGCACTCCTTCTATCCCGAAGAACAATGGCGCGACGATCTCGAATGGGGCGCCGTCGAACTCCATCTTGCCCTCGCCGCCGGCGCCCACGATGCCGGCGTGCACGATGTCGGCGCCCACGATGCCGGCGTGCACGATGTCGGCGTGCACGATGCCGGCGTGCACGATGCCGGCGTGCACGATGCCGGCGTGCACGATGCCGACGCCGCCCGCTACCTCCGGCTCGCCGCTCACTGGGCCCGTGAATACGCCGCGTCCCGCAACCAGGATTCGCTCAATCTGTACGATGTCAGCGGAATCGCCCACTTCGAATTGTGCCGCGCCATGGAACGCGCTCCGTCGGGCACGGCTCTCGAGATCTCGCGCGACGCTCTCATCGCGCAGCTCAAGGCACGTCTCGACATCGCCGCCGCACGCTCCCGCAAAGATCCGTTCGCTCTCGGCTTTCCTTACAACGGCGGCGACCTCACCCCGCACGCCATCGGCCTCGCTCTCGAAGCCGGCTTCTACGATCAGCTCACCGGCACCGCAACCTTCGCCGATTTCTCCTCGCAGCAAACCGCTTTCGTGCTCGGCGCCAACGCCTGGGGCACGTCCTTCATCGTGGGTGCCGGCGCGGTCTTTCCGCTTCACCTGCATCACCAGCTCGCGAATCTCTCCGGTCAGCTCGATGGCACCGCGCCGCTGCTGCCCGGCGCCGTGGTGGATGGCCCGGCCGCCAATCGCGCGCCCGTTGACGAACTTCCGGACGGAGCGCACCAGTCCCGCTGGCCCGGCGGCCTCGACCCGTTCGCCGCCTTCAACCGTCCCGGCGCATATTACGCCGATGAATCCGGCAACTGGGCATCGGTCGAACCGGCCCTCGACTACACCATTCCCTCGGTGCTCTTATTCGCCCGCCGCATCGCGGCTGCCGGCCCTTAAAAACCTTCCGCCCGTATGCGGAAAGCTTCGCGCCACTCGCCGCCCGCCTCCACGCTCTGCAATCCGTCGTACTTGCCTTCCGCCGCCAGATTGATGCCGTTGGTCACCGTCGCCATCGGCTCCACGCAAACGAACTCCTTGCCCGGCGGCGCATACACAATCGCCACCGTGTAGCGCGGCCCGAACTCCACGTGAATCTTCCGCCCGCCGCCCGCTATCGTGAACTGTGCAAGCCCGTCGGCGCCGCGCCCGAGGTCGATAAAGCCGTCGTCCAGCGCGTGCTCATCCAGCCGTACCCACTCGGGCAATGCATTCGGCGTGAAAGCGCCGGTCGCCAGCAGTCGCCCGTCCGCATCCACATGGCTTTTGGCCGGCACCCGCACCGCAATCTCCTCGCGCGCCACTCCCGCCAGCGTGAAGTACGGATGAAAACCGATCGCCACCGGCATGGCCTCAGTCCCCTTGTTGCGTATCGTCGTGATGACCTCCAGCGCGCCATCCGCCAGCCGGTACGTCATCTCGTACTCATGCGCAAAAGGCCACAGCGCCATCATTTCCGGATGCTCCGCAAAGTCGAAGCGGCTGGTCACCGACGCCGACTCCGCGCCGCCCGCCACCCTCGTCACCTGCCACGTCACCGGCGAGTACAGCAGTCCGTGAATCGGCAACCCATTCGCATCGCGATGCAGCTCCGCCCCGTCCAGCGAATGCCACGCTCCTTATAACGCGATAGCCGCCATCCAGCCGGTTGCCCCACGGCGCCAGCAACGGAATGCCGTTCAGCGACGGCTTTTCAGCAATCGGCGCGCTGTCATCCCACGGAAACCACAGAATGTTCGTGCCATGCACCCGCACCGCGCTCGCGCGATTCCCGTACTCCGGCAGGATCCGCGCTTCCACGCCAGCCTCGCGATCCGACAGTGTCACGCCATGCTCTCGATAAACCGCCTCGTAACGTGAACCTGTCATCATGCTTTGAGTGTCTCAAACGTAGAATGGTTCTAGCCGCGATGAACGCTCCCCGCCTGATGCTGGCCGTCACGCTCCTGCTCGCCCCGGCGCTGCGCGGCGCCGACACCGCTGCCTTCATCGAACAGGGCAACGACGCCTTCTACAACCTCGACTACGATACGGCCCGCGCCATGTACGAAAAGGCCGTCGCCGCCGAGCCCGAAAACCCGAAATTCCACAACTATCTCGCCCAGTCTCTCCTCACAAAGGAAATGTTCCGCAACGGCGCGCTCGAAAGTGAACTCGTCAGCGGCAACAACTCCTTCATCCGCCGCCCGAAGCTCGAACCGCCCGCCGATGTCGAAATGCGTTTCTTTGCCGAAATCGACCGCGCCATGGCCCTCTCCCAGGCCCGCATCGCCAAAAATCCCCGCGACACCTTCGCCCTCCATCACCTCAGCGTCTCCTACGCCCTGCGCGCCAACTACGGCTTTCTCGTGCGCAAGAGCTGGCGCGCCTCGCTCTACGATTCCAGCCTCGCCCGCAAGTACGACGCCCAGGTGACCGAACTCGATCCCAACAACTACGATGCCCGCCTGCTGCAGGGCGGCTACGACTACATCGTCGGCAACCTCTCCTGGGCCATGCGCGCTCTCGGCTTCATCGCCGGTTATCACGGCGACAAGATGCGCGGCCTCCACACCATCGAAGAGGTGGCGCAGAAGGGCAATGAAAACCGCATCGACGCCGAAATCGTCCTCTGCGCCCTCTATCGCCGCGAAGGCCAGGCGACGCGCGCCGTCCCCCTGGTCTCGAATCTGATTCAGCGCTTTCCGCGAAACTACATTCTGCGCTTTGAAATCGCCCAGATGTTCGCCTCGCTCGGGCGGCGTTCCGAAGCCCTCGCCGCCGTCGCCGAAATCGCCCGTATGAAACGCGCCGGTGCCGCCGGCTTCGACCGTCTGCCCTGGGAAAAGATCTACTACGAAACCGGCAACCTGCAATTCTGGTTCGACGATTACGATCGCGCCCTCGAAAATCTGAAGAAGGTCACCGCCTCTCCCGAACAGCTCCGTGAGCTCGATCTCAACACCGGCGCTCTCGCCTTCATGCGCCAGGGCCAGATCTACGATCTCCAGAACCGCCACAACCTCGCCATTCCCGCCTACCAGCAGGCCGTGAGGTTTGCCCCCGATGCCGATGCCGCCCGTGAATCGCAGCACTACATCGCGACCCCCTACTCGCGGCCTCATCCTCCCGCGCACTCCTGACCGCGCACTCCTGACCGCGCACTCCTGACCGCGCGCTCCTGACCGCGCTATGATTCCTGAACACTCCGCCCGCGGCCCGGCTTCGCTCGCCTCGCGTCACGGCCACCCGCCGGCGGAACAGAAACATGAAACGAGCGCGCCAGATCGCGACCGCCGGCATGGCCATCAGCGCCGGCCTCGCCGCCATGAAGCTCACCTTCGGCTGGATGGCCCATTCGGCCGCCCTCACCGCCGACGGCTTCGAATCGGCCGCCGACGTCTTCGCCTCCGGTGTCGTTCTCGCCGGCCTGATCGTGGCCTCCCGCCCCGCCGACGACAATCATCCCTACGGTCACGGCCGCGTCGAAACCCTCGCCGGACTCTGGGTCGGCTTCATGCTCTTCGGCGCCGGACTGCTGATCGCCTGGCACGGACTCACCGGCTCGGCCGAAGCCGGCCAGCCGCCGCACCACTACGCCATCTGGCCCCTGCTCATCTCCATCGCCGTGAAGCTCGCCTTCGTGGGCGTGAAACGCCGGGAAGGGAAGCGCATCGGCAGCGCGGCGCTGGTGGCCGACGCCGCCCACGACTCCATCGATATCCTCTCCGGCATCGTCGCTCTCGGCGCACTCTCCCTCGCCCTCTACGATCCTGCCCGCTTCCTGCGCGCCGATCACATCGGCGCCTTCGGCGTCGGCCTCATCGTTCTCGTCACCGCCGTGCGCGTGATGCGCGACGCCTCGCTCCATCTCATGGACACCATGCCGGACGATTCCGCCCTCGCCGAAATCCGCTCCGTTGCGCTGCGCGTGCCGCAGGTCTCCGGCGTCGAAAAATGCTACGCCCGCAAGACCGGCCTGCGCTATCACGTCGACCTCCATCTCGAAGTCGATCCGCAGATGACCGTGCGGGCCTCGCACGACATCGCCACCCACGTCCGCGACCGCATCCGCGAGGAACTGCCCTGGGTGGCCGACGTCCTCGTCCACGTGGAACCGTGGCCCGGGCCGTCGCCGCCACCCGTTTGATTGGCCGCCGCTTCAGCGCGTCCTGAGCCCGCGCGCGCTCGCCGCCCGCGGCTTCTCGATATCCGCCCGCGCCATCGCCGCCGCGCTCTTCTCGGTGAACTGCGGCGGCTCGATCATCGTCGCCATTGCACTGAGCGGCACATCCTCCGCCTCCTGGATGAAGACCAGCCCGTCGCTCTCTTCATCGAAGTCCACCCGCAGCACATCGCCGCCGCCCACCTGTCCGGATGCGATCAGATTCGACAGCGGATGCACCAGCTCGCGCTCCATCGCGCGCTTCAGATGCCGCGCCCCGTACTTCAGATCCGTTCCCTCGCGAAGCAGATAACTCCGCGCCCCGGCCGTCAGATTGAAAACGAACGGCGCCGCGCTGCCCGAATTGAAAATACGCTGCTGCAGGAAGCCGATTTCGATATTCAGAATCCGGTCCAGCTCCGCGCTGCCCAGCGGACGGAACACCGCCACCTTATCGATCCGGTTCATGAACTCCGGCGTAAACCGCCGGCGCGCCGCCTCGGCCCCGGCCCGCGCCAGTTTCTGATACAGCGCCTCGTCCGCCTCGCCCTCGGCCTGCCGCCGCTCGCTTTCCGACGTGGCGAAGCCAACGCCGGGCCGCAGGATCGAGTTCATCTCCGCCGCCCCCAGATTGCTCGTCAGAAAGATCATGGCGCGCGAAAAATCCACCCGCCGGTTGTCACCGAGCGTCAGCGTTGCCTTGTCCAGAATCCCCAGCAGCAGGTTCCACAGCGCGTCGCTCGCCTTCTCGATCTCGTCGAACAACACGAAGCTGACCTTCATCTGCTCGGTGTGAAACTGATTCAGCACCTCCTGGCTCAGCAGCGGATGCGTCTCGCGATGCCCCAGATATCCGGGAGGCGATCCGATCAGCTTCGCAATCTCGTGGCTGTGCTGGAACTCGGCGCAATCCACCTTCAGCACCGCCCGCGGATCGCCCACCAGCGTCTCCGCCAGCGCCTCCACCAGGCGCGTCTTGCCCGTGCCCGTCGGCCCGAGGAACAACAGATTTCCAATCGGCCGCCCCGCAGTCGTCATCCCCGCCACAAAGGTCTGATAGATGTTGACGATCTGGTCGATCGGCTCATCCTGCCCGATGACCAGTCTGCGCAGCGCTGTCGAAAGCCGCGTCGCTTCCAGTCCCGTCTGCGACGGATCCAGTTTTCTGTTCAGGCGAACCATACTGTGCCTCCTGGCGGACCGATCTGCTTCCGCCACGCAATCCTGCACAGGCACGCCCGGTGCCATCTGAATATGTCTTAACCTCACGATCCCTCCATCGTGTTCTTTCGTCCGGATTCTCTTCTTCGTTCGGCCCGTCCCATGCAACCGCCGCGCGTCCCCGACGCACTGCGTTCCCCGTGCATAGCCCGTCCCTTTGCGTTCCGCCAGCTTTGCTTACTTCATGCGATTCACCTTGCCCCCGTCACTGCCCCAATCACGTCGCCCGCTACTCCCCCATTACTTCTCCCCCAACTACTTCTTCCCCAACTACTTTTTCCCGGAATCTACTTCTTCCCCGGAATCGAGGGCCGAATCTCCACCCGGCTCACCGTCGTCCGGCGCGGCATCCGCAGCAGCGTCACCACCACGTCGGCAACATCTTCGGGCGCAATCTTCCACTCGTCTCCCTGCCTCGACCCGGCCGCGCCGCCAAAATCGGTGTCCACGCTGCCGGGCATGATGCTCGAAACCCGTACGCCTTCTTTGCGGTGATCGAGCATCATGGCTTCGGAAAACCCGTTCAGCCCGAACTTGGTCGCGTTATATCCCGCCCCGCCCGCAAAGGCGTTGACAGCCGCAAGTGAACTGATATTGATGATGTCCCCGCCTGCCGCATTCTTCCGGAATATCGGCAAAATTTCGTGGCAGCAGTAGTACACGCCGGTCAGGTTCAGCCCCAGCATCTTTTCCCACTCCTCCGGCGCCAGCTCCGCCACGCTCCGGAAGACCCCCGCGCCCGCATTGTTCACCAGAATGTCGACGCCGCCAAAGCGCTCCTCCACCCCGCCCATGAATCGCCGCACATCCTCCAGCTTCGAAACATCCGCCACCGCGCCGAACACTTCGCCCAGCCCGGCCATCTCCCGCGCCGCGCCATCCACCCGCCCCGCATCCACCCCGCAGATCGCCACCCGCGCCCCCTCCCGCAGCAACCGCTCCGCAATCGCCCGCCCGATGCCCCGCGTCGCGCCCGTCACAATCGCCGCCTTGCCCGCAATTCCGTCCTGTATTTTGTTTTCTTTCATGACCTCATCCTAAGTCCGCCGTTCCGCTCGACTTGAGCCGTCCGGTGCCGTACGATTGAAGGGAATGCATGAAGGCTTAACTCCCGCATGGCGCGCATGGCTGGAAAAACAACATTCCGCGTTTCTGGATGAACTCGCTTCGCGCATCTCCGCCGAGATCGATCGCGCCTCGGGCGATGCCGTCGCCACCGCGCGCGCCGAAGTCGAACAACGCGTTGCCGAGACCCGCGAACAGGCCCGCCTCACCGCGGACCGTGCCGAACGCCTCCACCTCCAGGCCATGCAGGCCGCCACGGACGCCCATTCCCGCGAGCTGCAGGAAGCCCTGCGCAAAGCCGCCGACCAGCAGGCCCGTGAACTGCAGGCGCTCACCGAACAGCACGCCCGCACCCGCAACGTCACGCCCGAGCAGCTCTCCCAGGCCCGCACCGCCGCCGCCGACGTGCTCCACCAGTCCGTCCGCCGCCTGCGCCAGACCACCGGCGACGTCGAAGTCCTCGGCGTTCTCAACGAACTCTGCGCCCCGTTTTCCCGCCAGTCGGTGGTGGTGGTGTTTGAAAACAACCAGGCGCACGCCGTCGCCCTGCGCGGCCTCTCGGGTTCCGCCTCCGATTCCGAACTTTCCTTCGAAATCGCCGCCGCCCCCGCCGTCGTCGCCGCCATTGAAAGCCGCGATCCCGTTGTCGCGCTGCTGACTCCCGGTGAACTCTCCGCGCCGCTCGCCGAAGCCTTCGGCGGCGACCCCGCCTCGCGCGTCTCCCTGTTTCCGATCCTCACCGATTCTTCCGTCGTCGCCATGGCGATCGCGGTCGGCCCCGTCTCCGCTCCCAGCGTCGAACTGCTGTGCGACGCCGCCGGCATGCGCCTCGAATCCATCGAGCAGCCTTCGCCACACGCCACCGACTCGCCGTTCGCCGACTACGCCGCTCCGCCCGCCCCGCCGGCGCGCGCTCCCGAGCCCATCCCCGCGTATGTGCCGGCGCCCCCGCCGCCCGCTCCCCGGCCGCCACTCGAACCTGAGGAGCCTCTTCTCGCCGGGCCCTATATTCCGCGTGCCGCCCGCGCTCTCGGCGGTGTCAGCGCGCCGGTCGCGCCCGTTTCCTCACCTTCCCCCACTACTCGCCCCGCGGCCGCGGCCGCGTCGGGGCCTCCCGCGTGGGAACAGCTCGACGCCGATGAACAGCGAATCCACCTCCAGGCCCAGCGCATGGCGCGCGTCCGCACCGCCGAGATGCGGCTCTATCAGAACGACGCACTACACCGCGGCTCCGGCTCCGGCAGCATCTACAGCATGCTGAAGCCGCAGATCGACGCCGCCCGTTCCGAATATCTGGAGCGCTATATTTCGCTTTCCCCCACGATGGTCGACTACCTGCACCTCGAAATCGTTCGCACCCTCGCCAGGGGTGACGAGCGCCTGCTCGGACCGGACTACCCCGGCCCCATGGTGTAAGTCGTCAGTCTGACTCCGAACCGTCTGCGCGCGAACCGTCTGCGCCCGAACCGTCTCACTGCGGACCCGGCGCGCCGTCCCGCGAGGTTATTTCGGGATGCTGATGGTCTGCGGGCCGTCCACGAATACAGCGAACTTCGTTCCCTGCACGGCCGCCGCGCTCGCGTTGCCGATCTTGGCGGCATCCAGCACCCGCTTATTCGGTCCGCCGTCGTTTTCCCGCCGCATCCGCACTTTCAGTTCGATGCCGCCCACGCCGGTCACTCTGCTCACCGTAAAGCTCAGCTTGCCGCCGCCCTTTTTCGGGACCTCGGAAATTTCACCCGTAATCGCCGTTCCTTTTGCGACCACTAAGGTATCGCCCACTCGCAGGTCTTCGGAGGCGTTGAAGTGGACAGGTGTTCCTTGTTTGGCGTTGATCGGAATGTCGTTCGCCAGCGTCATACGGAACGTCGCTGCGTCACTGATCGTGACCGGTGCGGCCGCTGCTGACGATGCCGCCGCTGCGGCCTGCCGCTTCGTCGGCTTGGCCGCGCCCTGCTGCGTCGACCCCTGCTGCGTCAACCCCTGCTGCGTCGCTCCCTGTATCGGTGGAGTGATCGCCACGCGGTTCATTTCCGAACCAGCAGCGCCGCCCCCCACCGCCGGCGTCGTAGTTGGCGTTGCCGGAACCGTTGGCGCGGCAGCCGGCGTCGCACCGGACTTTGTTGCCGTTTGCGCTGCAGCCGTTTGCGCTGCTGCCGTTTGCGCTGCTGCCGGCTGCGCTGTCGCCGCCTGAGATGTTGTCCCCTGCGCTGTCGCCCCCTGCGCTACCGCCCCCGGCGCAACCACCCGCGGCGCGCGATGCGGATCGCGCATCTGCTCGATGATCGCCTCCGACACACCGCCCCGGCTCAGCCGGATCAGTTCCGCGCTCGACAAATTGAAACTTGTGCTTTTCGCGCTGCGGATCTGATCCAGAATCAGCGTCGCCGGAACTTTGGCCTTCACCAGCTCGAGCACCGAATCGTTATTGACCGTCTCTTCCGCGGGCGCCCCCTGTGTGCCCGCAGTGGGTGTGCCCGCCGCCGGTGTACCCGCAGTGGGTGTGCCCGCCGCCGCTTCTTTCGCTGCCTGTGCCAGCGCCTGAGGCTGTGCCTCCTCGGCGGACCTGCCTGCCGGCTGCTGCTTCATCATCCAGAATCCGCCGCCCGCCGCCGCCAGCAGCACCGCCGCCGCAATGCCGACCATCGGCCCTGAACTCTTCTTCGCCGCCACCGCCGGCAACTGCGTCGTGTCGCCCTTGCTTCCGCCCGGCAAATCCGTCGCCGACGCCGCCGGCTTTACTCCGTAAAGCGTTCCCGACTCCGATTCCCGCACCAGACCAGCCAGCGCCGCATGCACTTCGCGCATCCTCTGCCAACGGTCATCGGGATTCTTCCTCAGGCACTGCCCCACCAGCGATTCCAGCTGCGCCGGCACATCCGGGGCCACCTCCGCCATGGGCTTGACGTCATCCCGCAGAATCGCCGAAAGCGTCGACAACCCCGAGTCGCCTTCAAACGCCCTTCGCCCGGTAAGCATCTCGTAGAACACCGCGCCGAATGAAAATATGTCCGAACGCGCATCCACTTTCTTGCCTTCCGCCTC
>Ga0214192_1000322_pt1 | contig 30554 bp, 24 predicted proteins | sample TroBogEpilimnion_44_FD_153030 | JGI IMG/M metagenome (GOLD analysis project Ga0214192, IMG submission 153030) | Freshwater microbial communities from Trout Bog Lake, WI - 29JUL2008 epilimnion | ecosystem: Environmental > Aquatic > Freshwater > Lake > Epilimnion/Euphotic zone | place: Trout Bog... | reverse complement strand
ACAAGCCACTTTATCTAATGCACTTGATTTAGGGACTATCTGTTACGGTGTTGTTGGTCCCGCTACCTGTGGTAGCCAAGGCTTAACGCCGCAAACTGTTGATGGGAATGTTAATGTGCAAGGTAGCGACTGGTCTTGGGGTTACAATTTAGGGGTTATTTTTCAACCTGTTAAATCTGTTCGATTTGGCGTTGCTTATCGGTCGGGGATTCACCATCAGTTAAAGGGGAATGCAAATTTTAGTCATATTCCAGCAATGCTATCTCCAGTATTAACTAGCGGTAGTGTGAGTGCTAATCTTGATTTACCTGATACGCTATCGTCCAGTATTGCTTATCAAGCCAATGAACATTGGGAATTTCTAGCCGATACCACTTGGACAAACTGGAGCTCATTCAAGCAGTTGAGCATTATGCGGACAAATGGAGCCAGTCTTTCAAATCAGCCTGAAAATTGGGCTAATACGTTCCGTTATTCATTGGGAGCTAGTTATAAATACACGCATAACTTGAAAATTCGTGTAGGCATGGCCTATGATGAAAGTCCGGTCTCTACCGTTTTTCGTACGGCACGTATCCCTGACAATAATCGCATTTGGCTGTCATCGGGCATCAACTACAAGTTTTCACCTAATAGTCATTTAGATATTGGCTACGCCCATATTTTTATTGACAATACTTCGATTAATCAAGGTAGTATCGGTAGTGCAGTTGGCTTACTTTCAGGTCAGTACAGCAATAATATTAATATTGTTAGCTTACAGTTTAGCCAAGCGTTTTAGTTTGCATAGCGATGTTTAAAAGCAGTGTATTCTGTTTTTTAATGACTATTCAATGAGGCTTCAAAAGCTTGAATGTTAACGGGCTTGCCAAAATAATAACCTTGGTAATGAGTACAGCCATTTTTTAAAAGATATAAGCGTTGTTCTTCATTCTCAACACCTTCTGCAATGACTTCAATAGCCAGATTTTTTGCCATTGAGATAATTGCGTTCACGATCATTCTGTCGTTGTTATCAAGAACTATATTTTGTATAAAGGATTTATCTATTTTGATTCTATCCAGTGGTAATCGTTTTAAATACTGAAGTGATGAATAGCCTGTACCGAAGTCGTCCAAAGAAAATTGGATACCAATTGACTTTAATGAATTCATGATAAAAATTACGGTTTCAATATTATCAATCAAGATGGTTTCAGTTAATTCTAAACTCAGTTTTTTAGGATTGATGCCATAAAAGTGTACAACTTCTTTAACTTGAGAGATAAAGTCAGTCTGATGAAATTGTAAGGAACTGACGTTGACCGATAAAACAAGATCTTGGGTGAGAGGGTTTTTACTCCATAAGTTCAGTTGTGCGCAAGCTGTTTCCAATACCCATCGACCGATAGGTTGAATTAATCCAGTTTCTTCAGCCAGGGGTATAAACTCAGAGGGTAATATGATTCCGCGTTCAGGATGCAACCAGCGAATTAATGTTTCTGCACCATAGGTTCTAAAGGCTTCGTCTACTTGGATTTGATAAAAAAGCTGGAATTGTTGCTGTTCAATAGCTTTACGCAGTTCACTTTCAAGTTCAGCTCTTTTGCTAATACTTTCTTGCATTTTGCGATCAAAAAATCGGAGTGTATTACGCCCCGCTTTTTTAGCTTGATACATGGCAATATCGGCTTCCTTGAAAAGGATATCCATGGTTTCATTCTGTGCGTTGAAGAGCACGATGCCAATACTAGGCGTGCTATAGTATTCATTAAATCCAAACATATAGGGTTGACTTAATGAATCAATAATTTTTTTGCCGGTTATCTCCGTTTGGATAATGGCTTCTTGTTCCTGTTCGCTGAGATTCTCTAAAATAACAACAAATTCGTCACCACCGAAACGAGCGACCGTATCGGCTTCTCGTAAACAATATAGTAAGCGTTGTGCAACTTGTTGAAGGAGCAAATCGCCTATGTCATGTCCGAGGGTGTCATTAATAACCTTAAAATTGTCCAAATCAATCAGTAGTAGAGCGCCTTTTCGACCACTATGAACCGATGTTGTCAAGGCTTGCTGTAATCGGTCGTGAAGAAGTCTCCGATTAGGTAATTTAGTTAGCGGATCGTAAAAAGCTAAATTATTAATTTCTTCTTCGGCAATTTTCCTTTGCGTAATGTCGGTAATGGTCGCAACATAATTGGTAATAATATTGTTGTTGGGGTTGTTAACTGCGGAAATGGTGACATAGGCAGGATAAATTTCACCACTTTTGCGTACGCTCCATATTTCGCCAACCCATCGACCAGTTATACTAAGAATGTTTTTAACTTGCTCAAAAGGGATAGTATCAAATTGATTTGAATATAATAGCGCAATATTTTCGTTAATTACTTCGTTAGCTGAATAACCAGTGATTTGAGAAAAGGTACGGTTAACTTGAATAATGAAGGTGTTGGCATCCGTAACTATCATGCCTTCCTGTGCTTCAAATGCAGTTGCTGCAATGCGTAAGTTGGCTTCGTCATGCTTACGTTCAGTAATGTCTTGAATAATAGCAATTCCGCCAATTATATTTCCTTTAGCATCCTGAAAAGGTGCACAAGTCATAGATATCCATATGCCACTTAAAATATTTGTACGGTAATAACCCTCGAAAAAACAAACATCACCCGTTAATGCATTTTGTAGGGTTGGAAGAAAGGTCTGGTCAGGAATGCTTTTTAGATCCATTCCAATTAACTTGTGAATTGGAGTATGTAATATACTGGCGAAGTGATTATTGCCATAAGTAATGACAAGATTAATATCATAATGGATGATGCCAATCGGTGAATGATTCAGTAACAAGCGATAGCGTTCTTCACTGTTTTTTACAATTTCTTCTCGATCAATTGCTTCCAAACGCAACACAATATTTTCGTAGACATTACGATTAACATTCCTCAAAATCATAAGCATAAAACCCAGATAGAGAACCACTGTCAGTGCCATCGAGATGTTTAAGCTGTCTCCGACCATCAATAAGCGGACGATTACAGGGATAAGTACAGAGAGAGAAAATAAAATAGCACAGATTAGATCTGCCGAGTAAGACGCAACGCCACCAGCCGATAAACCGGCTAACATAAACAGTAAAAATAACTGGTGGGATGGATCGTTAGCAGGAAAAAGCAAGAAACTGGATGATCCCCACGTTATACCGGATACTAAGGTGCCTAGACGGAATTTTAGGAGCCATTTATCGTTTTCACTTTTGCTTTTTAATGTAGATCGCTGGTAAGCGACCATTAATAAAAAGCGAGAAAGGGCGACTAATACAATAGTGATAAACCAAGTATAGAGTACTGATAGATCAATAACAGAACGCTGCATATAAGCAAGAATTCCAGCCAGAAAAGTACCGGAAACCAGTTGTGTACTACTTGCAGAAAATAGCTGCCGTATCTGTTCTGATTTTATTGACATATTTGATTTTAATAAGGTTATTGTAAGCAGTTTATCTTGTTGTCAATCGTGCTGTCTATTCAACTTTACTTGACAGAGAGCAACTTGGGCTTGATTGAAACCTATTATCTGATTAGGTTAAATAACTTTTTAGGTTTGCTACTGTTGATTCTGGTTACACAGGGTTGCCAATATAAAACGACTTTAAAATAATTGAAATTTTGCTAAATAGCCGAAATGATCTGATACGATCGGATAGAAATGATTATTGAAAATGATTTCCATTGATTTAATTCGTAACGGATGTCCATTTCGTTTAAAAATATAGTCAATTCGTTTGGGGGAAGAATTTTTCCAGCCGTCTATCTGACCGTGATAGCTGGGTTCGTAAAAACGCTCCGGATATAATTCGTGAAACTGATCAACATATAAGCCGTTACCCACAATATGATTATAAGCGTGTCCACCTGATGGCGCATTAAAATCACCTACAATTAGATCGCCCTTGACGCCAAAATGTAAACGTGAATTGATTAATTTCAGTAGGTTATTATATTCCTCAAAAAAACCATGATGCGCCCAGCTTAAGTGGGCATTGGTAATATGCAATAATCCAAAATGTGGGATGTCGACACATGATACCGTGATATTGCGTGACATATAGTTGTCTTTTCGTCGATCTATTGATACGTAAGTGGAGTAATTGTGGTGCATGGGATATCTGCTCATAATAGCAGTACCTTCACGCCAACGGTGAAAACCAATGTGACTCCAGTCTTGATGAATATGGTACCAAAATCCCCATTTTCGTAAGCGAGTACATATTCGAAAAGCCATATTGGATGGCGACTCTCCATAAGGAAAAGTAATGGGATCGTGCATGTATTCCCCTACTTCTTGAAAACAGATGACATCAATTTTTAAATGGGCAATGGCAGAAGCAATAATATCTACTTCTCGCTCATGTCGATGCATAGTCTCAAAACAACAGTGATGTGGATGTTCTTGGTAAGTATGCAGATTAAGTGTAAGTAACGAGAGCTTCATAGCATCATTTTATTTTACGTTGATTTAAGAATCTCGAAACAAGTATAAAAAACTTGCAATAAACAGCCTATACATGGCTTACTTTAATATTGAATTAACTATTCAGGCTAAATATGAACAGAAAAAGTTTGCTATCTAATCACAATCTTTTTAGTTTGCTTTTAATATTGTCGCTAATTGGTATGGCTATTTCAGAAATATCACCAACAGTTAGTCATATTTACTGGCTTATAATGATGATTATATTCGGTATTACTTCAATGGTCGCTTATTATTATCGGCATCATTATGCTAACAAGGATGAGTTAAAAAAGGGTCTTATAATCCAGATACTGCATTGGTTGGGCGGTTTAGCAGCGGTACTGATTGTTTACACATTTTACTCAACAGGTAGAATTACACCAGAAGAAACCGGATTAGAAGTGTTGTTAATTTTAGCGTTAACAACTTATTTAGATGGTATTCGTATCAGTTGGCAATTTAGTTCAGTGGGCGTGTTTTTGAGTATTGTTGCTATTTGTGCTGCCTATATAGAAGAATATATGTGGCAGATTCTTTCATTAGCTATTGTAATTATTGCTTTTAGTTATTATTGGGAATTTAAAAAAAGACCTAATAGTTAAGCAAAAACTGTTAATTAAATTAAAGGGTAAGAAGCATGATCGATTGGAATGTAACTTATGCGGCAATTTGGCGACCACGTAAACAATATTTGCGTCCAGTATTACGCATTGATCCGGTTCATCTAGATCAATTATTGGGTATTGAGACACAAAAAGAAGCGTTGCTTGCTAATACGGAACGTTTTTTATTAGGAAAACCAGCCAATCATGCGTTGTTGTGGGGAGCTCGTGGCACGGGTAAGTCATCTTTAATCAAAGCACTGTTTAATAGTTATCGAGAAAATGGATTACGTTTAATTGAAGTTGATAAGCAAGACTTGGTTTGTTTGCCTGAAATTGTTGACGATATTCGCGAACTTGAGCAACGTTTTATTATTTATTGTGATGATCTGTCATTTGAAGCTGCAGATAATCAATACAAATCATTAAAAAGCGTATTAGAAGGATCCATTGAATTACCTCCCGAAAATGTTCTTATTTATGCGACATCTAACCGTCGGCATTTATTGCCTGAATTTATGCGTGACAATCTTGATACGCGACTGGTAGAGGGTGAAGTTCATTATTCAGATACAGTGGAAGAAAAAACATCACTTTCTGATCGTTTCGGTATGTCTTTAGCATTCTATTCGCAATCAACACAAATTTATCTTGATATCATTGATAGCCTTTTTGTTGATATCCCTGTTAATCGCGAAATTTTACATCAGAAGGCTTTGGATTTTGCTTACCAGCGGGCAGCTAAAAACGGTAGAACAGCCAAGCAATTTTACAATGGCTGGGCTGAGCAAAACATTAATGTAACAATGCGTTAATTGGGCTAAATTTTTTTAAATTAATTATTGAATAGATTGACCGCGTGCCAGTTTGGGTAAATGACCTTCTAATCCCATCGCCATACGCATTATTTTATTTTTGGCAGGAACTATTCGTTCAGCTAACCCCAATCCAAAATTACGTAATAATTTGACGGGTAATATTTCGTTACTAAACACTTGATAAAAAGCATCCATGACGGTCATCATTTTCAGATTCTCAAAACGGCGCATTTGTTCATAACGTTTTAATACTTTAACGTCGGCGATATCAATATTTTTATGCACGGCATCCATTATTACTTCGGCTAAAGCAGCCGCATCTAATAAGCCAATATTGACACCTTGCCCTGCTAGCGGGTTAATAGTATGAGCAGCATCACCTACCAGAGCTACCCCGTGCTTAATATAAGATTGCGCGTGTTGGCGTCTTAGAGAAAAACTGGCAGTACCTAATACTTGATTAACTTGCCCAAGGCAGTTCGGAAATGATTTGATTAGGGCCTGTTTGAGTTCTTCATTAGATAATTCTTGTAATCGTTTAATTTCTTCCGGAGAGTTATACCAAACAATCGAGCCATGATGACCCGTTAAAGGTAGAAACGCCTGTGGACCTGTTGGAACAAAGCGTTGCCAAGTAATGTCTTGTTGTTCGTAGGCAGTTTCGATGTAAATAACCAAGGCATGCTGTTGATAATCCCAACTGGTTACACCGATTCCGACTGCTTGTCTTACTCGAGATTGACCGCCGTCAGCAGCAATGAGTAATCTTGCTGAAATGATCCGACCTTCAGCTAAATCAATCTGAGAGAGTTGTCCCGGTTGATAATTTATTTTGGTAATGCTTGCTGGACAAATAAGTTCGATGTTAGTGAAATCTTGCAAGCGATCGAGCAAAGCTAATTGCGTAATACGATTTTCTACGATATAACCAAGTTCTGGATATTTAATATCATTACTGCAAAATTCAGTGTCACCAGTCGTTTCCCATACTCGCATTCTTCGAAAAGGACATAAGCGACGATGGACAATGCCTTGCCAGGCACCCACCGATTCTAAAATGGCTTTAGAGGCTAAACTTAAAGCAGAGACTCTTAGGTCATGTGGTTGATTTTCTTCAAAAGATGGGGGTGGAGTGTTTTCTATGACGGCTACTTTTAGAGAGCTATCTCCCAAAGCGCAAGCAACTGCAGCGCCTACCATTCCACCACCGACGATGACGACATCAAAAAGTTCTTTCATATTAACCAACTATAAAGTAATCTAATTTTCATAAAATAAAGACACACAAAATGACATAAGCCTATATCTGTATTACAATTCACAGGTTTAACTAATTGAAAAGGTTTTGTCGACAATTAATGTATTTATGGTCTATACATTTGACTGTAACACGCATTGATAAAAAAACGAACTCTAAACAGCATGATAAAAAATGGGCTGGATAAATGATAGAAAAATCCCAATCAGACAATAAAATTGCAATGCTTTATGACGCAGCCTATTCTCAGGACAGTTGTGGCGTAGGCTTTATCACACATAAACAAAGCATACAAAGCCATGATCTGTTGGTGAAGTCGCATGAGGCATTATGTACCATTCCTCATCGTGGTGGAATGAGCGCTGAAGGTATCGGTGATGGTGCCGGTGTCAATATTGATTTATCGAGAAAATTCTTTCGTAAAATAACCGGTATTGAAACACTTGAATTAGGACAATTTGGGGTTGCCAATTTTTTCTTTCCAGAAGACCACGATCATTATGATAGTGCTGCTCAAGAATTGGTTGAGCGTCACTTAGCGGCGGCTGGTTATCCTATTTTACTCTGGCGTACTGTACCTGTTGACAAATCTGTTATTAATGAAGCGGCAAGGAAAGCTCAGTTACCGATTAAACAATGTATTTTTGATCGACCAGAAACTTTGAAAAATGCAGAACATTCTGTTTTTGAAAAGCACATTCAAGCGACTTTATTGGCAATTGAAATTGAGGGTTTTTCCCGTCCTGAGTTGATTGGATTTTATCCGTTATCAATGAGTTCGCGTACCCAAGTTTATAAGGGTCGTTTAAATTCTTTTGAAGTAATACCTTATTTCATTGATCTTTATGATAAAGATCATGAAATCAATACATTATTCTTTCATACGCGGTTTTCTACCAATACGGCTCCCGCTACCATGATGGCGCAACCCTTTCGTTATATGGCGCATAATGGTGAATTAAATACCGATAAAAAGAATCGCTTAAGCGAAAATGCGATTGCCCGCCAGAATAATAAAAATATTGTGTTTCCTTGTGGACAGTCTGATTCAGGTCGACTGGATCAAACATTAACTCGGCGTATCAATGAAGATAACTTGGATATTGTGACTGCTGTTTTAGCCATGATGCCGCCCGCTTGGGAAAATGATAGTACGTTGTCTCCTGAAGTACGTGCCATGTTTGAGTACTTCAGTTTGTACGAAGAGAAAAACGATGGTCCGGCAGCTTTAGTATTCAATGATGGTATTCGTGTCGGTGCGCGTCTTGATCGTTTAGGTTTGCGACCATTACGCTCAGTAGAAACAGCAGAGTATCTAGCGGTTATGTCTGAAGCCGGACAAATTGATTTTCCACCCAAAGAGGTTATAAAGCGTGGGCGCATCGAAGCAGGTGGTATGCTTTATTTTGATCATTCTACCGGTCAAGCTTATCACACCCATGAAATAGTGGAGCAACTCGCCAAACAAAGAGATTATTCTTCGTTGCTTCGTCAGCGTTGTTTACATCTAAACGAACTGCCATCGGTTTCATTAGATGAGATCAATAACGATCATACTTTAAACATTGATCAGCGTCATACTGCCTATAGCCTCAATCAGGAAAGCTTTAAATTTCTACTTGACCCGATTTTATTATCTGGAATGGAGAAAGTTTCAGCAATGGGTTACGGGTTAGCGCCTAATGCGCTATCCAGTGCAGAAGGCGGTATGTCGAGATATTTTAGCCAGCGATTTGCTCAGGTAACTAATCCTCCTCTAGATTCTATTAGAGAGAGCGATGGTATGAGCTTACGTGTTGCTTTGGGTGCAAAACCAACTTTTTCCGATGAGTGTAGTAAACAACTCATGATTGAGTCGCCCATTTTACAACGGACTCAATTGGAACAAATACGTAGACAATCTACTGTGGCAACGCAGACGGTTGAAATGTTATACAGACCTGATTTTAATGATCCATGCGCCAACGAATTGGCGCTTGAGAAGGCTTTAACAGCCGTTTGCGATCAGGTTGAAAGTGCGGCTAAAAATAATGTGGGTATTATTATCTTAAGTGACATTAATATTAGTCGAGAAGCAGTTGCTATTCCGGCGTTATTGATGATTGCAGCGGCTAATCAAAGACTCGTTAAACAAGGCTTGCGTTTTAATTCTTCCTTGATTGCTGAAACTGGGCAAGTTGCTAGTCCTCATGATATTGCTACTATTCTCGGTTTTGGTGCTTCAGCGATTTGTCCTATCAGTGTTCATAATCGTGTACTCAGCCATTTCCCAGTGACCGAATATCAAAAGGCACTTACTAAATTCCAAAAAGGCGCTGAAAAGTCGTTGATGAAAACGATGGGGAAATTTGGATTATGTACCGTAGAAAGTTATATCGGTGGTGAGTTTTTTGAGTCTAATTATCTTGATACTGACGAACCAAAATTAAGTCCTTATTTCCCTAATATTCATGCCTCTGTCGGTGGCGTCAGATATGCTGATATTGCGGCTAGTGCGCTCGAATGGCACCAAAAAGCGTTGTTGGTTCATGAAGAAAAAGATATTCCATTTTTAGGACTGTTTAAAGAACGTCAAGATGGTGCTGGTCATTCCTATGGCAATACAGCGATTAGAGAATATATCAACATGACTGATGAAAAGATCCTGTATATTCAGGAAAAATCAGTTGTGGCTAGTGATACCGCTTACTTGGACACAGGCTATGAAAAACGCACACCAGAACAGATAGATGCGTTTGGTATTACCCCCGCCTATCGTAGTTTTACCAAAAATTTGTATCAGGAACGCGCCAACAGACCGGCGGCTTTGCGCGATATTATGGATTTTCCTGCTGATATCAGTTTTGCAACAACCACTGCCGATTTTGATCGTATCTTAGGCCAACAAGATTTATGCGGTAATGCGAATTTCATGGTGCGCGGTTTGGATGTCAGTCGAATTAATGAAGATAAATTCGTTATTACTTTCACTGAAAATAATAATGCTGAGCGTCTTCAACAGTTAGTTTCTCATTTTGAGCAACGTTTTTCATCTGATGACTTTGAGCAATTAGTGACATCAAGTGGCATTGAGGCCACTTTTCAGGATGGCGAACAAGGCTTTAGATATTATTTAAGTCATTTGCTAACGGCTCGTCCAGCTGTATGCATGACAAAGGTTCAGCCTGCGCACGAAATTACTAAAACATTTGCGTCTGGAGCAATGAGTCACGGTGCTTTGTTAGCTGAAGCTCACGAAGCAGTTGCTTTAGGCACTAATATTGTGGGTGCGTCCAGTAATTCAGGTGAAGGTGGCGAGCATTCAAGCCGCTTTAATACCTTACGTTCATGCAAAATTAAACAATTTGCTTCAGGTCGTTTTGGTGTTTGGGCGGGATATTTGGCCGACCCAACGATTGAAGAAATTGAAATCAAGATTGCTCAAGGTGCAAAACCGGGTGAGGGTGGTCAATTACCTGCGGCTAAGGTTTCTGTTGAAATTGCTGCCTTACGAGGGGGAACGCCTAAAGTTGAATTGGTGAGTCCTCCACCTCATCATGATACTTATTCAATAGAAGATTTGGGTCAACTGATTCATGATGCCAAAGCTGCACGTATAAAAGTGGGTGTTAAATTAGTTTCTTCAGAAGGGATTGGTACTATCGCTGTTGGGGTTGCTAAAGCGGGTGCAGATATTATCAATATTGCCGGTAACACCGGTGGTACTGGAGCAGCAGCCGTTACGAGTTTGAAAAATAGCGGTCGTTCGCCTGAGATAGGTATTGCAGAAGTACATCAAGCACTAGCGGTTAATGGATTGCGCGATAAAGTGATTCTCCGCTGTAGTGGTGCTCACCAAAGTGGTGTTGACGTTGTTAAATCCGCAATTCTTGGTGGTGATTCTTTTGAGTTTGGAACGACTGCATTAATGATGTTGCGTTGTGTTATGGCAAAAAACTGTAATATCAAGTGTCCTGCTGGTTTAACAACTGCTCACGAAGAATTTAAAGGAGATGCGCGGGTACTGGCGCAATTCTTTATGAATCTGGCTCATGAAGTGCGGGAGATTCTCGCGGAATTGGGTTATACAAGTTTGCGTGAGATTCGTGGTAAAACAGATTTGCTGCACCTAATAGCTCATCCAAGTATGGTAGGTCAGGTCGACTTGAAAAAAATGTTGGTTCAAGTTGATGAGTTAAAGGTTGCTAAACCAATCTATTTGGAGGCAAGTTTTAATGTCGATGAAATTATTATTGATCGTGTTAAACAAGGCTTGTTAAGTGGCAATGCACAACCTATTGTTATTGAAGGTGATGGGTTTAAACTGAATAATTGTAATAAGACAGTGGGTGGTCAAGCGGCAATTGATATTGAGCGGTTGTTAGCTTATCAGTTCACTGATAGTGATGCTGTTAACTCTCCATTGGTATTGAGACAGGCTCAGGGGCGTCGTTATTTGGCTCCAGATAGTGTCGTTATTCGTACGACTGGTTCAGCTGGACAAAGCTATGCAGCATTTTTAAACGATGGTATGCGCATGGAGCATACCGGTACTTGTAACGATGGTGTAGGTAAATCCGCTTGTGGTGGAACATTGGTTGTTGAGTCTCCAGGAGGTGGTATCAAAACACCTGGAAATAATGTGTTAATTGGAAATTTTGCTCTATTTGGTGCAACGGGTGGTAAAGCCTATATCAATGGCGAAGCAGGTGATCGTTTTGCAGTTCGGAATTCCGGAGCGATGGCGGTGGTTGAAGGTGTTGGCGACTTTGCCTGTGAATATATGACTAATGGAGCGGTACTTAATATTGGTGGTTTTGGTAAAGGATTCTGCAATGGTATGTCTGGTGGAAATGCATATCAATATGATCCAGAAAATCGTTTAGAAAAATTGTATGATAAATCGTCGGTTGCTTTGCATTGTTTAACTGAAGATAGCGATGTTGCCAGAGCTCATGAGCAATTCATTGTCGCTATGCTAGAGGAGCACGCAACATTTGCTAATTCTAGTAAAGCTAAAAATTTGTTAGCGAATTGGCAAGTTGAGCGCGTTCATTTTAAATTCGCCTTGCCTTTGTGGTTATACAAAACACAGACTGCCGACTATTTACGTGAGTCTTTAGAGCGCAAGGAAATGATTGAAGAACTGGCTATAGAGCTTGCTCAACAACAAGTCGAAAGCGTTAAATTGGCGTACCAAAGCGAGTTACCGTTATTTGGGGGTATGATTCCTGAAGGCGGCGCGAAAAATAAGTTAATGTTTAGATTAATTAATAGCTTATCTGTGTTTGATAAAGCGCAGCAAATTGCTCGTGAAATGTTAAAAAATCAGCCAGAAAGTGAACGTAGTCAAGAAAAAATAGAGCAGGCTGCTCGTAAGTTGATTGTAGAACGACCACGAAAATTACAGGAAGCTTTATTAAGGAATACTCGTGAAGCTTATGGCAATTATAACGATGAGCAGTTAGCTAATTTATTAGCTAATAAACGTTTAAGTGATTATAAATCAGCATTGATTAAACGCTCGGTGCAAAGTATTTATTCCTTGGGTTCAACTGCTTGGATTATCGAACAGGATCGTCTCAATAAAAAAGCACTTGCTGATATTCCAGCAATTGAACAATATCTTGCCAGTTTAGTCGGTTTAGAGATTGTACAAGCTTTGTTGACCGAACCAGCAGTTTAAATGGATTGTAGGCGGATTTTTTATATCTGCCATGCACCCTAAACTGTATCTCTTTAACAACTTTTTATTTGTTAATAACGCGTAATGACAACTTTTCAAATTCCTTTAGATGCCCCTTATAGTGAACGCCAGCGTGCTTGGTTAAGTGGTTTTTTTGCCGGTATGCAAACGCAGATGGTACAAAATGTCGGTTCAGCTCAGTTAGCTGATAGCCGTTGCCTTCATATTTTGTTTGGTACCCAAACCGGTAATGCTGAATCGGTTGCTCATGATGCTGCTTCTGTAGCTAAAGCTCACGGATTGAAGCCAATTGTTAAAGGGATGGATGAAATAGACAGTCAGGCGTTTGTTTCTATGGAATATCTCCTGATTATCACCAGTACTTATGGTGAAGGTGAAATGCCCGACAATGCTCAATTGCTTTGGCAAGAGATGAGTTCGGATTTGGCTCCAAAATTGCCACAGCTGAATTATTCAGTGCTTGCTTTAGGTGATACAGGTTACGATTTATTCTGTCAGGCTGGCGTATTATGGGATAACCGTCTTGCTGAATTAGGAGCAACTAGGATTGCTCCACGAGTTGATTGTGATGTTGATTTTGAAACGCCTGCACAGACTTGGATGATTGAAGTGATTCCGCAGTTAACTACTTCGGGATCAACGAGTGTCTATATAGACAGTGCCAGTGACGTTACTGATAAACCTCAATATAATAAAAAAAATCCATACCCTGCGACATTGCTTGTTAATCGCTTACTGACTGCTGAGCGTTCATCAAAGGAAACTCGTCATTACGAGATTTCTATTGCAGGGTCTGGGTTAAGTTATCAGGCAGGCGATGCCCTTTGTATTGTGCCAACTAATTGCCCTGAGTTAACCAATGCGATTATTAAGGCTATTGACTGTTCAGGTGAAGAGATTGAGCCAGTCAATGGTGAATTAATGTCTTTACGTGAGGCATTACAGAATCATCTTGAAATTAAACTGCCTAGCAAGGAATTTCTGCAAGAAATTGCCAGTCGTTCAGGAGATCAGGAGCTGAATAGTCTATTGATGAGTTCATCAGATAAAGATGCTTTGTCGAGTTATCTTTGGGGGCGAGATATACTTGATTTATTATTACAATTCCCGAAAGTTGAATTATCTGCTGCTGAATTGATTTCTCTGCTTAAGCCCCTTCAACATAGAGCCTATTCAATTTCATCCAGTAGCAGGATGTATCCTGATAGTGTTCATTTAACGGTTGCTAGTGTTCGGTATCAAAGTTACGGTCGTGAACACAAAGGAGTATGTTCTACCTTTTTGGCTGATTTAGTCTCAGATGATACCCCTGTCCGTTGTTTTTTTACGCCTAATAAAGTATTTAGGGTTCCCGAAGATGATAGTTTGCCCATGATTATGGTGGGACCCGGTACGGGAATTGCGCCTTTTCGCGCCTTTCTACAAGAGCGTCAGATGCGTGCAGCTATAGGTAAAAATTGGTTATTTTTTGGAGATCGAAACGCTGCTACTGATTTTATTTATCAGGATGAGCTAGAATCCATGTTAAACGATGGTTTGTTGACTCGTTTGGATGTGGCTTTTTCAAGAGACCAACAAGAAAAAGTTTATGTTCAGGATAAAATGCGAGAGCATGGAGCTGAATTATTTGCATGGTTACAACAAGGCGGTTATTTTTTCGTATGTGGTGATGCATATCATATGGCAAAAGACGTTGATAAGGCGTTGTTGCAAGTCATCGCCGAGCAGGGCGGGTTATCTGAACAACAAGCAGTCGATTATGTTAACCAACTGAAAAAAGATAAACGCTATGTGCGTGATGTTTACTAGAGCTTTAATTATTTTTAGAGTTATCTTGAAGCTAAACTGAACCCTTTATGAATGAATTGTCATTAAAAAAGAAATAATGAATATTTTTTTATTGCTATTGTAAACAGTATCGACCTCCTCTATATTGATAGTCGCAGTTAAACAAACTGCTTTAACTTAAATATGATGAGGAATTCGATATGAGTGATTTTTTAAAAGATTTATTAATAGGTGTAGTGTTTGTTACCGGTTTGTTTGGATTTATTTCCGGTGAGTTCATTATTTCATCAGCATTATTTGCTACCGCAGCTGTTGCCAGTAACGTTAACCTAAATAGTAAACGAGGCAGAGCTGAGAATTTTTCATGCGAGTAATGAATTTATCTGTTTCGCTGAATAAGCAACTTGGAGACTTCCAGAGTTTAACGGCTCTGGAAGTCTTTTCATCATCTCCTCTTCTTTAGTTTACCCTACGCGCTAGAAATTTATCTAGTTCATTGGCAAAAGCTTGAATATCCCTTGAATTTAAAGTTGAATAGCCGCCTGTATTAATACCACTCGCTCTTAGGTTATCCATAAAATCACGCATACATAATCTTTCTTTAATAGTGTCTTTACTATACAGTTCGCCGCGAGGATTAAGAGCATGTCCACCTTTGTCAATGACTTCATTAGCTAGTGGGATATCGCCTGTGATTACTAAATCGCCACTTGTTAAACGATTAACAATTTCATTATCTGCAACATCAAATCCTGATTTTACACGCAACATCTTGATATAACGAGATGGTGGTGTTGCCAGATTTTGATTGGCAACCAGTGTAGTTGTGATTTGGGCGCGTTCAGCAGCCCGAAACAAAATTTCTTTTATCATTTTAGGACAGGCATCGGCGTCTACCCATATTTGCATTTTTAACTCCTGTTTTTTGAAAGCCTGTGCATTTTAGATTTTTATACTATTAATTATCGCCGATACTACTTTAATTTTAAGTCAACTTCGGTAAGTATAAACTTTAATACTGATATTCCGTATCCCAAGAAATAAGAATACCCATTAAAATTAACTCGCGACAAAGCTTTTCATTATATCGATAATTAACTATCAGTTAATAAAAATGATGTTGTTTCATTGTTGTTAAAGTATTCGTTGACTTTATAGGATAATAACCCCATAATACAAACAGCTTTAAAATAAGATTTACCGTCCGTTTACCATTTCGATGTATCTGTGTAGTTTCTCGTCCTGTTTTTCATTAAGTAATCTCCAATTTTACCAGCTCCATCAGCCCTAAGGCTTTATTAAATAATCAAATTTACAGGACTTATTATGTCTACAATTACTACTGGTGTCGTTAAATGGTTTAATTCCGAAAAAGGTTTCGGTTTTATTGAACAAAAATCTGGTCCTGACGTTTTTGTTCATTTCAGAAACATCAACAATTCAGGCGGCTATAAATCACTTGACGAAGGTCAATCGGTTCAATTTACTGTAACACAAGGGCAAAAAGGTCCTCAAGCAGAAAATGTAACTGTTATTATCTAAATATAAAATCGGGTTGGTTGAATTTTAGTTTAACCAACCCAGTTTGTAATCAGTCAATTAGTTTGATTGAACTCTTTCGATTGATTGACAGCAGATTAATGTAAGTAAATATATCCTGTCTTTCTATATTCTCAGAAATCGTTGATTTTTTAACGCATTTCAAGGCATTGATTAACATCAATGCAGTCTTACTTAATAGCAAATAAAGACTTTTCAATTTTTATAAGTTTTGTAGTGCTTGTTAGAAATTAGCTTATTGGATCAAGTACAGTTTAAATAATCCATGTATTGTCAATAAATAGGTTAAACGCCGATTTCCGATGGAGCTGTTTTTAGTTATTATAAGCACATTATTTTTAGCCTCCCCAATATTTGTAAATGCCTTTAAAAATAGCACTCGCGCAACTTAATTTTACGGTTGGTGATATTCGAGCTAATACAGCTAAAATAATTGACACAGCGAACTATGCTAGGGATCAATGGGCTGCAGATTTAATTTTGTTTACTGAATTATCGGTAACAGGTTATCCTCCGGAAGACTTGTTATTACGCGCAGATTTTATTGCACAAGCAGAATCGGCTGTTTACAGAATCGCAGATCAAGTTAGTGAAATAGCAATTGTTCTAGGCTTACCTGAAGTTTATAACAATCAACTATATAATAGTGCTGCTTTATTGATGGGTGGTCAAGTTGTCGAACGATATAGAAAACATGCTTTACCTAATTATGGGGTCTTTGACGAAAAAAGGTATTTCACTGAAGATAATGAAATCTGTATGTTCGATATTAATAACACAGCAATCGGGTTATGTATTTGTGAAGATGTTTGGCAAACAAGTATTTTGTCAAAATATAAGCAGACTGGTGCTGATTTAGTATTAATATTAAATGCTTCGCCTTTCCATGCAGGTAAAATTTTTCAACGTGAAGCTGTTGTGGCTAATCAGGCGAAAGATTTGCAATTAACTTTGATATATGCCAATCAAGTAGGTGGACAAGATGAATTGGTATTTGATGGTGCCTCGTTTGTAGTGAATCCATCCGGTGAGATTGTTTTTCGTGCTAAAGAATTTGAAGAACAAATCAGTTTACTTGAATTTGATGGCCAACAAGTCAAAAAAAATAGCTGTGCACCTCTCTATAATAAAATTTCTAGTGAGTATCAGGCGTTACTTCTAGGCATTAAAGATTATGTAAGAAAAAATCAGTTTCACGGTGCAATTTTAGGATTGTCAGGTGGAATTGATTCTGCCTTGGTTCTTGCTTTGGCAGTGGATGCTTTGGGTGCAGATCAAGTTGAGGCAGTGTTGATGCCTTCTTGTTATACTCAAACTATGAGTATAGAAGATGCGATAGCACAAGCTAAAGCACTTGGGATAAACTATCATATAATATCTATTGAGCCAGCGGTTAATGTATTTAATTCTCTTTTGGCTGATATTTTTGCCAATAGTACTAAAGATACAACAGAGGAAAATATTCAGGCTCGTTGTCGAGGCGTTATTTTAATGGCATTGTCAAATAAGCAGGGCAAGCTGCTATTGACTACCGGCAATAAAAGCGAAATGAGTGTTGGGTATGCAACCTTGTATGGTGATATGGCGGGTGGTTTTGCTCCCATTAAAGATGTGCCTAAATTGTTAGTCTATGAGCTATCACGTTATCGAAATAGTTTGTCGCCTATAATTCCTGAACGTGTCTTAACGCGTCCTCCGTCCGCAGAATTGGCTCCCAATCAACGTGATGATGATTCATTACCACCTTATGAAGTGTTGGATCCTATTTTGGAACGTTATGTTGAAATGGATCAGTCTGCTTCAGAAATTATAGCAGTAGGTTTTCAGCAAGATCAGGTAGAAAGAGCTATTCAATTAGTTGATCGTAGCGAATATAAGCGAAGACAATCGCCGCCGGGTATAAAAATAACAGCCAGAGCCTATGGAAGGGATAGGCGTTATCCGATTAGCTCGGGGTACAAAGGTATTAAATCTTAACTTCCTAGCGTTGTTAATTATTTTATTTGTATAAGGATAGGGTAATAAAAGGTTATAGATTATTACACTATCTCTTTTAAAATTCACTTAGCTATTTTTTGATAGCTTAACCGTACAGTATCAACAATAATGTTCATCACAGTGCCCATTGAGCACATGATGATTCATTTATTCTACAAGAGTATCAGAGCAGCAAGGTATTTTGATGACGAGATCGGAAAATATATATTTAGTTGGGCTTATGGGAGCAGGAAAAACCACCATAGGACGGCAGCTAGCAAAAACTTTAAGGCTTCCTTTTTATGATAGCGACAAAGCCATTGAGGAAAGAACAGGAGTTGACATCCCTACTATTTTTGAGTTTGAAGGTGAAGATGGTTTTAGGGAGAGAGAACAAAGGATGATTCAAGAATTAACTCAAATGCAAGGAATTATTTTGGCAACAGGTGGAGGGGCTATTTTGCGGGAAGAAAATAGACTTTGTTTACAGAAAAATGGTTTTATTGTTTACCTGCAATGTTCAATCGATAGAATTCTTGAACGTACCCGAAGAGATACCCAAAGACCTTTACTGCAAACTGAGAATCCTAGAGCCTCTATAGAGGCTCTATTTGAGCAACGAGAACCATTGTATTTATCATGTGCCGATTTTAAGATTGATACCAGTGTGATGTCGAGTAAAGATGTGGTCGGTTGTATTTTAGAAGCTTATCAACTACCTTAGGCCATTTTGGTATGAAAGTTTTAAGAGTCGAATTGGGTGAACGCAGTTACCCTATTTATATTGGTTCAGGGTTATTAAAACAAGCTGAATTATTGATCTCGCAGATTAAGTCCAAACAAGTCTTGGTCGTAACGAATACTACTGTTGCACCGTTGTATTTGGATAGCTTATTGAATAATTTGAGCTCATATCAAGTTGAGTCGATTATTTTAAATGATGGTGAACAGTTCAAAACGCTGGATACAATATCGCAAATTTTTGATAAGTTGTTATCGCATCGATTTAGTCGTAATGCGACTTTAATTGCTTTAGGTGGTGGCGTAATTGGAGACATGGGTGGGTTTTCTGCCGCCTGTTACCAACGAGGTATTCATTTCTTACAAATTCCAACGACTTTACTTGCCCAAGTGGATTCGTCTGTCGGTGGGAAAACCGGCGTCAATCATCCTTTAGGGAAAAATATGATTGGCGCATTTTATCAACCGCAGTGTGTACTTGCTGATGCGGATGTTTTGGATACTTTAGATAATCGTCAATTATCAGCTGGTTTAGCAGAAGTTATTAAATATGGCTTAATAAGGGATAGCGAATTTTTTTCGTGGTTAGAACAAAATGTCGAAATTTTATTACTTAAGGATAAAAGTGCCTTGGCCTATGCCATTGAACAATCATGTCGGAATAAAGCAGAGATTGTAGCGGAAGACGAAACAGAATCAGGTATTAGAGCGACTTTAAATTTGGGACATACTTTTGGTCATGCGATTGAAACAGGTGTGGGATATGGCGAATATCTTCATGGTGAAGCTGTTGCAATAGGGATTTGTCAGGCTGCAGATTTGTCCAGAAGAATAGGCTGGTTGACTGATACGGATGTCGATCGAATTATCAGACTACTCAAAGCAGCTGGGTTACCGGTAACGCCACCGGAACAACTCGATGCAGATCGTTTTCTTGATTTGATGGCGGTTGATAAGAAAAATATTGATGGTCAAATCAGAGTAATTTTATTGAAGAAGATAGGCGAAGCAACTCTACCAACAAGTGTTGACAGTGGATTATTAAAACAAACTTTAATGGAATACGGTAGAACCAATCGCTACCAGTAATACAACTACAATGATGACTAAAGTGATAAACACAGTTCATTATCCATTGATTAGTGGTGAAAGAACTGAAAAACTGGATTTATTAACACATTTAATTATAAATTCAGTGCAGCCTCTTGTTCTCTGTGGACCTAAAGGTATTGGTAAAACTAAGTTGCTTGAAACGCTCAAAGATCGTAAAAAAAACAGTTGGTATTGTTGTTCTATACTGGCAGATACCAATACTACACTTGATTCAATTCTTGAACAAATAACAAGTTCCACTGAATTACATAGAGTAGCGTTATTAATTGATAATGCAGGGCTTTTATCCCCAGGATTAATTACGACTATTATTGAATATGCATTGAAAAATCCTCTTCTACGAGTGGTTTTTGTACTAACTCCTGATGAATTATTTATAAAAATACGTACTGACAAACTTATTGATGATTGCTATTTTATTGAAATTCCGCCCTTATCAGAAAAACAGTGTGGTGATTATCTACGCTATTTAGCGACTCAGACATGGGCTAAAATACCTATCAATGCCATTAATGAATCATTAGTGGAAACTGTTTATCGGCAAACTCAGGGAATACCTGCTCATATTCTTAATCAGTTGCCCAAATTTTCTCGTGTTGCTAAAAATAGAGATTATTCACTCTGGTGGCTAATTCTTGCGGTGTCAATATTAGTGTTCATTGCATTGGGAATGCAATGGTTGAGTACTAACGGCTATCTTTAAGTTAGCTTTCTATTAAATTAAATTGTTCTAATCATGATAGCACTAAAAAATGATATTTTTATTCGGACATTATTAAAACAGTCGGTGGACCGAACCCCTGTTTGGATGATGCGTCAAGCGGGTCGATACTTACCTGAATATCGACAAGTCAGAGAGCAGGCGGGTAGTTTTTTAAATTTATGTACTCAACCTGAATTAGCTTGTGAAGTGACTTTACAGCCATTGCGACGTTTTAATTTCGATGCAGCTATACTTTTTTCTGATATTTTAACTATTCCTGATGCTATGGGTTTAGGGCTCTATTTTACCGAAGGAGAAGGTCCAAAATTTGCCCGCCCGTTACAAACCGCTGAAGACATTAAAAAATTACCTATACCTGATCCTGAAACTGAGCTTAAATATGTGATGGATGCTGTACGTTTAATTAGAAAAAATTTATCGGGTACTGTCCCATTGATAGGTTTTTCTGGGAGTCCTTGGACATTGGCAACTTATATGGTCGAAGGCGGTGGCAGCAAAAGCTTCCAAAAAATTAAAAGTCTTATGTACGAGAACCCTGCGTTAATGCACAATCTGCTTAACAAATTGGCAGTCACTGTTGCTGCTTATTTAAATGCTCAAATTGCTGCTGGGGCTCAAGCTGTAATGTTATTTGATACTTGGGGTGGTGTTTTAAATACGGAGGCTTATCAAGAATTCTCTTTGCACTACGCTAAACAAGTTAAAGATTTATTGATGCCGACATTTGATGGGCAGCGTATCCCGAGTATTTTATTTACTAAAGGCGGGGGAATGTGGCTTGAGCTGATGATTGACGCTGGGTATGATGCATTAGGTTTAGATTGGCAAACGGATATTGCACAAGCGCGTGATCGAGTGGGTCATCAAGTTGCTTTACAGGGTAATATGGATCCTGTGGCTCTTTATGCTAAACCGGATGTGATTGTCGAACAAGTAAAAAGTATTTTGAGCAAATATGGTTCAGGTTCTGGACATGTATTTAATTTGGGACATGGTATTTTGCCAGATGTTAATCCCGATCATGTAAAAGCGATGGTGGATGCAGTTCATGAATTCAGTCCCTTTTATCATCAGCAATGAAATTTTAATTAGCTGAATTACCGATGAGTTTTTGTTGATTACTTAATCTAATAAAGAATCTAGGTTAACAAAGAATTAAAAATGATAGGTTAGATAATGAATTTAATAAATATGGGTGTGACCCTAATGCTGTTAACAAGTTCTTATGCGATGGCTGCTGAAGAGATCAGTGTCTACAGAAGCCCGACCTGTAGTTGTTGCGGTCAGTGGTTAGAGCATATTAAACAACATCATTTTGCAATCAAAGATATTGTTACTGACGATGTTGAAACAATTAAAAGAAAATACAATGTTATTTCATCACTAGCATCCTGCCATACAGCAATAATAAATCAATATGTGATTGAAGGACACGTCCCTGCAACGGATATTGAAAAGCTTTTAAAAATAAAGCCTAAAAATATTATCGGGTTAACCGTTCCGGGTATGCCAATCGGCACTCCTGGTATGGAGATGGGCGGTAAAAAACAGGCTTATGATGTGTTAAGTTTTGATGAGAATGGGAAAACGGCAATTTTTAGTCACCATTCTGGTAATTAGTTGAAAAAAATTGCGGCACTGATAAATAGTGAGCTTAGTAGAGTTATCCAAAACATCTTTTTGTTATTATTATCAATTTGATCACGCAATAAAGCTAATTCACGATTTTGCAGTTCTGTTTGTAAATGAGCATGAGCAGCATTATCTATAGCTTTATAGAGCAAATTGGGCACTTCAGGGAATTGTTCTACAAAATCTGGAAATTGTTTAAGTAACTTGTTTATTTTTGCTTTGGGTCCCATTCGTTCTTTAAACCAACCTTCCAAGAAAGGTTTGGCTGTTTGCCAAAGATCTAATTCAGGGTATAGCTGTCGTCCTAACCCTTCTATGTTAAGTAAAGTTTTTTGTAATAATACTAATTGTGGTTGCACATGCATATCAAAACGTCTTGCAGTTTGAAAAAGCCTTAAAAGTAGCTGTCCGAAAGAAATATCTTTTAAAGGTTTTTCGAAAATGGGTTCACAGACGCTGCGAATAGCAGATTCAAACTCTTCAATGCGGGTAGTTCGAGGAACCCATCCAGATTCAACATGCATTTCCGCTACTTTCCGGTAATCACGGTTGAAAAATGCTAAAAAATTTTCGGCGAGATAATGCTGATCTGATAAAGAAAGTGTGCCAACAATCCCAAAGTCAATAGCAATGTAGCGTGCAGGAGCATCAACAAAAATATTCCCTGGATGCATATCTGCATGAAAAAAGTTATCTCTAAATACTTGGGTGAAAAAAATTTCTACGCCACGTTCAGCCAATAATTTAAAGTCTGCATTAGCGGTTTTCAATTTTTCAATGTCACCGACTGGAATACCGTAAATACGCTCCATCACCATAACCTTTTGACGAGTCAGTGGCCAGTGAACTTCAGGAATATAAATAATATCGGAGTTCTCAAAGTTGCGGCGGATTTTTGCTGCATTTGCCGCCTCTCTGACTAAATCTAGTTCATCTAAAGTTGTTTTTTCAAATTCTGCGACGACTTCCATGGGTCGTAAACGTCTTGCTTCAGCCCAGAATTTTTCTGCAAGTCGAGCAAATTCATATATTAAGGCCATATCAGAATGAATTCGATCTTCTATATCAGGTCGTAGCACCTTAACAACAACCTGTTCTCCACTGTGTAAGCGGGCTGTATGGACTTGTGCGACTGAGGCGGATGCTAAAGGAATGGGGTCAAATTCAGCAAAAGCTTCATCAATGGTCATGCCCAGTTCTTTTTCTATGATGATTTTTGCTAGTTCAGTACTAAAAGGAGGAACACGGTCCTGAAGTTTGACTAATTCATCTGCTATGTCGTCTGGTAATAAGTCTTTTCGGGTTGAAATAGCTTGACCGAATTTTACGTAAATAGGTCCTAAATCTTCCAGAGTCTGACGAATTCTTACGCCTCGTGATTCGGATTTTTTACTCAGCCAGTAATAAGGGGAAAGTAATGCCAGAAATCGTATCGGACGAAATAAATGCGTTTTAAGAACTATTTCATCAAGACCATGTACCACGAGTACCCAGTTGATATGGATCAGGCGAAATAATATTTTAGGACGGATCACAAGTTATGTTTCTTTAATGGCAAGTTATCAAAGATAATTTGCAGGGTTAAGTTTCAGGATAATCAATAGATTTAGAATCTGTTGTCATTGCTAACAGGTTTTCTAATCGGATAATTCGACTATTTAAACGATCGAAATCAGAGCGAAGTTTATCAATTTGACGGTAATAGATGTTAATTTCAGTGGCTGGCGGTAAATCTTTGCTTTCTTCATGAAGAAACTCAGTTGTGTTCATTGTTAATGTCGACAGCGTATTTTGACTCCAGTTTTGTGTACTACTAAGGAAGTCACTGAATTGTTGTGCGAATAGACTACCTACATAAGGAGCAAGAACATCTTCAAGGTTAATATCAAGTTTAGTGAATAACGCCTGAAATTTACGCCCTGTATTACTGTCGCCTTTTATTGTTACTTTACCAGAGAATAAGGTTTGCATCGGTCTATGACTGAACCCCATCATTCCCAATGACCAGATCGATCCGGTTAACTGCGTGTCCGGTTCACCTGGAAAAATATCAAGTATTTGAATACCATCAACACTAGGACATAAGTACAGTGTTTCAGAAAATGGATAAATAGTTACTGCGACAACTTTACCCGCTAACGGCCGTAAAAAATCGCCGGCTTTGCTATCAAACGATAGATAGCGATTAAGAGCTGTTTCCAGAGTGGCTATCAGAATAGGTTTGATAATCATGGTGACTTCAATTTAAACAATAGAAAAGATGTCTGAGTATTCAATTACTTGATGAGTATCAAATTTTATAGCCTCTATGGACGGCGACAATACCTTGCGTCATATTAAAGAATTCACACCTTTCTAATCCAGCATCTTGCATCATTTTTTTTAACTCTTCTTGTTTTGGATGCATACGGATAGATTCAGCTAAATAGCGGTAGCTATCTTCGTCTTTAGCGACCAATTTACCAATTTTGGGTAACAATTTAAACGAGTAAAAGTCATAGACTTTTTCTGTGAGGCTATCAGTTGGATGAGAAAACTCCAATACAATGACCCGTCCCCCTGGTTTTAATACGCGTTGCATAGATTTTAATGCCGCTTCTTTATCAGTGACATTACGAAGCCCAAAACCAATACAGACGCAGTCAAAGGTGTTATCAGCAAAGGGCAAACATTCAGCATTGACTTGTGCATATCGTATATTAGCAACTAGACCCTTATCAATGAGTCGATTACGTCCGGTAGTCAACATTTGTGCGTTAATATCTGCTAATACGACTTGTCCTGAACTCCCGACTCGTTGTTCAAAAAGCGTTGTTAGGTCACCTGTTCCACCAGCTAAGTCGAGCACTCGCTCACCTTTACGGACGTTACTCAATTGAACCGCAATACGTTTCCAAATTCGGTGAATACCCAATGACATAAGGTCATTCATTATGTCGTATTGACTTGCAACAGAATCAAATACATCGCGTACTAATTTAGCTTTTTCTTCTTTTGCAACTTGTTTGAAACCGAAGTGGGTAGTGTGATCGTTAGTCATGATGACTCCTAGTGTAATGGGGGTGTCTCACTGCGGTGGTAGCCAGCGGCTTTAAGGCGACACAAATAATCTGTCCATAATTGATGATATTGAGAGCCTAGCAGATACAAGAAATCCCAAGTATATATGCCAGAATCATGTCCATCATTGAATACTAGACAGATTGCATAATGACCAATAGGTTTAATTTGCTTTATGCTCACGTTTTCTTTTCCGATTTGCAATACTTCTTGTCCAGGTGCATGTCCAATAGCTTCTGCTGAGGGAGTATAGACTCGTAAATATTCGCTGGGTAATGAGAATACACTACCGTCGTCAAAACGAACTTCTAACCTGTTTGACACGGTATGATGCTTTATTTCAATCGGTAAGCTGTTACAGGCTGTTACAGTGAGTCGCATAAATAATTATAAAATGTATCGACTTAAGTCTTCGTCTTGCACAAATGCAGTTAAGTGTTTTTCAACATAATCACTGTCAATCACAATATTTTTTTCTAATAGATCGGCGGCGTGATATGAAATATCTTCCAGCAGTTTTTCAAGTATCGTATGTAAACGTCTAGCACCGATGTTTTCGGTGCGTTCGTTGACTTCCCAACTGAGTTCTGCAATTCGTTTGATGCCGTTTTCAGAAAAACTTAAACTGACACCTTCGGTAGCCAATAAAGCTGAATATTGTTCAGTTAGGGACGCATTAGGTTCAGTTAAAATACGAACAAAATCTTCGGCTAAAAGTGCATTTAATTCTACTCTGATAGGAAAACGACCTTGTAATTCAGGAATTAAATCTGAAGGTTTTGCTACATGGAAAGCACCGGAAGCAATAAATAAAATATGATCTGTTTTTACCATTCCGTATTTAGTACTGACAGTGCTACCTTCAACTAATGGCAATAAATCGCGCTGTACTCCTTCTCGCGAAACTTCTCCACCCCCACCACCGAGTTCCGAACGTTTACAAATTTTATCAATTTCATCCAAAAATACGATACCATTTTGCTCAACGGCATCTACTGCACGTATCTTAATTTCTTCGTCATTAACGAGTTTACACGCCTCTTCTTCTTGTAAAACTTTCAATGCTTTCTTAATTTTCATTTTGCGTGTTCGAGTTCGATCAGAAGTCATGTTTTGAAACATACCTTGTAATTGATTAGTCATTTCCTCCATCCCTGGAGGGGCCATAATTTCTAAGCCTAATGGAGTGACTTGAATATCAATTTCTATTTCTTTATCATCTAATTGACCTTCTCGTAGGCGGATACGCATTTTTTGGCGAGTTCCTTCTTCTGTTTCGGATAACATGCCACCAATTGCACGAGGTAACAGGATATTCAAGATTTTTTCTTCAGCTGCTTCGTAAGCCTGAATTTGAACTTTCTCCATTTCTGTCATACGCATCATTTTGACAGCGGTATCAACTAAGTCTCGAATAATCGATTCGACATCTCGACCTACATAGCCAACTTCGGTGAACTTAGTTGCTTCGATTTTAATAAAAGGGGCATTCGCTAACCGAGCAAGTCGGCGTGCAATTTCTGTTTTACCGACCCCCGTTGGACCAATCATCAAGATATTTTTAGGCGTGATTTCATTGCGAAGTTCAGCATTTACTTGTTGTCTTCGCCATCTATTTCTCAATGCGATGGCTACAGAACGTTTAGCACTCGCTTGACCGATAATATGTTTATCCAGTTCACTTACTATTTCTTTAGGGGTCATTTGGGTCATGCATTTACTCTTCTGGTGTTGCGTCCAATTCTTCGATACGAAGATTGTGGTTGGTATAAATACAAATATCAGCAGCGATATTTAAAGATTTTTCAACAATTTCGCGAGCACTTAAGTCAGTATTTTCTAATAATGCTCGTGCTGCTGCTTGAGCGTAGGCTCCGCCTGAACCAATTGCCATCAAATCGTGTTCGGGCTCAATGACATCGCCGGTTCCCGATAAAATCAGAGATATTTTGGCATCAGCAATAACTAATAAAGCTTCTAATTTACGTAAAGCACGATCTGTACGCCAATCTTTAGCCATTTCGACTGCAGCGCGAGTTAAGTTTCCTCGATGTTTTTCTAATTTGCTTTCAAAATGTTCGAATAAAGTAAAAGCATCAGCGGTGGCTCCTGCGAAACCCGCAATGACTTTATCATGGTATAAACGACGGACTTTACGGGCATTACCTTTCATAACAGTATTGCCCAAAGTGACTTGACCATCGCCACCGATGACAACTTTATTGCCGCGACGAACGGAAAGTATGGTGGTTCCTTCAAACACGCTTAATATCCTGTATTCTGAAAATAACTAATATGTATCAGCTAATTTTACATGGTCTGCGTTTAAATGTGCGAAAAAATACTATAGCCAGAATATTAATTGGAAGCTTTAATTGCTTATCTGTTGATATCATTAGTAATTATCTATTTACAATTAGAGCGAGTGTTACAGCTTTTTAAATCCAAAGAGTGTTTGAATTTGTATGATTGGTTTTGAGTTATGATAGTTTTATATGTCAGAACAAAATTAATTACTTAGACTGTAAAAGGTGAATGTTGAATTAATAGTTATTGAGCTGTTAAACTCATCGTACCTACGACACAAGTTTAATTTGTGTACAGACTCATCATTAAAATTTGTTTTTTATGAGCATAATAATTAAATCTCAGATAGAAATTGAAAAAATGCGGGTGGCCGGTAGATTAGCTGCTGAAGTATTGGAGATGATCGCTCCTTATGTTGTCTCAGGTGTTACCACTGAAGAATTAGATTTAATTTGTCACAATTATATAGTTGATGTTCAAAAAGCTATACCTGCACCGCTCAATTATCACGGGTTCCCAAAATCTATTTGTACTTCTGTCAATCATCAAGTTTGTCATGGTATTCCTAATCATAAAAAATTAAAAATAGGCGATATTGTCAATATTGATATTACTGTGATTAAAGATGGGTATCATGGCGATACTAGCCAAATGTTTTGTGTTGGTGAAGTAAGTCCACATGCTAAAAGACTGGTTAAAATTGCTCAGGAAGCAATGTATTTGGGTATAGAGCAGGTTAAGCCAGGGGCAACATTAGGTGATATTGGTTTTGCAATACAGCAACACACCGAGAGTAATCGCTATTCTGTAGTTCGAGAATTTTGTGGTCATGGTATAGGTAAAAATTTTCACGAAGAACCACAAGTGTTACATTACGGCAAACTTGGTACGGGAATGACTTTGGATGCAGGTATGATTATTACTATTGAACCCATGATTAATTTAGGTAAACAGCATATTAAAGTGTTGTCAGATGGTTGGACTGTGGTTACTAAAGATCGTAGTTTGTCGGCACAATGGGAACATACTGTACTAGTTACTCCGACGGGTTATGAAATTTTAACTTTACGTCAGGAAGAGATGTGATATCAGTTACTGACACAATGATCAGTTTTTTTACAGAAAAGGATTTTCTAGCTCAATTTAAACAACTGTTAAAACAAAAAGATAGTTCTCTTGCCCAGCAGTTTGATCCTTTTGCTTCTGTTTCCGATTTGTTGAAAGACAAGTCGGATTTTATTGATAATTTATTGACGGCTTGTTGGCAGTATTTTTTAGGTGAATACGCACAAAAACTGAGTTTGATAGCAGTTGGTGGCTACGGTAGACGTGAGCTGTTTCCATTCTCTGATATTGATATTCTAGTGATTCTAAACAGTGAGGATATTAGCAATTATCAAGAAGCTTTAGAATGTTTTTTTACCTTTTTATGGGACATAGGTCTAAAACCGGGTCACAGTATTCGGACTATTGAAGAATGTGTTGTTGCAGCGAGTGCCGATCAATGCATTATGACCAGCTTGATGGAGATACGATTAATTGTTGGCAATATTCTGTTGTTCGATCAATTAAAAGCGCAAACAGTACCTGATAAAATATGGCCATCCGATCAGTTTTTTGCGGCTAAGATGGAAGAGCAACGGCAACGTTACGCTAAATTTCATGATACTGCTTATAATCTTGAACCCAACATTAAGGAAGGTCCTGGTGGGTTACGGGATATGCAAGTAATTGCTTGGGTTTTTAAGCGTCATTATAATTCAGCCACTCTTAGGGAGTTGATTAAATACGGTTTTTTACCTGAAACTGAATACAATGAACTGATAGCCGCCCGAGATGTGCTTTGGCGTATTCGCTATGCTTTACATCTGTTAACACAGCGTAGCGAAAATCGATTGATTTTTGATTATCAACGAGATCTAGCAAAACAATTTGGTTTTAGCGAAGAGCATCATGAATATAATGAAGATGTTGAAAAATTTATGCAATTTTATTTTAAGACGGTTCAAGGACTTGAACGTTTGAATGAAATGTTATTGCAGTTATTCAACGAACGCTTTGTTTGTGGGGAAACGGGTTGTAAACCCGTGCCTGTTAATGATTACTTTGTTGCTATTAACGGTTATCTAGAAGCCATTCACGAAGATATTTTCAAAATTCAACCCTTGGCATTATTAGATGTGTTTCTAATATTGCAGCGACATACTGAGTTTACTGGTATCAGGGCAACGACTATTCGGCTTATCCGAAAAAACTTACATTTAATAAATGAAGATTTTCGTTGTAATGCTACTGCAAATCAATTATTTATTGAATTATTACGGCAACCTCAAGGAATTACTCATCAACTAAGACGAATGAATCGCTATGGAATACTGGCGGCTTATTTGCCCAGTTTTGCCAATATAGTCGCTCGAATGCAGTATGATTTATTTCATATCTACACAGTTGATGAGCATACTCTTTTTGTTATTAGTAATTTAAGAAGATTTTCCTTAGCTGAGTATGTTGATGAATTGCCCTTTTGCAACACAGTTCTAATGCTAATAGACAAACCCGAGATACTTTATATAGCAGGTTTATTCCACGATATTGCTAAAGGTAGAAATGGTGATCATTCTACGATTGGCGAATTGATTGTCAGAGATTTTTGTATCCAACATCAACTTTCCGTTCATGACACTAACTTAATTGCTTGGTTAGTTCGTAACCATCTGATTATGTCAATGACTGCACAGCGTAAAGATATCAGTGATGTAGATGTTATTCATGAGTTTGCTCAAATCGTAGGTAG
>Ga0214192_1000321_pt1 | contig 30554 bp, 27 predicted proteins | sample TroBogEpilimnion_44_FD_153030 | JGI IMG/M metagenome (GOLD analysis project Ga0214192, IMG submission 153030) | Freshwater microbial communities from Trout Bog Lake, WI - 29JUL2008 epilimnion | ecosystem: Environmental > Aquatic > Freshwater > Lake > Epilimnion/Euphotic zone | place: Trout Bog... | reverse complement strand
TTTCCTCATTCAATTTAATTTAAACTCTAATTTAATTAACCAATGTGTTAACTAAATTATCACTCTTTTTTTCTTTTGAAAGTGGACTTCTCTTCTGGCGCAGGGGTGGACTAGTATGCTTGGCGCAGATTCTTTTTTAGTGGACTAGTATGCTTGGCGCACAACATGCATTAGGCAATTATTTTGAAATTGATACAATACAAGGAAATAAAGGGTTCACAAGCTGGCAAATTCTTGAACAAATAAAGTTAAAAGGAGCAATAAGTGACACGGGTAAACAACATCTTGACGAAGCACTTACAATAACCGCAGAGCTTCGTCTTCATGCTTACCATCATAATTTTGCACAAAAAGAGTGGATCTCGGCATGTTCACTTATAAAAGGTGGTTTTAAAAATGTAAATGAGTCATTAAAAGCCAGTAATATCTTTCATTTTAAAGATACCCATATTTTACATCATTTCTACTATATTATTCTCAGATTACAGTATATTTTACAAAACTATCCAGGCAATGAAGCTATAGCTATATTAAAAACTGATTCTATATTTGAGGACTGTGATTTTAATAAAAGTAAAGTACATATGAGATTTCTTGAATATACTCAAGCAAAGCTATATTTAGAAAAAGCTCATATTCATGAACCAGAAAATTTACGAATTCTATATGATTTATTTTTTTTATACACAAAAATGTCAGATAATTATATGGCTAGAGAAGTTGAAAAAAAAATATCTAAGCTTAAGAAGGAATTATTATCCCCTAATATTAATATAACTGACGATCCACCTCTTAAAGAGGGAAATTCTTCTTTCTTGCACTCAATAAATGAAGAAGTCTCATTTATAACTGATGAGCCCACTAGGGTCTTAGGTCTAGATTTTGATCCACATGCTTATCCCTAATAAACTTATTCTTAATATTGAGCAATTTATTTATTTCTGATATACAAATAACGATCGATCTTTTTTGATAGTTTTTCCTTTTGGGAAGAGTCGATAGTACTAAAAATATTTGAAATAGCTGTTTTTCCATTACGATCCATTGTTAATGGATTTGTTCCATGATCAATTAGTTCAAATATTTCTTTAAGATCATCAACTTTTGCTGCCTGTATTATTTTTTCTTTATTAGTCATACTTACCCCTTCTAAAAATAAAAATTCTTAATATTAAGAATAAAGAAGCTTTAATTACATCCTAGCTTCATGTCATTAATCAGTCTAAAACTTATTTTTGCTTTAAATAAACTCTAGATTTAAAGACTATAATAAAAATTATACTCCAGAAAATCAAATTAAAAAAACTCTATATTCTGCTTTAACACTTTACCTTTCCCGGATAACTTCTTCTGACAGCTTTACAACGCATCTATATATAACCTCTAGCTATTTTCTTGTACATAATGCATCAAAGAATAATACTATGAAAACTTACACAAGAAGAACTAAAAAAAAGCTCTCGGCTTACTAAAATTAAAGCTCTTAGAGAGTTTGGGACTTACTCAAGCAATATTTAGTAAATTGAAAAGCAACTTTTTGTTGTTGACAATATGTACTCTTGTTTATAAAATCCTAGTTAATGTATGATAAAAATATTTATAGAATACAGATTTTTATATGCTCAATCCCTTAGTAATAACGTAGTGTCAGAAAAAATTATGAATAGTCTTAAAATTACCTATCTTGACAAAATCCTTCATGAAATGAATGGTTCAATTAACAACATATATTTTTTATCCAACTTTATGCTTAATAAGGCTAAACTAGATAAAGGAGAGGATAAAGAAGGTTTAAGAAATATATATGAAGCCACTAAGAAGCTTATTAAAATGGTGAGCTTGTTGTCAACAATCGCAAATCTCAAGTCTGATAAAATTAATATCCAGTTGAATAAGTGTGATTTAATTGAGCTGGTTAAACAGGAGGTCAAGTATCATGAGGCGAGAACTAAAAATTCGTCGTTAAAACTTAAGTTTCAGAATAGAATTTCAAGTTATTATAGTACTAGTTGATAACTTTTGGCTGAAACAGTTATTAGAAATTTTAATTACTAATGCTATAAATCATACTGAGAAAGGGGTGATTAAAATTCGTGTAGGTATTATTAAAGAAGGTGGCACTGAATATTTTAGCTTAAGAGTTAGCGATGAAGGGTGCGGGATTCCCCAAAATGAACTGGAAAGTATTTTTTTACCATTACAGCGTGGGAGCCATAGTATAGAGAAAATTACTGGATCTGGTATTGGTCTGGCAATTGCAAAAGAAGTTGTAAAAGCCCATGGCGGGAATATAGTAGCTCGAAATAATACAAAAGCTGGTGCTATTTTTGTGATTAAAATTCCTTTGAAAGAATAAAAATTAGTAAAAGACCCCTTTATGATAAATGATTATTGGAAAATTTATTAAAGAGATATAGAGATATTCGAGTTTATCCTTTTGTTGCTAGATCCATGAAGGGCACCGTCACATATGGACGCCGTGAATAAATTCTTTTACCAATCTCAAACATTGTGTTTAAAAGTTGACACTTGATTGTCATCTCATTTCTCATATTATCATCATCCCTTGATAAAAACCTACTACCAAAAGAATTCTTAAATCTGAAGAAGGTATTTTCGGTTGTATCACATTTGTTGCTAATGAATAGAGAATGTATTATAAGTGGATAAAAAATTAAGATAATGCTCTTCCCTATTCCTCCCAAATTGCTTAAACACTTTAAAGGATTTGGCTCTTCACCAGAAATTATCATACTCTTGGTATATAGTTTTTTTTATTTATAGATTGAATTGCACTAGAAGATAAAGGCCCTAAATCTTGAGGAAAATTATTTAAAGGATATCATTTCCCATCTAATTAATATCTCGCTTTACTTTCTACAAGGTAAATTATATAACAAATTTTTCTGAGCTTTAATAATGGAAAAGAAAACAATTAAACAGCCTGGGTAAGCTGGGATCAGTTACTAGAATCCGCCTTAAATAGAAATCAATCGTATTGCCATGTTTATTATGTCTCTGTAAAGATATACCCATTTTTGACCTTAATATAGGTCTCATCAACTCTCCAGCTAAGCCCTAGCTTAAGTTTCCAATACCATTTCAGTTTATCTAAAATCTTTGGAGCATAATATTGAACCCAGCGGTAAATTGTGGAGTGATCTACTTCTACACCTCTCTCCGTTAGCATCTCTTCCAAATCACGATAAATGATTCCATATTTACAATACCATCTTACTGCCCAGATGATTATATAGTATTTGAAATGTCGGTGCTTGAAGATGTTCATAATCTGCTCTTTATTTTGAATTGATATTGACTAGTTTATTTTTATATGCCGCTATTTGTAACAGTGCCATAAATAATTACACCGTATATAATTTATATGTTTTTTATCAGTCGCGAGTAATTTTATAGTTGTAATCCCTATAAAATCCTTGCAATAGGTTACCGTTCAAAGGTAAAATGATCTAATTGTACTTTAGACTTGATGGGAGAAATTATAGTGGGGAAAGACTTTGAACAAACAGGTTTTTTATTCGGTGCTAATTCGGTGTTTATTGAAGAATTGTACCAGCAATATCTAAACGACCCTTCTTCTGTTGATCAAAGTTGGGTGGGGTTTTTTAATGAACAACATGAAGCTGCTCCTTTCAAAAGCACATCAAAAATTATAATCAAGGACTTACCAAAACAGGCCTCGGCTTCTACTAATCCTATCAACGTTAGTGATATAGAAAATAAACTTCGAGCCAAATTCATGATTACTGGCTACCGTGAACATGGACATAATCTGGCCAATCTTGATCCACTAGGTCTTGAAATAAAAAAAACTCATACAGAGCTTGAACTTAATATTGAGGATTTTGGATTCTCACAAGAGAACCTATCACAAAACGTAGATGTCACAAATGAACTTAGCGACCTGACCAGCTGCTCCGTCGGTGAACTGAAAGAAATTCTTGAAAGAACTTACTCAGGTAATTTAGCAGCAGAATTTGCTCATGTAGAAAATAGCGAAGAAAGAAAATGGTTGTATAACCAGCTTGAAAGAGCTAATACTCACCATATATTTAATGCAGATGAGAAAAAAAAATTCTTAAAAGATCTTGTTGAAGTTGAAGGCTTTGAGCAATATCTTCATACCAAATTCCCAGGAGCTAAACGCTTCTCAATTGAAGGGGGTGATGCTTCCATAATATGTTTAGACACTGTGATAGAAGAGTCGGCAATCTCTGGAGCGGAAGAGGCTGTACTGGGGCTTGCACATAGAGGCAGACTATCTACACTAACAAAAGTTATGCACAAACCTTATCGCGCTGTACTTTCTGAATTTTCAGGTAGTAGTGCTTTTCCAGATGATCTAGATATAGCAGGTGATGTAAAATACCACATGGGTTATTCATCTGATAGAGTGATAAAAACCGGGCAAACAATTCATTTATCTCTAACCCCCAACCCTTCTCATCTTGAAGCTGTAAATCCAGTAGTAGCAGGTAAAGTTAGAGCTAAACAAGATTGTAAAGACAGAGATCGCAAAAAGGTGGTTGGTATTTTAGTCCATGGAGATACTGCTTTCTGTGGTCAAGGCGTTGTTGCCGAGAGCTTAGTAATGTCTGGACTAAAACCTTATGACGTTGGTGGAATTTTTCACTTAGTTATCAATAACCAAATTGGTTTTACAGCAAATGCTGAAGATGCAAGACCGGGAAGATATTGCACTGAGGTTGCCAAAATGGTCGGGGCACCAATCATTCATGTTAATGGTGATGATATTGAATCTGTAGTAATGGCAACTAAGCTAGCTTGTAATTACCGTGCCAGATTTCGTAAAGATGTAGTGGTTGATATTATATGCTATCGTAAATATGGGCATAATGAAGGTGACGAACCGATGTATACACAAGCCTTCATGTATAATGTCATTAAAAACAAAAAAACTCCAGCAGCATTATATGCTGATCAACTTGTTACCCAGTCGGTTATTGACGATGGTTATTACCTTGCATTAAAAAAAGAGTTTAAAGAATTTTTGGATAAGGAATTTAATCAAGTAAAAAACTACAAACCTAAAGCTCAATGGCTCGAAGGTCAGTGGAGTGGTATTGAACGAAATAATAAAAAAGACTCATTAAATACTGGAGTAACCACTACTAAGTTAAAACAACTGGTCAAAAATTTATGTACCATACCTGCATCATTTCCAATCAACAATAAGCTTGAAAAACTCTTTGCTTCTAGAATTGAAACAGTTAATAACAACCAGCCCATTGATTGGGCGACGGCTGAGCAACTTGCTTTCGCAACTTTATTAGAAGAAAATATACCCATTAGGCTAACCGGCCAGGATGCTGGACGCGGGACGTTTTCACATAGACACGCAGTGCTGCATTCACAAGTAGATAAATCAATATACGAACCACTAAACAATATCTCAAAAACTCAAGCATTTTTTGAAGTAGCCGATAGTAACTTATCGGAATACGGCGTTCTAGGATTTGAATATGGTTACTCTCTAGTGACCCCAAATCACTTAGTAATTTGGGAAGCTCAATTTGGCGATTTCTGTAATGGCGCTCAAATAATGTTCGACCAATTTATTTGTTCAGCTGAAACTAAATGGCTAAGAATGAGTGGCCTGGTCTGTTTACTGCCAAACGCTATGGAGGGACAGGGACCTGAACATAGTTCGGCAAGGATAGAACGATTTTTGCAGTTGTGTGCTGAAGATAACATGCAAGTTGTTTACCCAACAACTCCAGCCTCAATTTTTCATCTACTACGCAGGCAAGTACTTAGGACATTCAGGAAACCTCTAATAGTGATGTCCCCAAAATCATTACTTCGTCATAAACTTGCTGTATCAAACCTATCGGAAATGGATGCTAATACATCTTTTGTTCCGGTAATTGATGAGATTGATACTGATGTTAAAACTAATAATGTTAAAAAACTTATCTTTTGTGCTGGTAAAGTCTATTATGATTTACTTGAAGAAAGAAGAGAAAAGAAAATCAAAAATATAGCAATTATTCGCCTTGAACAACTATATCCATTCTCAGAAGATTTAGTTACAAAAATTGTTTCTAAATATACAGAAGCTAAGGATTTTGTTTGGTGTCAGGAAGAGCCAAAAAACATGGGGGCTTGGAATTTTATACGACCTCTAATGGATTCTGTATTACATGAAGCGGGCATAAAAAAACCTATTAGTTTTGTTGGTAGAGCCGAAGCCGCCTCTCCTGCCGTGGGTTATCTTTATGCTCACAACAAACAGCAAGAGTCATTAATCAATGAGGCATTGGGAATTAATAAATAGCCTGCTTAATTTGGTGGAGACTATAATATGACTAAAGAAATATTGTTTTGTATAAGTGAAACTATTTCAGGATATAAGAGTAAATAAAATTTGAGTTTTGGAGAGTATAAGTTATGAGTGTTCAGATTATAGTACCAGCATTAGGAGAGTCCGTTTCAGAAGCAACAATAGCTAAATGGCATAAAAAACCAGGCGACGCTGTAAAAGTAGACGAGCTTTTACTTGAACTTGAAACCGAAAAAGTTACGTTAGAAGTAAGTGCTTCAGCCGAAGGTATACTTGAATCTATTGACAAGAAAGAAGATGAAGTTGTCACCGTTGGCCAAGTTGTTGGCAAGATTAAAGCTGGTACTATAGCAGCTGGCAAGCCAGAATCCGCTTCAGTAGCTTCCTCTATACCAGTAACACAACCACCCATACTAAACAAGCAGGTTGATGTAACTACTACAATGCCCCCTTCAGTACAAAAACTTGTAACTGAAAATAACCTTAATCCAACCAATATTGCTGGCACAGGTAAAGATGGTAGAATTAATAAGGGTGACGTGCTTAATGTTTTAAATAATACTATTGCTCCACTTGGTTCTACTGAGTTAGCACAAACCAATAGTGACAACAAACCAGTGGAGCGTATCCGTATGTCTCGCTTGCGCAAAACTATTGCTCAGCGTTTAAAAGATTCACAAAATACCGCTGCTATATTAAGCACCTTCAATGAAATTGATATGAGCAAAGTAATTGCTCTTCGTGCACGGTATAAAGATTCGTTCCAAGAAAAACACGGTGTTAAGCTGGGCTTCATGTCGTTTTTTGTCAAAGCCGTGGTCAATGCACTAAAAGAAGTCCCCTCGGTTAATGCCGAAATGGATGGTGATGACATTGTTTATAAGCATTACTACGACATAGGAGTGGCAGTTGGCACGGAGCAAGGACTTGTGGTACCTGTGCTGAGGAATGCTAATAGACTGAATTTTTCAGAAATAGAAAAAGGAATTGTATCTTTAGCAGCAAAGGCAAGAGATGGTAAGCTTTCAATGTCTGATCTTACAGGCGGAACGTTTTCAATTACAAATGGTGGTGTCTATGGCTCACTATTATCTACACCAATTATTAATCCACCTCAAACAGGAATTATTGGACTGCACAATACACAAGAACGACCAGTAGCTATAAATGGTAAGGTGGAAATACGCCCGATGATGTATATTGCTCTTTCTTATGATCATAGGGTAATTGATGGTAAGGACGCAGTTACTTTCTTGGTCAAAGTAAAGCAAGCTATCGAAGATCCGGAGCGCCTATTGCTTGACCTTTAATGAAAATTCAAATTATTTCAGTAGGAAAATTATCAGGTGAGCTTGCTTTGATAGCTGATAAGTATAAAAAAATGATCAGCTGGCAGATAAAAGATACTGCACTCCAGCATTCAAAAAAATCTTCACCCGCCGAGATAAAGGAAGATGAAGCTCGGCAAATCAAAGAAAAAATTACTAACGGATCATGCATAATAGTCTTGGATCTCGCTGGCAAACAAATCAGCAGCGAGAGCTTTAGCACTATTTTTGCTAAACAAATGATGCTTGGTAAATCAATAGATTTCATTATTGGCGGCGCTTTTGGCCTTGATGAATCTATAGTTAAAACAGCCCATCTAACACTATGTCTATCTGAAATGACTTTTCCGCACCAACTTGTTAAAGCAATGCTACTTGAACAAATCTACCGGGCTCAAACTATTCTAGATAATCATCCTTATCATAAATAATATATTTTAGGTGGGTTACTAAAGTTAACGTTATGACAAAGTCACCTCAAACTTGTTTAGAGTTTTTTCGGGACTTACTCTCTACCTCTTAGCCTAGGTTTTGGGGAACGACGTAGGTCATCTCGAATTTATTTCGTGATCTCAGGCAACGGCCAGAGTTTCTTTAACAATTGCGTCAAGCCTTCCTTTAACTTCTAATGATCTTCTTAGGCAATTTTATTTTCCTATATTTAGCTTAAGTTTGAAAAACCCAGTAGCAGGAATGATATTTATTTAGGATAAATTAGCAATTAGAAGATTTGCTTGATAGGAGAAGAGAAAGATTTTGTATTGTTAAATAGTATTACAACCTAAACTGAAAGCTTGCTGTTAGCTCATTCTCACCAAAATAGAAATTGGTTGATCTATAATCATTGCTCCAATCAAGTTTATTATTGATATAAGTCACAAGCTCAGCAAGAGCAGCTCCTACTACTACCTGACTAGTTGTGTGCTCTTTGGCCTTTACCCGGCTGTAACCCGTAACTGCAGCTGTTATATATAAAGGAATAGAGAGATATTTATAGTCCTCGGAAAAAGTTCTGACATACGCTGCTGCCACCCAAGCCGAAGCTGTGTGGCCAGATGGCATACCATCAAACCGATCTTTTTTACCATCAATACTAGGTCTCTTGCTCGGTTGCCACTTACCCTTACTTGCCATTATTTTCACACTATGCATAGTTACCCATGTTTGACCATAGATCAAAGCAAAATGTCCAAATCCTTTTTCTTGCGAAGCAAATCCGCTTGCAAAAATTGGATTTATTATCTGCATGTAGTCACCAAAACTTCTCAACGGCCCTTTTCTTGACTTTGCAGCAAAAGCTGGCGTCATGTTAAGAATTATAGAACTTACTATAAATAGGGGAAGAATGATTCTTTTTAGGATTTTCATACGTTTGTTCTAGAAAAAGATTTAAGTAAAAAATAATAGACATGTTAGCACAAAACCCTCGCCTATAATTAGATGGACGAGGGTTTTGAGGTAATAGGTTAACAAATAACGATAGTAAAACTTATTAGAATCCCATACCACCCATGCCGCCCATTCCCATACCATTAGGCATACCGCCACCTGCATTCGACTCTTCTTTTACAGTTGGATCTGCAATAATTATTGCTTCTGTGGTGATAATTAAAGACGCAACTGAAGCAGCATCAATTAACGCAGTTCTTACCACTTTAGTTGGATCAATAATTCCAGCTTTAAACATGTCTACATACTCCATACTCTGAGCATCAAAGCCCATGGTATTTGACTTAGACTCTTCAAGCTTACCGACTACAATAGCTCCATCGACTCCAGCATTTTCTGCTATCTGACGTATAGGTGATTGCATTGCTTTTTTCACAATATTTACCCCAGCTTGCTGATCTTCGTTCAAAGCTTTTAGATTTTCTAAGACTCTAGCTGCATAGAACAGAGTTGCTCCCCCACCAGCTACTACGCCTTCTTCGACAGCAGCTCTTGTTGCATGAAGTGCATCTTCTACGCGGTCTTTTCTTTCTTTCACTTCAACTTCTGTTGCACCGCCAACTTTTAAAACAGCCACACCACCAACTAGTTTAGCTAGTCTTTCTTGTAACTTTTCTTTGTCATAATCAGAAGTTGTCTCGCTGACTTGCTGACGAATTTGTGAACATCTTGCTTCTATATCAGCTTTTGCACCTGCTCCATCAACAATTACAGTATCTTCTTTTGAGATCTTAATTTTTTTTGCACTACCTAGCATTGAAAGACTTACATTGTCAAGTTTCATGCCTAAATCTTCGCTAATTAACTGACTACCAGTCAATATAGCTAAATCCTCTAGCATTGCTTTTCTTCTATCGCCAAATCCAGGAGCTTTAACCGCAGCTACCTTCAGGCCACCTCTTAGTTTATTGACAACTAAAGTAGCAAGAGCTTCTCCTTCAACATCTTCGGCTATTATTAAAAGTGGTCTTGATGACTGAACTACAGCTTCAAGCACTGGAAGCATCGGTTGCAGGCTTGAAAGCTTTTTTTCGAAAATTAAAATGTATGGGCTATCAAGTTCGGCTATCATTTTTTCAGAATTAGTTACAAAATATGGAGAAATATACCCTCTATCGAACATCATTCCTTCTACCACTTCAACCTCAAAACCAAAATTTTTGGCTTCTTCAACAGTAATAACACCTTCTTTGCCAACTTTTTCCATCGCTAAAGCAATTTGCTCACCAATTTCTTTATCACCATTTGCAGATATTGTACCAACTTGCGCTATTTCTGCCTTAGAACTAATAGGCTTGCTTGCTTTCTTTATCTCTTCAAGTAAGTGAGTTACTGCAAAATCAATACCTCTTTTTAAATCCATAGGGTTAAAACCAGCTGCAACAGCCTTATTACCACCTTGAACAATTGCCTGAGTTAGTATAGTAGCAGTTGTAGTGCCATCACCAGCCACATCTGCAGTCTTGCTTGCAACGGACTTAACGAGCTGCGCTCCAAGGTTCTGCATCGCATCTTTTAATTCTACTGCTTTTGCAACAGTTACTCCGTCTTTTGTTACTCTAGGAGCACCAAAAGATTGTTCTATAGCGACATTACGCCCTTTAGGACCAAGAGTTATCTTGACCGTATCTGCTAAAATATTAACACCTTTGATCATTTCTTCGCGTGCTTTTGTGCCGTATCTAATTTGTTTAGCCATAATTTCTTCTCCTGAATGTATGTACGTTTAATTTTGGACTTGGATATTATTTTATAACAATTCCCATAACATCACTTTCTTTCATGATAACAATATCTTTGCCATCTATCTTTACTTCTGTACCGCCCCATTTGCCATACATTACTATATCACCAACTTTTACTTCCAACGGAACTAGTTTTCCATCTTTATCTCTAAGACCGCTTCCCACCGCAACAACTTTACCTTGCATTGGCTTTTCCTTAGCAGTATCAGGAATTATAATTCCTCCAGTAGTTTTTTCTTCGCCTGGAACTGGTAAAACAGCGATTCGATCATGTAGTGGTTTAAAATTCATCTTGAACCTCATAAATTTAGTTAAATTGTTCTTGCATGTTGTTATATATGTTCGCTTGAAAATTACTTCAAGAGCAAATAACAATTTTATTTAGAAAAGTTTGGTATACTTGATATTCAAAATTGAATACAAGCTCAGAATCATCCTATATAGCCTTATATTTATGGAACAATAAGGAATAAAATATGTTTAGTATTTTATGTTTTTTCTTATCAATTATTAACAGCTAGGCTTTTGTTGAAACTTTATTTTTTTAATCAATATTTAGCACCTTATCACATATATTCCTTAAGGGCTAGAACTAAACCTTTCTTAAGTATACATCCTACAGTTTTTCCAAATTTAATTACTACGATATTAACTTTTAACACGTAAATGTAGCTCTATGATAACAAAATGGGGTTAGCTATAACGAGCAACAACAAGAAAAGCCGTTGGTGAAATTAGAGGATTTTGCCCTCCTTGGATTAGGTGAATGTTATATTTTATTGCCTGAACCAGCGGTGAGATTATCAAAAATGAAAACGCCGGAAGCTAGAGTGTTAGATAAAAATCAAGATTTTGTAGGTATTAAGCTATGCAAGAAAAATAGTAGAAAAGCTTGATCCACTTGGTATTGAGGCGGAAGTACTCGGGGAAAGCCAAATGAGACATCTTGGAATGGGTGCTTTGCTAGGTGTTGGTCAAGGTTCTAGTAAAGAATCAAAATTAGTAGGAAATATAAAGGCTTAAAAGATGATATTGATCCGATATGTTTTGTAGGTAAAGGTGTGACTTTTGATTCTGGTGGAATTTCGATAAAACCAGCGGCAAATATGCATGAGATGAAATATGATATGGGCGGATCTGCAGCTGTTGTAGGAGTGATAAAAGCTTTAGCTCTTAGAAACCGCAAAGGTAAATGTTGTTGGTATTGTTGGATTAGTTGAAAATATGCCAGGTGGTAGTGCTCAAAGACCTGGTGATATAGTAACTACTATGTCTGGACAAACTGTTGAAGTTTTAGACACTGATGCTGAGGGACGTCTTGTTTTAGCCGATTGTATGACTTATCTACAAGAAAATTTCAAACCAGCATGTGTTATTGATTTAGCCACTTTGACAGGAGCTATTGCAGTTGCTCTTGGCTCTACTTATGCTGGGTGTTTTTCAAATAATGATGATCTGGCTAATAAATTAATTATATCTTCTTTGGAATCAAATGAAAAATTATGGCGTATGCCTCTCCATAATGATTATAATGAAACAATTAAATCCTCAGTCGCTGATATCGCTAATCAGAGTTCTGAAAGGGGCGCTCTCAACTGCAGCACATTTTATAGGTCGTTTTGTTAAAGAAGAATCAAATGGGCGCATCTAGATATTGCTGGTGTTGTTTGGGATCGCAAAGGAACAAATCCAATTTGTCCTAAAGGTGGGGTTGGATTTGGTGTTAGATTATTAAATCAGTTCGTAAAAGATCATTATGAGTCAAAATAGAAAACCATATGAGTCTATAATACACTGTGTAAGTGACTCTGTTGCAAATTTAGAAGTAAAATAATAGCCCTTTCTTAAATTTGCAACAGAACCAATAAGAGTAATACAATCACATCCTATTAGTTAGGAGGTACTCACAAAAATTTTCAATGAATAATGCAGCAATCACTAGCTAGATCTACAATGTCATTTGCAGCATCAGCGCCTTCTACAGCTCCAATAACGTCAACTCCCCCTATAGCTCCTACTGCTCCCCCCGGTCCATCATTTTGCTGAGCTGGTGCTGGACCAAATAAACTAATTTGACCGCTTGTCGCCAGAGGATCTATCCTATATGGGTTATATCCTAATTGATACTCTATGTTAACATTTCCTCGTGAGACAAAAACTGTTTGGGTTCTTCTCATAAATTCCTCTCTTAAAAATAATTAATAAATACTGATTGGCTATACTAACAAAACTGATTGGCTATACTAACAAATTGTTTACAGATAGCAATAAATAAAATGGAAAAAAACATACTAGGGACCTGGGCAGGGTGGTTTTGTTGCGTTACTTGTAATAAGTATAGTAACAACATTATTTCGCAATAATATTATTTAAAAATTCAAATTAATCTATAGGAGTCTCACTGTATTTGTTGAAGCTATTGTGAGCTAAAACTTTAAAAAGCTTTTTTATTGTATTAGAGGTTCGGGACTAAAGATAGTATATTTAGCTCTTAGAAATAAATTAGGGATATAAAATTGAGTCTTCGAAACGCTAAGTGTATCAGAAGGGTATCTTCTTGCTCCATCCTATCACCAACTATATATTCAATAAAGTTCTCTATTACTTCTGGTGCACAATTATTAAATTTTTGTTTTTCTAACACCGCTATTTCTAACTTAATCTTACGTTGTGGATATTTTTCTATTAATAAATGTACGAGTTGGTGCTCTAAAATTCTGGGCATTCCTTGCTGCTCTGAATCCATATAATTTATTCTTATTTCCTCGCTATTAGGATTTATTATTATACCTACCCAATGTATACCATAAAGATTTAAAGGTATTAGAATTATTTTCTCGTCAATTAAAGATGTAATTTCACTAATTAATTTTTGGGCCGTATCTATAGAATCATCCCAAAAATATTTAGGAACCATTATTTTAACATCTTTTACCCCAGCACTATCTAATCTCAGAGTTAATAGTTTAACTACCCCTTCTAAAGTATATTTATACCAATAGCTCTTTTGTTCATGGGGGGCTAGGCCCTCTCCTTCAATATCGATATTTTCTAACTGACTAATTATTTGGGCTCTTAGCCCAGGATTATCAATACACCCGTTTACTAGGGATTTATCAATAAAATATTCAGGGTGTGAAGAAATAATTTGTTTTATTAATTCTGGATATTTTTTGATAAATTCTTTTGTGCAAGTATAATCCTTCTTATTACTCGCGTTACTACCACGATTAATTGCCTCAAAAAATAGCATTTGTGCTATCTCGATGACTGTAGATATTTCTGTGTTATACTCCTTAGCTACTGGATCTAAACTTTTTTTGAGTGTATCTTGCTTTAAATATCCTTTAACCCCGCCATGAGAAACAAAAAGAGTTTTATTAGTCCACTCTCCTCGTCTCGCTAAGTCCTCAACTTGTAGAAAAGAAGGTTGAAGTATTGATTTGATTTCGTGTATAATTATTGAATTATCGGCAATAAAAGTTCTATTGTTTTCTATAGGAAGTAAGTTTCTGGCCAAATTAAATTCCTCGTCAGTGATTTTGTTATATTTAGGAGACTCTCGCGTTTTAACATTTATACTTTCTGATGAATGATTTAGCCTTTCTATCTTGGGCAATAAAACTTTATTTCTATACTGCAGCGAAGAATTATGAATTCCTGACTTTAGAAATACTGTATTACCCTCCCCATCTAATGAAGAATGTCCATAGCCATTGATACCCCCTGCTTCCTTGTAATAGCAGCTATACATCAAAGGTTAGCTGACGTGGTTTTTCTATTAACCCAGCTAAGGACACCGCCACTTGATGTACGTTATTAACTTTATTTTGTTTAGCTAACCGATCCCAAACATTAAGTAACTGCTTTAAAATTGTTGCGTTATCACAAGCTGGGGATATTTTGGCGTAGGATTTATAAAATATTCTATTGGTAGTTCTAATGTATAAGTTTATATAGGTGGAATATAAAGCGAGGAAAATACACTAACTAAAAAAGTTTTTTGATTTTAGTGGACTAATATAATTTTTTTTGTGTACATGTAACTATACACCTTTAATAAAATAGTTTCTCAAGCTCAAGTTTATATAACGTGAATACACCATCTAGGGAAGTAGACTTGATATATTTTCCTACTAAAGATTTCATTGCATAATTTATTTTATCAGATTTTCCTAAAGATTCTCTGCTAAGAGTCATTAACAATTCAGAGGTAAGGTTAGAAAATATTTCTGGATTTTCCTTTGAAAAATTATATATAGATTTTAAATTATTATAAGATCTAAATTTCTTATCAACGTCATGTTGACGATCAACAGCAGTCGTGACATAATCCTCTAGTAATACAAATTTACTATATTTCGCACATCTAAGAGAAAGTGACATATTTTGGGTATAAATACTACTATCAGCTTTAGCAATCCTATCTAATAATTTGTTATGGACTACACTCCCAGATCTGCCTACTTCCCGTACCCTATCGATCTTGCCTAGCAATATCTCGTTAATTGGGTTTTGAACTATTCGCCACACCCCAGAGGATTTAGAGCTAGCTGATATGGTTTGCGCTACATGTCCAATAGCAACCTCCACCCCCAATTTTAAGCACGACTCCATAAGGAGCGACGTAGAGTTTACTTGCAACACCTCGTCGCCTTCAACAAAATGAATATAGTCGCCAGTGGCCAGACTTATGGCTTTGTTGACACTTACGGTTGGCCCTTCCATTTCTTGAGTGATGATTGTAGTTCTTGGAAGGTCATTTACCTTCGTCTTTAGTAAACTAAGCGAGTTATCTGTACTTCCATCATCAACAAAGATAAATTCTTTATGAAAATTACCGGCTATCATTTTTAATGAATCCACTAATTTTGTAATGTTAGACTCATTATTATAAATAAGGACTATATAAGTACATCTTAGCATGTTATTATTTACTCAAACTTGGATAACATGAATTATACGTTCACAATTCTTGCTATGCAAGGATATGAGAGTATTTGCGAATAAATTTAGTTCTTTAGTGTTTGTAGATGATAAAAATAAGTTGTTATAAAACAAAGCAAGATCAGTTATCAAAAGCATTTTGTCACCTGGCTCAAAAATGTTATTATAGCTCTATGAATACTTGTGTTATTACTAATAATAGTGATTTTACCATAGAATTGGATCGTATATTGTGGACCTACTCCAAGAAACACTTCATTCCTCATGCCACAAAGGAAGATCCATTTGCTCAAGAGCAACCTATTTACATAACACACTCTATAGAAAATCCTAATAATTCAAAAATTATTATTCTTGTAAACCCTACAGAAGACAAATTACTTCAACTTTTTTCTAAAACAAGCACTCTAAAGATCGATATTGTCGAAAAAATAATGATAATTTCTGACAGTATTCAGCAAATTCAATTATCTGAAATAAAAGCTTTATTACTTAAAACTAATATTACTAACTCCGAGATAAGACTATTCGAACAGTTAGATAACGGACTTTGGCAAACAACATAATAAATTGCATTAACCCAAGATTTAAATAATGATAAAAATGCAATAAGATTATAAGCCAAGAGCCCTACTCATATCCTAACTCGGCATATTTATCAAATAAATATTACCCTCTCTCAGTTATAGTATACACTCAATATTGTGTGTTGGGGTTTTGGTTCTGTATAGTCGTCCTTAAGCTATAGAAGTTGTTTTAAATTATGGGTAGAGTACTAATCGTTGAAGATAACGAACTGAATTTGAAATTGTTTCATGACCTACTTACTATTCAGGAGCATGAAGTCGTTATTTCTAGAGATGGCTTCAACCTTGTTGAGTTGATCCAGAAGACTAGGCCAGACCTTATTCTTATGGATATTCATCTTAACGGTCTTTCTGGCATCGATCTGATTCAAACCCTGAAAGCAAACCAAGATACTAAACATATACCAATAATAACTATAACAGCATTTGCCTTGAAAGTTGACCAAATAAGAATTTCTAAATCAGGTTGTGATATGTACCTATCTAAGCCAGTGTCTATTGACAAGTTTTTTAAGGCGATTGAAAAATTTATCCCTTCAGTTACAAAAAAAAATAAATTATGACCGCAACTGTACTAGTAGTAGATGATTTAGAGCCCAATGTAAAATTGTTGGAAGCAAAATTACTTAGTGAATACTATACTGTTTTATCTGCAAATAGCGGGACAAAAGCCCTTGCCTTGCTTAGCCAGAATAATGTCGATATAGTGCTTCTGGATGTTATGATGCCAGAAATGGATGGTTTTGAAACTTGTAAGCATATAAAATCTAATCCAGAAACAACTCATATACCCGTGGTAATGGTTACCGCTCTATCAGATATTGAAGACCGAGTAAAAGGCCTTGAATCTGGTGCCGATGAGTTCCTTACCAAACCAATTAATGACATAGCCCTATTTGCCAGAGTGAAGTCACTAACTCGCATGAAAACTGTTATAGATGAACTTAAACTACGAAATAAAACTAATGAAGAGTTAGGTGGTCAAGTAGTAGATCTTAAAGACAATTTTACTGACAGTAAAATCTTACTCCTCGATGATGACGTGATTCAAGTAAAAAATATAAAAGCAAGCTTGAGCTTGCTTACTCCCCAAGTTCAATCCCTTTCTAATCCAGAAGAGATCGATTCTCTTGGATCTTTCATTCCAGATTTAGTGATCATTAGCTGTCAAATGACTGTAGGGGATCCACTAAGAATAGGGGTGATGCTGAGGTCAAAGCCAACATTTAAAAACTCTGTAATAATGCTTTTAGCTGAAGAAGAAAATATTCCAATGGTTATAAAAGGTATGGAACTTGGAATTAATGATTATTTTATTTATCCAGTAGACAAAAGTGAACTTAAAGCAAGGGTAAAAACACAACTTCGAAGAAAACAATATCAAGACGATCTTAGGGCTGAGCTTGAAGAAAGTTTTGACTTATCAACTAAAGATGGGCTTACCGGAGTTTTTAACAGAAGATATTTTGATATCCACATAAAACAAATGACAGAAAAAGCTAGAACTTCTGGTCAAAAATTATGTTTGATGATGCTAGATATGGATCACTTTAAGGATGTAAATGATACTTACGGCCACCCTGCCGGCGACGCAGTGCTCAAAACATTAACCAATACATTAAAGTCCTCCTTTAGAATAACTGATCTCATAGCTAGATATGGCGGCGAAGAATTCATGGTTCTCTTAGGAAATATGAATATTGAACAGGGATCGGTCACCGCAGAAAAAATTAGATCAACCATAGAAGCTATTGACTTCATAATACCCGACTATAGCCAACCACTGAAAAAAACTACTTCTATCGGAATTGTTGAGTTCAACCCTATTGAATCCGCGCAAGATTTTATCAATCGAGTAGACAAAGCTTTATATGAAGCAAAAGAAACCGGAAGAAATAAAGTTGTGGTAGGTTGACCACTGTAGATTACTATTGAATTATTCTATTTTTTTAATCAAATAAGCTCGCTCATTTTTGGTAGCAGTATAATTTCATTAAAATCGCTTTATTTAATCTAAAGTTTGAGAGTTATCAAAGAAGCAATAGCTCCTATTCCACTATCGACTGGGAACTCAAGACCATGACAATTTGCTTTCCTTCCATCTTTGCTTCAGATTCAATCTTGGCAATAGGGCCTAAATTTTCTATAATGCGATCAAATAACTCTTTGCCTTTATCTCTGTGAACAATTTCACGTCCCTTAAACCATAGAGAGATTTTTACCTTATCTCCATCTTCAAGGAACTGCCTGATTTTTCTCAATTTAACATCTAGATCACCTTGACCTATGTTTACTTTAAATTTCATTTCTTTTAAAGAAACTTTTTTTTGCTTCTTTTTAGACTCTTGCTGCCTTTTCTTGGCATCATATTTAAATCTGCTAAAATCAAGTATCTTACAAACAGGAGGTTCTGCATTTGGAGAAATTTCTACAAGGTCTAGCCCTGCGTCAAATGCCATTTGCATAGCTTTTTGTAGCGTTACAACGCCTATCATTTCACCTTCAGCATCAACCAAACGAACTTCCGCTACTCTAATTTCCTTATTGGCTTTAGGAAACTTACTTTTTTTAATCTCAGTTATAAAAATTTCTCCACAACATTATTTATAAATTACACTCTAAGAAAAATACTTCTTATTATCGTTTAAAACCAGCGCTATAAGCTCCTCTACACTAACCGTCGTTTGCTCCTCGGAGCCAAGATATCTTAGTGTAACGCTTCCAGTCTCCTGCTCCTTTTTACCCACAACAGCAATAATCGGTACTTTTAGATTAGAGAAATTGCGTATTTTATAATTCACTTTTTCCCTTGATATGTCAAGCTCAGATCTAATCCCAGCACCAATAAGTTTGGCATTTAATAAACTCAAGTAATCATCCTGATCATTTGTAATGCCAACCAGAGCGATTTGGATAGGAGCAAGCCAAAGGGGGAATTTCCCTGCATATTCTTCTATTAAAATGCCAATAAATCTCTCAAAGGTACCAATAATTGCTCTGTGTAGCATAACGGGACGTTTCTTTTCTCCACCGGGAGCAACATACTGGGCATCTAATCTTTCTGGTAAAACAAAATCTACTTGAAAAGTTCCGCATTGCCAGTCCCGTCCAACTGCATCAGTTAGAACAAATTCAAGCTTGGGGCCATAGAAAGCGCCCTCACCTGGATTCATTTCGTATTCAATACCAGCCTCTTCAACAGCTGCTTTTAAAGCAAACTCAGCTTTATCCCAAACTGAATCTTCGCCAGCTCTAACATCTGGCCTGTCAGAAAATTTAACTTTAATTTTTAAAAAGCCAAAATCCTTATAAATCTCAAGTAAAGATCTACAAAACTCTACCGTTTCTGCATTTATTTGGTCTTCGCTGCAAAAAATATGCCCATCGTCTTGAACAAAGTTTCGCACGCGAAGTAATCCGTGTAAACCACCTGAAGATTCATTACGATGACACGATCCGAATTCAGCCATTCTAATTGGTAGATCTCTATAACTCTTTGTTCCATGGTTAAAGATTTGTACATGACATGGACAACTCATAGGCTTTAGCGCATAAGTTCTATCTTCAGTTTCAACTGTAAACATGTCTTCTCTGAATTTTTCCCAATGCCCCGAATCTTCCCAAAGCTTTCTATCAACCATTATAGGAGTTTTAACCTCTCGATAATTGGCTTTTTGCAACTTCCTTCTTATATAGCTTTCAATTGTACGGTATATATTCCAACCCTTTTCATGCCAGAACGCCATACCTTGAGCTTCTTCTTGAAAATGAAATAAATTAAGCTCTCGCCCAAGTTTTCTATGATCTCTTTTTTCAGCCTCTTCTAGCCTGTATAAATGCTCATCAAGCTGCTCTTTTGTTGCCCAGGCAGTGCCATATATACGCTGCAACATCTCGTTGTTACTATCACCACGCCAATAAGCTCCCGCAACTTTCATTAGTTTAAAGTGCTTAATTCTTCCAGTTGATAGGCTATGTGGTCCGCGACACAAATCGACAAAATTACCCTGGCGATATAGGGTGATTGTTTGTCCCTCTGGTATGGATTCAATGATTTCAGCTTTATAATGCTCACCCATCTTTTGGAACATTTTAATAGCTTCGTCTCTATCACATTCCTCTCGGTGAAAAATTTCATTTTGTTTTACAATCTCATGCATCTTAGCTTCGATTTTTTTAAGATCATCTGTTGTAAAGGGAATGCTTTTAGCGAAATCGTAATAAAAACCGTCTTTAATAGCTGGCCCAATTGTTACTTGTATATCGGGGAAAAGTTCTTTGGCAGCTTCTGCAATAATATGAGCTGCATCGTGCCTGATAATTTCTAAAGCTTCTGGATCGCTATCCGTGATTATTCTTAATGCACAGTCTCCATGTATTTGCAAAGATAAGTCTTTAAGTTCTCCATCAATAGATACAACCATCGCCCGTTTTTCTAGTGACTTTGAAATTGAAGAAGCAATTTCAGCTCCTGTGATACCCTTATGAAATTGTTTCTTAGAACCGTCAGGAAATGTTATGTTAATCATGTTATTGTAATTATGAGTTTTAACTTGATATATTTAGTAGATTTTATATCATTTTGTCAATAAATAACATCTTTTAGGCTGCTATGGTTAACATTCCTCATTGGCCTCCAGTCCCTATCTGGAAAATACCAGGTAAATTCGACTTAACAAATAGTTTTCGCTTGCTCGAATCTCTTGGTAATCCTCAAAATTTGCTGCCGCCAACTATTCATGTCGCGGGAACAAATGGAAAAGGTTCCACAGTCGCTATGCTAAAAAGTATTTTTATGCAAGCTGGTTATACAGTTCATACATACACTTCGCCACATCTTGTCGAGTTCAATGAGAGAATTAATCTTGATGGCAAACCTATATTAGATGATCAACTAAAATTTTTTCTTGAACGAACTAAATTGGCTGCAGAAAAAAACAATATCCAACCTACTTTTTTTGAAGGTACTACAGTAGCTGCATTTTTAGCTTTTGCCGAGATAAAAGCAGATATATTGATTTTAGAAACAGGTCTTGGAGGTCGACTTGATTGTACAAATGTAATTTCTTCACCCCTCGCTACAATAATTACTCCTATTTCTATTGATCATACTGAATTTCTAGGTAGCGATATAAGACAAATCGCTGGTGAAAAAGCAGGAATTATAAAAACAAATGTGCCTTGCATTATTGGACCTCAAACACCAGAGGTGTACGAAAGGCTTCTAGCAGAATGCTTCGAAAGGAACGCCCCTTCGTTTTGCTACGAATATGATTATTGTGCAGAAAAAACAGATACTGGCTTTAAATATTTATCCCAAAAATATAGTCTTGATCTTCCACGCCCCAATTTACTGGGCGATCATCAAATACAGAATGCAGCAACAGTTATAGCTACGGTGATGCTTGTGAATAAAGAATTTCAAATTACTACCCCTCAAATCGCCAACGGAATAACCAAGGCAATTTGGCCTGGGAGAATAGAACAAGTATCAGACAAAAAAACAAACGAGCTCACTGGTTGTAAAGATACTAAGATATACTTAGATGGAGCACACAATGACTCTGGCGCGCTAAGCTTAGCTTCTTGGGCTTCAGAAAATTTGCAAGGACCAGTACATTTGATATTAGGCATGACACGAAAAAGAAATGCTACAACATTTTGCGCTCATTTCAAAAATATCGTGCAAGATGGAATTGCAGTACGAGTCGAATCTGAGCCATCAAGCTATAATGCAAGTGCATTAGCAAAAACCGCAAGCCAAAGTGGAATTGATTTCACCTACGCCGATTCTCTCCAAGAAGCCATAAATAATATTGTAACAAAAAGTAAACCTGTAACAATTATCATTACCGGATCGCTATTTCTTATCGCTGATTTTCTCAAGTTGTAATACTAAAAACATAAAAAACACACAATTGATCATTATTCAGCAAATCATATTTTAATTTTTGTGTAAAATGCTTGACCATAGGGGAAATAAATAGATAAACTCAATCTTGTGTTTAATTCTTATTTAATAATTATTTGAGGGTATTTCCGATGAATTTCACAAAATTTCAAATTGAACTTAATACTGAGCTTGCATGGCGCCTGGTGTTGCTATTCTCTGCAATTTGCGTAATCCTTACTTCTGCAGATGCTGCGTTTGCAGCCGCTGCGCCCGCTGCCGCAGATAATGACGTAGTTGGACAAACGCTTTGTAGATTGGTTGCTAATCTTTCTGGCGGGATCGCAAGAGGTATTGCAACAATCGCTATATTCTCAGTTGGTGTAGGTTTATTCCTTGGTAAACTTAACTGGGGTATTGCTGCTGCTACTGCTGCTGGTGTTGGTATCATATTTGCCGCACCTAAATTAGTTGCTTTCTTAAGCGGCGATGCTGCTAATGCAACCTGTGACGTGGGAGCATAAACTAATATTTAAGAGTTTGTTTAAGTACATAGCTCTAAAATATAAACTATATAGCAAAACAGGTGGCTTTTAACTAAAGCTGCCTGTTTTAATTTTTACTTATTAATTCCTTTTTACTAGTTTTTGGCAACCATTCACTATACAATTAATACTATTTTCAGTTTCTCAACACCTAACCAGTTATGTTAAAAATTTTAGTTAAAAATTTACTCCCCACAAATTTTGGTAAGAATAATTATTACCAGGTTTGTATTGCAGTACTAGCATTAATATGCTTGTCACCTATAGCTTATGCCTCTGTTCAAGATATTATAGATATTGAAACAACAAAGATTGAGTACCACGATTTTTATGAAAAATTTACGGCTATTGGTCAATCCAGAGCAGAAAATAGCAAAACCTATTATGCTAAAATCGCTGGGACTATTGACTCAATAGCTATCACTCAAGGCCAAGAAGTAAAGCAAGGCGACGTGTTACTTACTATTGATTCAGAAATTGCCCACGCCATCAAAACCAAAGCTGAAGCATCTTTTGCATCTGCGCAAAGTACATATGACCGCGATTTTTCTTTATGGAAAAAGAAGATTATAAGCAAAGAGGGTTTGGATAAATCAAAAGTCGCTTTGGAAACAGCTAAATTCGATTTGGCTACCCAAAACGATAAATATCAGAATATGATAATCAAAGCTCCGTTTGATGGTTCTATTGGAGTGGTCCCTACACAAGTAGGTAATGATACAAAAACCGGAGACTATCTTTTTACTATAATTGCCTCAGGTGAAAAAATTATATTTGTTGAGCTTCCAGAGTCGCTTAATGGAAAGATCAATAATAACTCGGAGGTTTCCGTGCAAGACATTACAGGTAATAAAGTACTTGGCAAAATTGCTGCTATATCAAATTATTTGAATGACAATGGAACCATTACCGCAAAACTATCTTTTCCACCTGATACTAAAATATTACACGGCAGTTACGTCGAAACTGAGATAATTTTTGATCGTCACAAAGGACTTGCCCTTCCTGAAAAGGTCGTACTTAAAAATAGTAAAGGTAATTTTGTCTATAAAGTAGCACAAGATAACAAGGCTAAGCAAATTTATGTAACAACAAAAACTAGATCTGATGATTTGATTGAAATATCCTCTGACGAACTGCAAGCTGCTGATCCTATTGTTCTTGAAGGATTAACTAAAATATATGACGATGCTTTGGTACGTGTAATTGAAGAAGAAACTAAAAAACAAGGTAATTAACCCATGCAGTTACCTGAAATTTGTATCAGACGGCCAGTTTTTACTACAGTCCTGAGTTTGATTATTTTGTCATTAGGGGCAATCTTTTTTACTAAATTACAAGTAAGAGGAACTCCTAACATCAACCTCCCTCTTATTACTGTTCAATCCGAATATCCAGGTGCAGATGCTTTGTACATGGAAAGGCAAATTACGCAACGTATAGAAAAGACACTTAAAACCGTAAAAAATCTTGAATCAATTTCTTCTACAAGTGCTGTTGGGGAAAGCAATATTATGCTTGCATTCAGTCTTGAAGCTGATATTGAAATAGCACTCAACGATGTTCGGTCGATGATCTCCGACCTTAGCCAAATTTTTCCTGATGATATGAAGATGCCTTCAGTTGCCAAGATGGATTCAGATGCTTGGCCTAGCCTATGGATCAGCATAAACAGTTCACGACATGACGAATTAGAATTAACAAGAATTTCTGATAATGAAATAAAATCTGTTTTAGAAAAGCTTCCAACAGTTGGTAATTCAAGAATCTTTGGCGCCAAATACTACAGTATGCGCATTGAACCCCTTAATACCAAGATGTTTCAACATAAATTATCACCTTTAGACTTAGAGATAGCTATCCGTGAGCAGAACAAAGATTATCCCGCTGGATCAATTAAAAATGATGCACGCAATTTTTCTTTAAAACTTAATGCGACCCTTAATTCTACAGAAGAGTTTAAGAATATTATTGTTAAAAAATACCCGGATGGAACCATAATAAAGCTCAAAGACATAGCAAATGTTAGTCTGGAACCGCTTGAAAATGATGTAATATTACGCTACAACGGCAAACAATCCTTAGCTGTAGGATTAATAAAACAATCAACGGCTAACATTATTGAACTCTCTGATTCAGTAAGAGCTGAATTACCAAAAATCCGAAAAAATCTTCCTGCTGGTATAAAAATTGAAGTTGCATATGACGCTGCAATACCTGTTAAAGCTTCAATCAGCTCGGTTTATCATACAATTTTTGAAGCAATAGCTCTTGTTGCTGCTGTTATATATTTATTCTTAGGATCGCTAAGAATAACACTAATTCCATTAGTTACTATACCAATTTCATTAATTGGTACATTTTCAGCAATGTATATGCTGGGTTTTACAATAAACACGTTTACCCTCCTGGCAATGATACTTGCCATTGGCTTGGTAGTTGATGATGCAATCGTTATGCTTGAAAACATATTCAGACATAATCATGAACTAGGGAAAAAACCCATTCAGGCTGCATTTGATGCTTCAAAAGAAATTGGCTTTGCGGTAGTTGCCATGACAATTACTTTGGCATCTGTATTTTTACCAATCGGTTTCATCGATGGGTTTTTAGGGAAATTATTCATCGAATTTGCATGGACACTTGCTTTTTGTGTGCTGTTTTCAGGGTTCGTGGCCTTAACCCTCACACCCATGATGTCGAGTCGTATGATTAAAACTAATAGTAATAAGCCTCAATTTTTACAAAAATTTGACTATTATTTGTCAAAAGTACAACTAAACTACCTTCATTACCTCGAATTAGCCCTAAATAACAAAAAGAAATTCTATTCTATTTGTATTGCTTCGGTAGGATTGTTGGTCTTTAGCTTTATTAACGTCAACAAAACTTTCGTACCTGATGAAGATCAAGGATTTTTACAAGTTTTTTTCACCGGACCTGAAGGATCTAGTGTATCCTCTTCACTTAAAACAGTTTTAGCAGCTGAGGAAGTACTAGGTAGTACGCCAGAAATTCTTGGGTATTTTGATGTTATTGGGTGGGGTGGAGGTGATAGTGCTATGGCTTTTGTTCCTTTAAAAGACTGGAAAAAGAGATCTAAATCTCAAGGTCAGGTGCAGCAGGAATTAAACCAAAAATTTTCAAAAATTCCAGGCATGTCGATATTCGCTGTTAGCCCCCCGTCAATGGGTGGGGGTAGTGGCGATAAGGTGATTGAATTTACTATTCAATCACCTCTTGAATATTCCGACCTTGATATTATTTCCCAATTATTTCTAGATAGAATGAATAAGAACCCAATTTTTGTAGGCTCAGAACGAGATTTTAAAGCTTCAACACCTACCTTAGATATTATAGTTAACAGGGAGAAAGCTTATAGATATGGAGTTAATATTGAGACAATAGGCAAAACTATACAATATTTGATAGCTGGCAGGCAAGTCGGAGACTTCAGAATGGGGAGTGATATTTACGATGTTCTAATTAGCTATGATATAAAGGATAAAAGTGATCCAACAGATATAAAAAAGATATTCGTAAAAAATAATGAAAATAATATATTGCCGCTTGAATCCATTGCTGATGTTAAAGAGACAATTAGCGTAAAAGAATATAGTCATTATAATAATTCAAGATCTATAAAAATCAGCGCTGATCTTGCCCCTGGTCAGAATCTTAATGATGCTGTCAAAGTGATCGAAGAGATAGCAAAGGACGTTATTGATACAAATAAATCAAAGCTAGAGTATCTAGGACAAATTAAACAAATGGCAGAATCTAGCGGTGATACAATCATCACCTTCTTGTTTGCACTATTATTCATATTCCTGGTACTGTCAGCTCAATTTGAAAGCTTTGGAGACTCTCTATTAATTTTAATGGCAGTTCCATTTTCCATTACCGGCGGAGTACTTGCACTTCTTATTTTCAATGATAGTATAAATATGTATAGCAATATTGGGTTAGTTACACTAATTGGCCTAGTTACCAAAAACTCTATTATGCTAGTTGAATTCACCAATCAACTCCGCCATGAAGGCAGAACAATTGCTCAGGCAGTAATTGAATCAGCAAAACTTCGCTTGCGTCCAATTCTTATGACAAGTATTGCTACTATATGTGGAGCTATACCGCTGGTTTTAGCTAGTGGTGCGGGAGCTGCATCGCGTAATTCTATAGGCTTAGTGATTATTGGCGGGATGCTACTGGGAACTTTATTTACAATTTTTGTAATTCCCGTTTTGTATCAGACATTTAAGAAAGATACTGCTCAAATAAATTTTGATGAGGCTTGACCTAGTGAGAGTTCTTGGTATCGATCCTGCACTAACTTGTCTTGGCTGGGGAATTATTCTCTCTGAATCTCCTAAGATACATTATATATCTAGCGGTATTGTAAAGACTGATGCTAAGACACCTATTCATAACAGGCTTGCATATATAGTCACCTCGATTGAACAAATAATTGAACTTTATAAACCAGAAGCAATAGCGATGGAAGAAACATTTGTAAATGTTAATGCAATATCTTCGTTAAAGCTTGGGTACGTTAGGGGAGCATTAATGTCAGTAATCGGCAAAACCGGGTTACCCTATTATGAATTCCTTCCTAATAAAATTAAGAAAACAATAGTAGGCGTTGGGCATGCGGAAAAAGAACAAGTCAAGCATATGGTAAAAATAATAATGTCTGGAGCTATGGAACATATTACTCTTGATGAAGCTGATGCTTTAGCAACGGCTTATACCTGTTTAGTTCATCAAAAACAACTACAACAGGTAAATGTGCTAAAAAAGATACATACTTTGTAGCACTTATAGTTTCTGAATAGTTAACAAAAAATAGACTTTACCTTCTGTTAATGTTTTTATATGCTACCCATGGAGCAAATAGTTAGTATATTAATGTTCATCAAAATTTGCTAATTTATATAATATTTAATTAATAGAAATAATCATGACAAAAAAATTACTTTTAACCACAGCTTTGGTATCGGTACTTTCTTCAGGAACAACAGCTTATGCTACTGATTTTGAAATTGCATATAATGGGAATAATACTTATACTTTTGATGGGAAAAACTACGCTAGCCTTACTCTTTTACGCCAAGAAGTCGAGACTCGTATCCAAGATGGTAGAATTGTTATTGCGAATGATGATGTTAACATTAAAAAAGATACTCAAAAAACTTTTATTGTTGATTTAATTGCTAATAAAAACAATGTTAGAGATCAGTTTTCTTCATTAGCAGCAGCCATTTCTGGCGAAAATGAAGCTGAAGTAAGTAAATTTTTAAATGAATTTGCTAGGGTTGTATCATTACTACCAGTAGAGGCGCAGAATGAACTATTTGATACTATAGACTTGGATGACATCGGGGAATTTGATGAAGAAGAACTGCAAGATACTCTTGTGTACATAGAAAGAGCGGTAAATGAGAAAGAGAGCACTAAACTGACTGACTCAAACTTCTCTACAATAGAAAGTAAACTCTTGGCTGAAAACTCTTCTATAAAAAATCTTCTTGAGGAAAGAGATAATTTGCTTAAATCTGCAACCACTCTATCTACAGAACAAGCCAGTAGGTTGGATACAATATCAAAGCAAATAGGTAGTCTAAAAGAGTTTGTTGAAACAAGAAATGCTAAAGAGACTCAGGAAAATCTAAAGCAACGTATTGCTTTAATTGAACTAGCAGTAAGTTCAAACGAAAATAATACTTTAAGTGCGAAAGCGGTAGCTGACTTAAATCAGTTAAAAAGAGATATTGATAAATACTTAGTTAGAAGTATTACAGATACAACTACACTACCTAATGTACAAAAATCAGACACAGCAGTTTCAGAAGGCTTAATGAATTCCCTCGTAATCTCAAGAGGAGTTGTTGACTCAAGAATTAGTGGCTTTTCTGCCGTTTCTGCGGGTGACTTAATGCAAGCTTATGGTGTTTGGGCTCAAGGCAGTATGTCAAGAGGTACTCAAAAAGCCTATGGTAATGCACCTGGATACAAATTAGACCAAAAAGGCATTACAATAGGTGCTGACACTGGAGATGAGACTCTTCTCGGTTTGGCATACTCATTTTTTATGAATGATATAAAAAATAAAGCTAACACTTCTAATAAAGAAGATATTAAATCTCATATGGTTACTGTTTATGGTAAGTTTGATGTAACTAATGAAGTGTTCGTAAGTGGACAAGGACAATATGGTAAATCTAACATCAAGAAAAAAAGAGCCACGGGTGATCTGGCAAATAATATAGCTAGTGCAAAAACTAATGCTACTTCTATGGCAGCAAAACTTGAAGTTGGATATAACTACGAAGTTGCTCCTCAAACCTACTTAGTACCTACTGTCGGTGCTTCTTATGCGAATGTTGAAATTAAAGGTTATAAAGAAACTGGTTCTGGTTTAAACAGATCTGTTGCAAAAAGAACAACTAACAGAACTTCTGGTATAGCTGGAATTACGGCAAAATACGTTGCTGATATGGGTTCAATGAAAGTGATTCCTGAAATTCATGCAAACGTGGATTATGCTTTCAACACTAAAAATTCAGCTACTTCAGTGACCATTATTAATGGTATTGATGCTATTGCTACACCAGCAGAAAAGATCTCTAAAGGTTTTTATACCGTTGGTGGATCTCTAAAAGGAATCCAATCAGATATGTATGAAATCTCATTAGGATATGATCTGGGTCTAGCAAAAAAATTCCAATCACATACTGGAACATTAAAGCTAAGAGTTAATCTATAATATTTACGCTTTAGAATTTGATAAAAAAGTAGCGCTTGTAATTAAGCGCTACTTTTTTTTATGCCAAATCTTAAATTAAATCAGACTAACGAATTTAAGACTTGGTATTATATATACTTCTCGGACTCCTCAAGATAGCGATTAATCCATTTGTAAACCGAGTGTTTATTCTTCCCTTCTGCTCCTGGAAGATCAAAATAATGAAGGCTCAAAAAATGTGGATCTGTTTCACTATTGCCATTGTAAACTAATTGACAATTTTCATATAACCATCTGTTGGTCTCTCTATATCCACTTGGGCACTCAGTACAGTCACTTTCAATATCAACCTGAGTGTTATATTCTGCACCTATTGCTATAGTTCGATCATTCAATCTACGCAAATGACAACGATATGGTCCTGTTTTATAAAAATCTTTACGTGGAGCAATCTCCCATTCAGTGTAGTTCAAGACTAATCTTATTATTTTTTCAAGGAATGGTACTCGATAATGATAAGCTACAACTGCGGCTAATGTTTTAAATGAATTACTATTTATTTGCCTAAAACTGAACCCATATAATCTCCTAAAATGCTCGGTAACCATTTCTTGCACCACGCCCCCAAGAGAATTACCTTGCAAGATTATCTGCCTAGGCAATAGATGCATTTGATTGAGTAGGTATTCAATCACTGCTATGCCGTCATCCACTATATCAGATAGTCTCTCAGTTGCACCGGTGCTGCTTTTAAACCCTTTGGGATTAAAACCCAAAACTGAAGCTCCAGTTTCTCGCGCTTGAATAGCCATATCACGAAAGCGGCTTGTTGTGCGCCAAGCATACTAGTCCACTAAAAAAGAATCTGCGCCAAGCATACTAGTCCACCCCTGCGCCAGAAGAGAAGTCCACTTTCAAAAGAAAAAAAGAGTGATAATTTAGTTAACACATTGGTTAATTAAATTAGAGTTTAAATTAAATTGAATGAGGAAA
>Ga0214192_1000319_pt1 | contig 30712 bp, 51 predicted proteins | sample TroBogEpilimnion_44_FD_153030 | JGI IMG/M metagenome (GOLD analysis project Ga0214192, IMG submission 153030) | Freshwater microbial communities from Trout Bog Lake, WI - 29JUL2008 epilimnion | ecosystem: Environmental > Aquatic > Freshwater > Lake > Epilimnion/Euphotic zone | place: Trout Bog... | reverse complement strand
TATCATAGGTAACAACAGTGTCATTTCCGAAAGAGTCAGCCGGGAGGTTCAGGGTGGTAGCACCCGGAGCATTCAGCAGACCTTCGCCAGTGTTCTGCGGGTTGAAACCGTACAGAAGACCGTTACGCAGACCCTGGTTGATACCCTGACGCATTGCAAGGCGCTGTGCTTCAGGAAGCGAGAAGCCCCAGTTGCCAGCAGCAGCAATGTCATGATGATCGTAGATAGTACGGCTACGAAGCAGATAAGTCGGGGTGCTGATCTGGAGTGCATCAACAGAGCAAGACGGAATCTGATTGCTGACGTTCTGGTTAGCAGTAAATGCTGACTTTACGTTCAGGCGCTTGATGTATACAGCAAGATCACCCTGTGAAAGACGGGGCATGATCGTAGCATTCGGGAGCGCAAGAAACGCACCAGAAGGCTGTTGATACTGCATGATAAGTTCGGGCATCGTGTAGCTGGGATGGATCTGCACGAAGCCAGCGGTAATGTTAGCCATAGTTCGCTCCTTAGATGATGATAACCGCTACAGAACTTGAAGTATTCCAAGTTGCGAAGCCAGTGCCAGAGTTATAAGAAACAGATGCACCGTTAGAAGAAACTTCCAACAAAGTGACCTTGATTGCGATGTTGCTAGTAGCCGTGGTCGTAAGACGCAGGTTAGCTACATCCCAGTAAATGGTCTGCGGGTTGAGTGAGTTAGCAAGGGCAATGATGCTGCTATCACAAGCGACAACTACGCGAGCGCCAGTACCTACACGGATGAAGTTCAGGCTGTTGCCAGCAGATGCAAGCGGAACCGGAGACTGCGGAGTGGTCGGAAGGCTGTAAGATCCATTAGATACGGTGAAACCAGAAATACCGGTAACAGCAGTAGCAGAAAGGATCGTCGGAGCCGCGCCACCCTGGACTGCATCATAAGATGAAGAGCCAGCAGTGTATTCAGCAACAGCAACGCCGCCCCAAAGAGGGGTTGACTGGCTGCTTGCCACAACACCAGCAGACAGAGCGAAACGTACAGCAGGATCGTCCTGAAGATCGCCTTGCCAGTAGCCCTGAGACTGTACTGAGAAGCCGTCCTGTACGTTGGTAATAACGTAGGGGTTAAAAGTAGTCATTTAGTTACTCCTTAGACTCGGATGTTGCCACGATACCGTGCGCCGTTGGAGAACATATCCATCCAAGCGCGGGGATCAGAATTAGCACTAGGGGTGCGGATCATGCGACCAGCTTCATCACGGCTTTCAACCATGTGAACAGTGCCTTCAGCAACCGGAGGTGCTTTTGCATAGTTCATGCTGTCTGCATAGATTGCATCTTCGACAGGAGCAAAAAGCGCCTTGTCCTTGATGCCATTTACATCCACGTCCTTGAAGCGATCAGAGAACTTTGCAAAACGAGAAGCGAGGCGCTTACGGAATGCAAAGACGCTTTCACCCATCAACGGAGAGATGCCATTGGTATCGCCAAGAGCCATAGCAATAGAATCAGCGCGAGACTGGACGCGAGCCATCTCTTCACGGTCATCTACACTACGGTCTGCAACCTTAGACTGAAGAGCAGCAATCTGCTTTTCGAGTTCAAGGATCTTGCTATCAGCGCGTGAATCGTCTTTCACTTCCTTTTCCTCTTCTTTGGTTTCTTTTTCCTTCTCTTCGGAGTCGGCTTTCGCTTCTTCTTCTGAATCGGCCTTGTCTTCTTCCATAGAATCCATTTTGGAATCGACTTCGTGATGAGTTTCCTCAATCTCTTCCTTAACTTCTTCCTTCTCTTCAGCAGAAAGACCTTCGTCTGCTTTCATGCAGTCTTCTTTCTCTTCAGAGTCGAGCTTGTTATGGCCCATATCATGTTTCGAGTCCATCTTAGATTCTAGAGAGTCAAGACGCTCCAAAATCTTGTTGAGGACCTCTTCTCCCACGGAGGGAGCGTGAACTGCTTCACTCATAGGTTGTACCTCGGTTGAATCAATGCGAACTCCGTCAGGTGCGCCTTTATCCCATACACCTGCGGAGCAGACAGCTATATGGTCAATAAAGCTAGGATTTCCTTCTTCAAGGAGATTGCCTGTCTTTATTGCGGACTTTGAGATGGTCACTGCTGGGGATGTAGATAACTGGTTTTCAGTCATCTTGATTGCGGCATCTTCATCGTAGATACGAGCAATCGTCCAGACATCATCACCCTTGATATAAGGAAGCGATGAAGTACCGATAATCTGGTTTTTAAATGATGTAGAGTCCAGAAGTTTACTGTCTGGATGCTCCATAATCACTGGAAGCCCATTACAACGGGCAAGAAACTCATTGTTTAAATAGTGAGCGGGAGACTTGTGAGCAATCTCTCCGTCAGACCTTTCTGCAAGGCCAGTACCTGTAACTCTAATATCAAACAGATAACAGTTACCGTACTTTTGAGGGCTAGGAAGGCGTCCAAATCGGATATCTTCCATAATCTTGAATTCAGTAGATTCGGGAGCATCCACAACCTTAGTCGTAGATTTGTCTGAATCTGCTTCGACAAATTCTTTGCCGACTTCTTGCGGGATACCTAATGTGGAATGCCCTTCAGCGGCAGCCCACATTGCTCTTCTTTGTGCTTCAGATACTGTTGGCATATACCACCATACAGGACATTTATTTACCCTTTGTACGTTCTAAGCCCTTGTTTGTCAAGCAATCTTTAGGGACATTTTCAAGGACATAAACGTATTTAGAGGAGCATTTACAGTTAGGTAATTCACCTGGCTGTTCAATATCATCTTGGAAGATTTCATTACCTCTTTTAATCAAGCCGTCCTTATAGGCCCAGCTATCTTTCAGGATAATAAACTTGCCATCTATATCAAGATGCTTGTGTTCTTGACGATAATTATATCCGGGGACCCGGAAATTAGAGTGCCAATAGTAGCCGATAGCTCCACACTCTCTGGCAACGATAGCATCCATATTGGATACCATCTTCCTTGCCTGATCGTCGGCAATCGTTTTATCGTGTTTAGGGAGTTCTTTAATAGGCTTAGAGATGAAATTAACGATCTCTTGCTTGTTAGAAATGGTTCTGGACACAGGAATACTGCTCACCCATCCAGCAAAACGCCTTAAAACCGTCTCCTTGGCCTCTTCACGCCTCATTTTTGCAAGGCGCTTGGCAGAATCTATGCGATTATCTCTTTCGTCCCTAAACAGAAAATAGAGGGCCGCAATGACATAAGGAGCAATATCATGCCGTTTATGCAGGTTTTTATAGTCGATTTGAGAGGTAAACTTCCGCTTTATGACGGGAGTAACATCCTTAACCGGGAGAACATCAATAAAATAGCCTAGTTGATAGAGGAGAGTCTGTACGTCCTCTCCTTTTAAGGCTCTGGCTACCAGATCATCAATTTTCCGATAATAGTTCATCGATTCTCTTTAGCGATGTTCTTGGTCGGTTGCTTTTCCTTGATGCCCTTGATGGCCTTCGGCTTTCTTGGCTGAGAGTCAGGTACTACTTCGGATCTGGTCTTCTGACGTACACCTTCTTCATTAACGCCGCCCATTGGCTGAAGCAGACCTTCCAGCGACTGTTCAGAGATTTCATCCACATCAATTTCCAGTTTGTTAGGAAAGAGTGTTTCCATCTCATTTAGATTGGACACAACCCAGTTTACGAGTTGCCCTTTGTTCTCCCCTTCACAGACTCTTTCAAGCGCGTTAAAGACCTGAAGAATGGATTCGTAGGAGATGCGCTGATATTCGACTCGCTCTTTCTTAGAAGGCTCCAGAGCTTCAGGCCAGATGGCTTTGAAAGACCTCTTGCAAGCAATGAAAAATTCTTCATAAGTCTTGGGGATTCCGGGGAAGCGAGATTTAATTGATTCGTAGTATTCAGGACTCCATGCAACGTGCATGATGATGTTGTCCATGAAGTCATACAGGTTCTTCATATCCAGACGAACCCGATCAATATAGGACGCAATCAGCTTTGCGTCTTCTTCGCCTTCTCCAAATCCCTGAGACAACGCATCCGAAGTAAGGAACTGCGCTGGCATATCAAGCGATAGAGCAATCGTTTCGAGAATGTTCTGGCGCTGTTTTTGATAGTCCAGGTAATGAAGATCAAGAGATTCAATAGCTTCATCAGGCTTGATAGAAACAGTATTTCCAGTTCTAGCGCCTTTAAGGATATTGAGACGGATATTTTGTGCGGCTTGCTGGACACGATCAATAATGCTCCCAGGCTGGCTTATTTTTGCAACAAGGACACCTGACTTAACCATAACCAGATTGTCTGCCACCATTGACTGAAGGTAGGACTGGAGAGGATATAGGCATCGAGCGAAAGCAGACCTACCCACATAACCAAAAGAAGAATTGGTAAAAGATAGGTAAATAGGGTTTTCATAAAGCTGGATATGCGCTCTGCTTGCAGCATAAGGCTTGCCTTGGACAGCAATGCTTGAATACTTGAGAAAATCAGGGCGATTAGGATCAAGAATGCCCACCAAGGAACCAGCAGTATTGAGAGGATCAAGACTATTAAACTTGATGTTACCTTTCCAAAGTTCTTCTGGGAGAAGAGGGCGTTGAGTATTCCCGTCTTCCGGGACAATCGCGAGAGAACTGATTCCATAAATTCTAGATAATCTATAGCAATCTGCCACATAGTAATCTGCCTGAAGTTCGTCCCAAACCTGATTAAACCGATCCACAATCGCATCAGGAGCTTCCAAAACAACGATCTCTCGCCTCTTGTTCATTGCCCTTGCAATCGGTGAATCAATAATCTTCTTTCCTAGAGGATGACTCACATAGATTTCTTTTGCCACCATATATGACGGCTGTTCTCCAGGAGCGATGCTTTGACACATCATGATGTCGTACAGAGGAGATCCTTGCTCTATACCATTGGACATTGATACTACTGCCATTAGAAGCCCTCTGAGTCCCCTAGCGCCAACGATACTCCATAGCAGAAGGTATCGAGGCCGTCATCAGTCTTGTTGTCAAAACCGACTCTGAAATTGGTGATCTGGAATAAAAGCTGATTACGCTCTCTTCCCTTATAAACTACGCGCTTATTGTATGCGTGTTCCGAAAACTTAACCATTCCTCTCGAAACGTAGGGGCTGACATTAATCGCTCGCTCAGACTTACCCAGCATCGTTAATGGAATAGCAATAGGAGTAACCGGAAGACCGTTTCTCTGGCCCTGCTGAATGACAACAGCACCAGAGGCTCTGTCCTCAATGAAAACTCCCGCAGTACCTAGTCTTGCTCCGCACTGTTTTGCAAGATCCTCGCAATGCTCTACAACGCTAGGAAGCCATTCAGAAATAATCGCACCCTCGATTTGCACCATATCATAATCAAGGATAACGAGTGGTGTTCCGACAAACTTTGAATAGGCAAAATAAGTAACGAATGTAGAGTCGTGTTTAGCGCCATCCTTTGTCGCGGTATCCATGACGGCAAATACAGAATCACAGTAATCCGGGTACTTAACTGGAACACCGTCTACGAGAAGATTCTCGACATCAAACTGATTGGCGTCATCCGGTCTGGGTCTTTGTTGATACAAAGAACACCAGTTCCTAGAGGTCTGCATTTTCTTCGTTTCAAGAAGCATCTCAAGCGTATAGTATTCAGGCCAGAGCGCCTCTCCCAGCTTTCTCCCAAGAACATCATCATCCTGCTCACAAATTGCAGGGAAGTTAATAATTTCCCACTCCTCGCCTCCGACACAGGTGACTTTTCCTGATTGTCCGTGGTAATCAGGCGGCAGAATTCTCCCTGCCAAGTCATCCGGGTGCCATCGTGTCTGAATGATAATAATGGCTCCATTCGGCTTCAAACGAGTCCTGAAATCAGCCAAGTACCATTCCCACACACGATCACGGACCAATTCAGATTCAGCGTCTTCTCGACTCCTGATAGGATCGTCAATCAATCCCACATCAGCTCTTCGTCCTGCAATACCGGCTCCGACACCTGCCGCCTTGAACTCTCCTCCTCTTTCAGTTTCCCAAGCAGCAACTGCTCTTGAGTCCTGTGCAATTCCGAAACCGTAGAGTTCGTGATATGCAGACGATTGGACAATTGCTCTAGCCTTCTTAGAGAATCTCTCCGCAAGGTCCTGAGTGTGGCTTGCGCCGATAATGCAGTTACGAGTATTAACACCCAGGTAATAAGCTGGAAAATGAACAGAAGAATAAGTGCTTTTTGCATGACCTGGAGGCATGAAGATCATTAAACGACTCAGCTTTCCAGCTGCTACCCTTTCAAGCGCATCAATCATCACCTTGTGATGTCTCGCTGCATCAATGTCAGATACGCGCTTGCAGAACCTGACCATATCTTTCGGAGCCTGTTTCCGAAGCAGTAATTCTCTCAGGATCTCCTCTCGATCAATCCCTAAGTCACTTGCTAACGCCGCCATTTATTCCTCCTCATTCTCCTGAAGCAACTGAAGCAATTCAGTCTCCGAGTAATCCCTAAGATCCTTCTTGCTCAACAACTCAGTCCTTATCGCCTCGGAATTAGCATCCAGAGCAATACGACCAACGTGCTGAACATCCTTCAGCGTCCTGGCTAAAGAACCAATATCCATGACCGTCAAATCATCATTCATCTTCCCAGCAATCAAGTCTCTAAGGCGATTAGAAAGAGCAACGTCCCTTCCATTAATAATCGCTAACTCAGCGACAACATCCATAGACTGCTGTGCCATCACCTTCTGATTAACATTCGCCTGAATCGCTTTTCTATGCTTACCCAGATTGTTTCTGCGTACATATTCTGCTACTGTATTAGACGTAACTCGGTGACGGTCAGCAATATCACCAACACGCTCACCCGCTAAATACTCTTCTCGTATCTTAGTGAAATCAACCACTACGTCACCTTCGCATATCTAGAATCTTCATACCGATCCTGTCGGTCATTGTGCTTCCGCTGAAGATCAGTCTCGAACTCCTCTCCACACCGACAACTCATATACAAATATCCTCTGTCATCAACAGGGAACATTCTCTCCCCACAGCGGGGACACTCTACTAACTCACTCACCGAACACTCCGTTAATAGGCAATGGAAAGCCATATAACCTACCTAACCAATTTTTGTCAAAATTTTTGGAAAGGAAAAAGGGAAAGTGAAATCATGGGGAAGTGAATGATGGGGTAAATGTTATAAATTTTTTTGGTAAATGTTATAAATTTTTTTGGTGTAAACCGCATCGATCCATCACACACACGCCTATTCGACCCTCCCCATACCGCCCGCACTACTGCCGGGCATCCACCCACTACCAGTGGCAGGTCTGGCGTGCGTTGGGGATGTTGGGAAAGGGGGGCAGGGTGGTTGGTGGTGGTTAGTTTGGGTTTACCCTCTTCAGGGGCTGGTGATGGATAGGAATATGGGATTAGGGGCAAGGATACATTAGGGATGATTGGGTTCTGTCTACGCACATACATGGATTGGTGACATTGGGTGTTTGTGTCCTTGTTTACCTCTGTCTATGTGTCTATGTGCTTATAGGAGGGTTACGAATAGAGGTATGACGGGCAACGGCACGGCAAGGATGACATGAACCCATAGGACAAGGATAGACGCCACTAGAGTCATGACGGGCAATCGCTCAACACCATCAAAACAGACTGACAAGCGCAACGCGCACCACACCATCGGCCTCCATCATCACTAGCTCAATTCCTTGATCCGAGCTACAGGGATCATCCATAAGACAGCACCACAAAATCCAGGCGCTTGCATCAAATATCGTGATGGATTTTCTTACTTTACCCTATCGTTTACAGCGTAAAGAAATGCTATTCTTTCAGCGTAGTTTATTTTTATGGTTTATGGAGGTTGTGATGTTAGATAAATTCTCAATGATTTTCATCGCTCTTGCTTGCGGTCTTACCGTGAGCTTGTGGCTTGCTTGGGCAAGTTTTCTCCTTTCAACCCTTCACTAGGGGATAACATGAACAGTAACGCAATTAAGGCCTTTGCCATTTCAGAGTTCTACAAGGATCAAGAAGATGAAGACAAGTGGATTTCATTTGACGATAATTGGAATATCAATATTTACGTCACAGATTGGGACGAGGGTTTTGCAACCATTGCCGTCTATCCTGTGATCGACAAGCAAGTAGACACAACGCATTCTGTGTTTTTCCATCGATTCAAGATTTAAGACCATGAAAGACTACGCACAAAAAGACTACCGCAACCATACGCCAACTGAACACAAGATCATCTATGCGATCATTTTTGCTTGGTCAATTGGCGAATCATTGATTGAACAATTGATTGGCTAACAATAAAAAATAAAGCACTAGGAGATAACAAAATGAAATTGCTCACCATATCAAACCCAAAAACCCAGAAATCTATTCCGCAAGGATATCTGACAGCGGTACTTCACCTTGCACCATTTGACTTATCAGGCTATCAGACATGCCCAATGGCTGAACATGCGGGATGCGTGGCGGGATGCCTCAACAAAGCGGGAAGAGGTGGCATCATCAAAAAGGGTGAATCAACAAACGTTATACAATTGGCAAGAATCAATAGGACCGTGCGATTCTTTGAAGAACGCGAGCAATTCATGATCGACCTTCATCGCGACATAGAAAAGGCTATTAAGCTCGCAAATAGCATGGGAACACGTTTAGCAATTCGATTGAATGGCACAAGCGACATCGGATGGGAAAAAATCCGTCATCTTGGGCATCGCAACATCATGGAAGCATTTCCGGGCATCCAGTTTTATGATTACACCAAAATCGAAGGTAGCTCCACACCAGACAATTACCATTTGACCCTATCCCGTGGAAAGCATACGCAAACAGTAAAACATCAATTTAATATGGCCGTGGTCTTCCGTGACCATCTTCCCGCATATTGGCAAGGTAGACCCGTCATTGATGGTGATAATTCCGACTTGCGATTTCTTGATCCAGATGGGGTTATTGTTGGATTAAAAGCAAAAGGCCCAGCCAAAAAGGATTATTCGGGTTTTGTGGTTGAGGCATAACATGGATTATCTAGACGCACCTAACACGCGATCAGGCTATTGTCCTATATGCTCGCAACTTGCAATTATCTGGAACGTGACTAAAAACGTGTGGGAATGTAGCTATTGCAATTGGGATGGCGCAATGCCAGACAAGGAACCAAAGTTAAAGACAATTTATGGCGCTGATAGTAACGCCATATTATGATTCTCTCTCTAGTGCCATGCACATTGCCCCGTTAATTCGGGGCTTTTTTTGTCCATTGGACGGTATCTGGCATACGCTATAGAATGGACTAATAATCCTTTTAATCTCTTATGATTCCTTCCACAGCCTCATAAGTGATTGTTTTATAAGGATTTTATACCCGTCTATTCTGTATCTGTTAAGAAACTAATAACGCATGCCAAAACCTAGAACTAATATTGTATCCGATTTTGTAGATCCCACTACAGGTGAAATCATATCTGGAACGCCAATCATCTACACGACAAGATCAACAAGTAACTGGTCAAAGAGTGGATTTATGCTAATCAATCAAACAAACCTAGTACAAAAAACACGCGGATTAGGTGAGACGGGTTACACCCTTTTCATGCTTTCCATAGAGCGCGCCAACTTCGAGAATGTCGTATATCTACGCCCAAAGGATATCAGCGATTCTATCGGAATGGACCAGTCACAAGTCTGTAAGGGCATAAAGCGCCTAATCTCTAAAGGTATCCTGATTCCCTTGGAAGACTATCAGCACTATCAGATATCACCCGACATTCTATGGAAGGGCAAACCACGCACCCACGTTAAGGCAATCGAATCATTAAACCAATGACAGATACACCAAAGAAAAGGGCATCGTGGGCAAACTACGATATCCGTAAAAAATTCGGTAGACGTTCAAAAACAAAGACCGCCAAACGAAAAAGACGCGAACAAATCCACTCACGGAAAAAGGCTCTTAACGCGGAGCTTGCGGAATTGATACGCGCCTACAGGCCTCCAAAGCAACAAAAAGTGATTCTCAATCTTAGGCTAGCCCCTGAAACAATTTCGCTGATAAAGCCAATCCGTGGGCGTAGTAAATGGATCGAAGGATTGATCCTTCGGGAAGTGGAGCGGATACACGCTAAACACGGCAAACCCTTGTTTTCACTACCAGAGACATGGGAAGACGCGGAAAGGCTACTAGAAAAGCTTTAGAGGCACGAATCCAGGCGAGGTCTACCAATATGCGGGAAATATAATCGTCGCTTATACGGCCTTACATGGCCTTACAGCGATACATAAGGAAAGCCCCCAAAAATCGGGGGCATCCATCAGATCGGCTGATATAGCAAACGCCATTGTTATATAGCATCCGCTCTTGTTATATAGCAAACCGCCAACTTTTTCGGTGAAAATCTACTCAGATTTGTCAGCCCTGGCGAGAGCATCTGCGTCAGAATACTTTTCTGGGTAGCGCTTTTTCAGCTTATCGATGTTTGCTTGCATGACATCACCCAAGTCCAGGTTAAGGACATCACAGGCTAGATTGATAAACCACAAGAGATCACCGAGTTCTTCCTTGAGATTCTCCTTATCGAGTGGCTTGCCGTAGATCAGGTGCTCCTTTACGGATGTGGTGAACTCACCTGCTTCTGAAGCGACTCCCAGTGCTGAGTGCATCAGGTCATAAGAGAAGTCTACCCTCTTAGCCGTAGCCCCTGCCCCCCTATTAAATTCATCAGTAGTCATATTGGACATTTAGACCCCCCCCTTATTTGATGTTAGTCATTGTTGCTAGAAAAACCTGATCCCCCCACCTCGATCTCTATGAGTTTGTCGAGATAGTGACGGGCCTTACGGAGATCCTCAACGGTATCCCCTTTCTTACCTGCTCTGGCAGCGTATTTGATGCAATTGCCTAATAGAAATCCTTTGAAAGCATCTGGAGACATCCACGCTTGCATGGCATCCCAAGGTTGAATCTTGAGGTCAACGTAGTGTTTGCCTCCAATTTGGTATGAGTTATTCATCGGTTGTAATAGATCTTTTTGAGTCTTTCTTTCTGCTCATGCGTGAAACTCGGCAGCGGTGCCCAGGCCACGAACTGTCCACCCTCATAGTATTGACCTATGACGGCCCCAGTATGAATGCCCTTCAATATGACCTTGGCTCCCTTTGGTGGAGGCTCATCTACAATGAGTCGATATTGTGGGCGAAGTTCTGATACGTATCTCTCAACCATTTGTCTAGCTTCTCAATGTCTTCAATTGTTTCAATGACGCAAGCTGCTCCGCGCCAGGAGGAGTGGAAATCGGCTTCATCGTCGGTGAGCTTTCGTTTACTGGGGGGCTTAGATCCGTCTTTGATTTCAACGAGAATCGTATGCCCATACTTGCCAACAACAATGTCAGGAAAACCACCACCAACATTAGAAGTGATAGCCACAGAATAACCGCATCCACGAAAGTACTTAACGATCTCAGTTTGATTGGCATCTACCCTCCCTCTCTGCCTCATTTGATTTCAATGTGTCCGTTAGCCATAGCCCAGATCAACGTCCTCTCAAAACCTCTCTGCCAGAATTCATCCATCTCGGCAGGTGATAAATGAGTCATTACCCTTCCATCTATTGCATCATGACAGCGAGAGCAAGCATGAGCAGTAAATAGGTCAGCAGATTTGTGACCAAAGCCCTTACCATGACGTTGCTTATTGCTGTGTGCAGATATGGTAGTTGCGGGATCATGATTGCAGACTCCAGGTATGCGAATTTTACAATCCTCCCCCCTTGCGAGAGAAAGATACTTCTTGGATCTAAATGTCATGCTCTGCCTTAAATGCCTCTACATACTCTATCAAAGAAGATAGTCGTTTAATAGACATGGATGCCGTTGATTCTCTTAAATTGACGAGTTCATTCTCGATACCTGGAACGATATCGGCCTCATGTCCTGTCGCAATAGCATGACCAGACACAAGTAACACTTTCCATTGCTCTTCGGATAGCTTCCGACCAGCCCAAGTAAGTCCAGAATCTGCGATCTCGCGGAAGGCTGTGTGTAGGAGTGCATTCTGGTCTAACGTCCTTGTTGGCTCTTTGAATATGACGATTGTGGATTCAGGCGCGTTGAGTAAGTAGTCGATTGCCCGTTCTTTTTCTTTATTTCTAGCGAGGTTGAAGATTGCTCTGGCGGCCACAGTTTTGTCCCCTGAAATTCAAATTTGTAGCGTTTTGGTTTGCCGAATTCTTCTATCAATTTCTTCATTTCTGATAAATGTTCGGGATAGTTGTCTGTTAGGAATTGGTTGAATTCTTCTTTAGTCAATCATTTTGCCTAGATTGTTTTTCAATATGCTTCCCGCAGATATGGGATCAATGCCACCCGCCATTGCGTGTTGCGCGGCAACGATCTCATCATAGACTCTGGTTCTGAGTTCAGCGTATCCACGGAGCTTGATAACGCAATCTTGGAACGTCTTTTTATCTACAAAGTTGGTAGCCAGCTCTGCAGCCAACTCAAAGTTTATGTCCAAGTCCAGGCACATATCGTACAAATTGTAGACCTTATGCCCACTCACATAGTTGAGAATGGCTCTACAGGAGTTATCAAAGAAGTATTCTGGAAGAACGGCTATTTCTGACAAGTGTTTCCTATCGTTAAGGATGTTCCCGATTACGAGAACTTCCAGTTCATACATATCTTGAATGTTCATTTGTTTTTCAGAATGTTGTGTACTTCATTTATTCTTGAGCCAATCCAGTTCATGCAAGGAACTGCCATGCTATTGCCTAAAGCCTTATAGCGTGGGCCATCCGGGGATTCATCCTTGTTGCGCCAAGGAATGTTGGCATAGCCATCAGGAAAGCCCTGCAACCGTTCACATTCGGTGGGGGTTAGGCGACGAACGGCCATTGATGTTGCAACACCATGAACATACGTCTTTGTTTCACACGGCGCAATATCGTGCATTGGTTCAACCGCATTACCGCCGTTTTCGGGTGCGCGACCAATCCAGTTGCCGGGGATTCCGTAAGCAGACACTTGGCTAGGTCTGCTCGGCCTGTTCTCTCCTTCAGCGCGTAACGTCCCTGCTTTGTCATCCTCCATCCAATAACCTTGGCCTGATTCGCGTATAGCGATTGGTTGCAAAACAGGCGTCTGACCTTCATCGACAGTCGTATTGATTCCCTTGTGCATCCGCTGAGTAAGGCAATTTGCTACGTCAAATGGCTGAACCACCATTGCTTCCGCTTCTACGCGCTCATTTCCTGTGCGACTGAAAGGAGGGCCGTTTGTAACGCAGGGGGCAACTCTTTCCCCCTTTTCTCTGCACGGCGCAGTATCCCGGCGCAAGCCTTCGCGCTCAAAAAGAACCGCTGCGGCAGGTCGCCAGTCTCCAAGATATCCGACAACGAACACACGGCGGCGTCTTTGGGCCACTCCGAAGTACTGAGCGTCAAGCACTCGGTAGGCGAACCCATAGCCGAGTTCTGCCACCGCCCCGAGGAAGGAACCAAAATCCCGTCCTCCGTTACTTGACAAGACACCGGGGACATTTTCCCAGACAAACCACTGCGGTCGAAAATGGTCAAGCATTCCGCAATAGACAAGGGCCAAGTTACCACGCGGGTCGTCCAGTCCTTTTCTGAGTCCTGCGACTGAGAATGATTGGCAGGGCGTTCCTCCGACCAGCAATCCAATTGGTTCATTGATTTTCCATTCCTTATAACGTGTCATATCGCCAAAATTACGCACATCAGGATAATGATGCTCCAGAACCGCTGATGGAAACGGCTCAATTTCTGAGAATCCTATTGGCTCCCAGCCTAAAGAATGCCAGGCCACAGTAGCTGCCTCGATGCCACTGCATACACTCAAGTAATTCATGCTCTCCTCTTTGAGTATTTTATTTGTTCTGAAACGATGATCTTTTGCACAAATTCAGGAATTGGCCCTGCAACATAATCTAATCCCTTGGGCCACACTCCGGTTATCCTGCGATATTTATGGCTTACCCACCCTGACTGATAACCTTTCTTGATCGCATACGCCACCAGACCGGAATAAATCTTCTGTTTCGCCTCTTGAGGCATCTTGACGATCTTCTGTAGGCTTCCTTCCTGATGTTGGATTCCTTCCGGTTTCGGTGTTTGGAACGCAAATTCGTAGCCGCATTTCTTGCAGACCTTTGGCCTTGATCGAGTAACGTGCTTGCACTTAGGACAAACCTTGGTAGTCGGCTCTGTCTTCATGGTGTTCTTAGATTCCGCAGCTTTTCCGTCATCTAGTTCTAAAGGAAGTGGGTCAGTAGGAAATCCTAGTCTAGCGACTGAACCAGAGTGGTCAAGTACCAAAGCGCAATTGTGTACTAGCCTTCCATTGGCTGTGAATCTTTGCAACGGACCTGCATCGAGAATGTCCCATACTTCCCCTTCGGTTTGAAGGATTTCGCATTCCATTTCTCCACAATCTGATCGAATGAAAGTCCTGTTGATATCAACCGATATAGTGTGCTGTCGGCGTATCTCACTTCCTTGTGTTCCTGTCGGAATTTCTCGAATCGCAGTGTATGACCTTTGAATTTCCGCGAATTTTGACAATTTAGCGATCCCGTAGCCCAGCGCAGATTCCCAGGCTCGTAATGTCCATTGTTGTCTATTCTGTCTAACTGAAAGTCCTCTGGATCTTTTGGTATTCCTAGATTTTCCATAATCCAAGTTGCCGCTTCGTTTACTCCATTGAATTTGAATTGGATTCCACGAGCTCCATAGTTTTTGTAATTTCTGTTTGATGGATTTTCGCAGCGTTCTTTTTGACTTTGAGTTCTTACATAAAGCCATTCTGGAGCAGTTATCGGCTTCCTCGGATTGCAATGTTGACAGGCTTTTGTGTTCGGTCTTTTTACCATATTGTGAAAACGGCTCATTGACTCTTTTCCGCAATCCCCGCATCTCACATGAACCAATAGATTGAACGTCTTCCCTGTGGTATTTGTAGAGATGATCGTCAGAGAGCCGTATTGGTTTCCCACTAATTCCGGTGACAACGATCCGTCTGCCAGTACCCTTCGCTTCCTCAAGCCTCTTCCAACCGTCATAAGTCATAACCTCGTGATCTGGTGTAGCAACAATTCCATCATAAGAGATAACCTTTTTTATCCCCATGCAAACAGCACCTTTATGCTCAACGAAATTGTACCCATCCCAGACTTTATGGTCAAGTGTGATTTGCTCTATACTTACTTCCCCTTTATCTGTAAGTATCTTAGTGCCTCTAGATAGGCAAGTCTTCCCCTTTGCTGGTCTTAAAACTCTCCCAACCATCTGAATGTATCGAATCAGTGATCTGGTAGGTCTTGCTAGAATCATGCAAGCTGTCTCAGGTGCATCAAATCCTTCTGCAAAAAGAGATACGTTTGAAAGAACCTGTATTTTTCCAGCCCTGAATCGGTCAATGACTTCGTTTCTCTGGTCTTCCTTACAATAACAATCCAGATGCTCTGCTGACACGCCCTTTCTCTGAAATTGCTCAACAATATGTCTTGAGTGGTCAATGTTTGTAGCAAAGCAGATGGTTTGCAATCCATTTGCTAACTTGAACCAATGCTCAACGATATCGCCAATCAGTTCTTGTTTGTCTACCGCAGCACCCAATTGCTTTTGATGATAGTCTCCAGCCACAATCTTCACGCCTTTGAGATCTGGCTCAGACGGAGCATACATTTCACAGTCAACCAGAAACCCACGATCTATGAGATCCTGAATCGTTGATACAACCACCATATCCTCAAATACTTTCCCCCAAGGATACTCACGCCCTAGCCCTTTAGAGAAAGGTGTTGCGGTCAAGCCAAGCACAGTCATGTTGTTATGAGTCCTCATGAACTCATGATACTGAGCAGAGCCTCCGCAGAGATGCGCTTCATCAATGATGACCAGATCAAAATCAAACACCCATCCAAATTTCTTTCTAGATGAGAAGGTCTGGATAGACGCTACAGTTATTTCTGAATGTGGTCTGTGAGTGTTCTGACCTTGGAGGATGCCTGGATAAATCTTGTACTTGGCGAATCTTTCCCATTGCTGCCTAACAAGATCCTTTCTATGGACAAGGAACAGGACTTTCTTTCCTTTCTCTGCTGCCATCTGCGCTAATGCAACGGCTAATTCTCCCTTTCCCGAGCCAGTTGGCGAATAGATCAGAACCCTTTTCTTTCCTAATCGTAGAATCTTCTTTGCTTCCAGTATGGTCTGATCTTGGTAGTCTCTTAGTTGGACTTTCATATCTCCTCTTTTATGAGTTCACCTGTTTCCACTGAGTAGATTTGACTTATTGTCCTGTCACAGGAGGGACAGTGATTAGTGTCTACCCTAATAGGAGCAAGTGTTGCCGGAATCTTCCAGACAGTCACGCCTCTGGGGGTGCTGATTTGGTTGCTAGTAAATAGCATCTCTAAGCCACAGGTACATTTCATGATTCATCAAACATATCTTCTTGAATAAGAGGTCTTACCCAGGATTGAGCAGAGTTGTGCATCTCAATTCGATCAGCGATTACCGTAGCTCTTCTTCCGGCTGTTGAAGGAATATAAATTCCAAATCTAGATGTTGAACCAGCATTAACTCCGGCATTTGTTGAATCGGCAGATGAAAATGGAAGTTTCGTAAAGATTCTAGGATCAAGCATTCTTAACCCATGAAACCTTGCTCTAGGTTTTCCTTCTTCATTACAGGCAACATTCATTGCCTCTTCCATTCTTAGCCACCATGCTTTAGAGCCTGGATGTGACCATTCTCCGCTAGACCCGAAAGCAACAGTATCAAACGTCACTATTAACCAATCAAGATACTCTAGGCTTTCATGTAAATGCCATACCGGAACAGACTTAACCTTTAGTCTTTTGTTTCTCCAGTCTTGGATCATTCTCATATTGTCTTTTTCATCTCCGTCAATCTTGTCTGGAATCAAGCACCAATCAAGACCGGGATGACCTTCAAGAGACTTTACCCACCTATAATACGCATCGACATCTAATGCCCCTCCTTTTCTCCAGTAACTGAAGGCTGAGTTGTCCAAAACAAAAGATTGGCAGCATTCCATCACCGCTTCAAGATGAAGTGGGTACATGAATGGGACAAGCGCATGGCGACCCATCAAAAATTTCTCAGGGTCAGATCCAGATATTGGGGTTCCGTGATAATGAATCATTCTTTGTGTACCGCGTGATAAAGACCATCAGGATTAACTGCCATAGCCCAGCATTTATTGGTTTCCCATATTTTTACGCTATAAACATAAGTTGGGGCTAAACGATCAATAAACCATTGAGCAATGTTTTCTGCCGTGGGATTGTCAATAAAGTCATTTAATATTTGATGATCCAACTGATCTATCAGCGGCTTAACACGCTTGTCTATATCTTTGAAATCAACGCCAGAGCAAAATCCATTTGGCTCAAATGTATCGCCCCTGACTTCAATCTCAACAACGTAATTGTGACCATGCATTCGATGGCATGGATGAGTGTCTTTTGTTCTTGGAAGATGATGAGCTGCTGAGAACTCATAAATTTTTCCAATCCTAGAGTATTGCCACGTTCTTTTTGTTGCCATTGTTATCTCCTTTTTAAAGCCATAGTCTCCCCAAGGTGGACAGAGCCTTAAATGGGGCTTTTATTCCACTTCCCCATCCAATACTGGACCAGGTGACCGGAGTAGCAGTTCTGTTTAGTTCGGGGTGGGTATCGCTCCACCTTGTTACCCCGATTTTAGCTAGTACCCTTGCTAAGTCTAGCCCGCTCTGAAGAGGTGTTGCATCAGACGTTATCTCCATTTGTGGCAGGACAGGATGACCTGTTGGTCGCTTTCTTGATGGACAGGGACGATACCCCTCACAGACTCGCAGCGCATCGGGCTGGACAGCGGGCAATAAAAAAGCCGACTTGGTTGCTACCGCCCCGGTGGTAACCCTTGCATCACTAAGGAACTAGGGCGGGATAGTAGCAATCAAATCGACTCTCTTATCGGTTACCACGCCGACAATCCAAATTCTAATCACTAAAAAAAGTTTGTCAACCCCCTTGCAATCCGATTTTTTCCTGATAAAGTCTATCCATCCCCACTTTACGGGGTAAAGGAGAAAACAATGAAACCGTTTAACGTAGACGCAGCACACAATGGTGCAAAGGTTGTGACCCGTGATGGTCGCGAAGTTAGTCAGCTTGTTTGGTTTGATTGCGCTAACAAACATTGTTTGCAAGGCGTGATTGGTGATTGGCTATTTTCATGGACTGTCGAGGGCAAGTTCATGGGTGACGAGATAGAAGATCATGATAAGGATCTTTTTATGGCAACCACAAAGCATGAGGGCTGGATTAATTTGTATAGCTGCGGAGAAGCTGGGGTGATTTATGACACCTTAGAAGAGGCTGTGGGTCAGGCCGAAGGTGGTTGTATAGCAACTGTCAGGGTGGAGTGGGAATCATGATTGGACAACAACTTAAAGAAGATGGAATCGCTCTGGTTAAACAAAACGCCGATTCTGATTGGAAGACGGCTTATGTAATGGTCGCAGAAGCCCTTCTAATGTCTTATGCGCCCGGAAAACTGTTTACGGGTGGAGATGTGAACGATTACATCAAAGAAGTGATTGGTGAGCCTCACGCTCCACAGGCGTGGTCAGCGGCATTTGGTGGGCTGATCCGTCAATACCTGAAGCACAATCTAGTGTCATGGGAGGGTTTTACAAAATCAACGAAGAAATCGAATCATGCTCACTACGTTAAGCAGTACAAGAAACTTTAGGAGATGACAATGAAAACCAATATCGCTCTATATGCAATTATCGGATTTATAGCAGCCACCCTAGTCTGGTCTGTGTATTCATTCAGCAAGAAGTCAGTAACGATTAGCGAAAAGCAGTTCTCTTGTACGGCTACAGAGCCTTTTGGAATTGAAGCACGTTGCACTCAGTACACCTGGACGAAGGGGGCAAGATGAGAGTCGATCTTTTAAACGGAACTACCGTTACGCTTAAATACAACTTTTCAAAAGGCTATGACGCTACTCTTGAAGATCCAGGCTGTGATGATGAGTTTGAGATTGAGCAAGTGCTTTGGGATAACGGAAAGATTGAAGTAGATATCTATCCGATTCTTTCTGATCTTGAGGTCGAGAACATTGAAGATCAATTCTGGGCATACGAGGACGAACCGTGAGAGTAGATTTGCTAGACCATTCTGGAAACGACCTGTCTGTTGTGAACTCAGCCAGAGTCAGCTTTGATAAAACTTCTTACTTAGATGATGAAGGCAATTTAAGTGAACGGGATAAGTCTTTAATAAGCTATCTTGCTAGGAACAAGCACTGGACTCCGTTCACTCATGCAACCGCCAGCTTTAGAGTCACGATGCCAATCTATGTGGCTAGGCAACTTGCAAAGCATCAGATGGGAGGCTCAGTCAACGAAGTCTCAAGAAGATATGTAGATACGCCCCCTGTGTTTGATATGCCTAAGAAATGGCGTAAACGCGCAGAGAATGTGAAGCAGGGATCTAGTGATGACTGCATAACCGTAGACACGGCTTTATCAAGTCAGATAGCCGACACAATGGATCGTGTTTATCTGCTCTATAACGACCTGCTGATGTTAGGCGTATGCCCAGAACAAGCCAGAGCTATCCTGCCGCTCTGTACGGAAACGACATGGATATGGACTGGCTCACTCTATTTCTTCGCTCGGGTGTGCAATCAACGTCTTGACCCTCACGCACAGAGGGAAACGGCTGAAGTTGCCAGAGAGATTGAGAAATATATGTCCGTTCTTTTTCCTGAAAGCTGGAAGGCACTCCGTGGACTATAAAGCAGTAAACATGAGAGTGCCGATGGTACTCTACGAGCGGATCAAGGAGATTTCTGACCAGAACCACATGACGGTCAGTTCAGTTATCTTCTACATCCTTGACAGACACCTTTTCGAGAAAACAAATGGCCTCAAATACTTCCTTCAAGGACTGGATGATGAAACTGTTTACGAGGAACTCAAGACAAGTAACGAACCTAGAATTCGCGAACTCTTGCAGAGACTTCTACAAGATAACAACGTCAGTGGATATGAACGCAAGCCAGGTTCACGAAGCCGCAAGTCTGTCAGTCGCTCTTCTAGGCGATCTGATGTACAGAGTTGAAGATCCTGTTGCTCTGGCTCGGATGGTTGTGATATCGTTGAACTCGACATTGAGCGATCTCAAACAGGTTGAGCATAGCTCCCTGCATTGATCTTTCATTGTTATCTCCTCCCAGTTCGGGCCAGTCTCATTCCTGGCCCTTTTTTTTGCAAAAAATGTCCTTACCCCTATTGCAATCTGAATTTCAGGCGATAGACTAAATTCATGGACGCACTACCAGAAAGAAAATTAATCGGCGCAATTATTGAGAATGCGATATCAGACGCAAAGCAACATGATGATGATGGTCTTCATGCAGCAGAGTTTCTGATTGGACCGAGGTCTGATCCTTACTTTCAGCTTCTTGATATTGATCCGATTGAGTATAGGAAAGGTCTGTGGGCATACGCCAACAAACAGGTGCAATTAGCATCTGACTCAAAAGCCCGCAGAGCATTAAGAAACAACATAGAGGAGGCAATGAAACGCTATGGCTATCGACTTTAAGAAACTGAATGAGCAGTACGAAGAATTATCCAAGGACATTGATGAGCTTTCCCTCATCGTCGAAGGGGTCCTACGAAAGAAATACGCGATTGAGCAAATCCTCGATCATTACACATTGGAAACGGAAGGAGATATCTCAAATGTCGATCTATAAGAAACTGAACGAAGCCCGTATCAAGTTCCACGCTACCAAGCTAGAAAAGACTGGGCATAACAAGTTTGCAGGATACAAATACTTTGAACTTGGGGACTTTCTGGTCCCTGCTCTACGCATCTTTGATGAAGTCGGATTGTGTGCGGTTGTGACCTTTATCAACACTCACGCAACCATGACCATCTTTGAAACCGAAGGAGAAGGAATGATTACGATCACCTCTCCAATGGCAGATGCTCCTCTTAAAGGAACGCATCCCATTCAGCAGATTGGCGCTTGCGAAACTTATTCTCGACGCTATCTGTGGGTAGCCGCCCTTGAGATCGTTGAACATGATGGCTTAGAGGCCGTCACAGCTTCACCAGCGGGCGTTGATGAAGAAGCGGTACTTGAGGAATGGCGTGTAGAGCTTGAGGCGTGTGAATCACTAGATGAGCTTCGCAATGTCACCAAGACTGGTGTAGATGCACTCAAGAAAATTAATCCCGGTCTTGCCGATCGTTTGAAGAACATTGCAAAGGGATATTCAGTAAATCTTTCTAACAAGGAAAACAACAATGGCTAAGAAATTTGATTTGGTAGTTGTCACTGGTTCTTACGTTGATCGTAACGGCAATCCTAAGAAGCAGTACAAGACGATTGGCGCTCTATGGGAGTCTGACAAGGGTCCATATCTGACTCTGGATAAGACCTTCAATCCTGCAGGTGTTCCTAGTGATCGTGATTCGATTCTGGTTTCTTGCTTTGAGCCGAAGCCCAGAGATGGCTCTCCTGCAAGCCGCGCCACTGTAGAAGAAGATTTGCCGTTCTGAGAATAACGATGCTTGAATTCAACTTTCCGCAGCAACAGTATTTCGACAATATCGGGATATCAAAGTCAGGTCTTGATCTACTGGATCTGTCACCTGCTCACTTTCAGGCGGGTTCTACATACAACAGAAAGCAGTCTCCTGCTCTTCAGATCGGTAGTGCCGTTCACTGTGCGGTGCTAGAGCCAGAAGAGTTTGGAAACCGATATGCGTTAGCTGACTATGACCGTCGAACCAAGGAGGGCAAGGCGGCTCATGTAGAGATGCTTGATCGTGGGATTGAAGGCTTGAATTCTGATATGTATATGCAAGTCATTGGTATGCAGAAATCAGTATTGAATCATCCTGTGGCAAAGGAGTTGCTCCAGGGTGGTGACGCTGAAGTCTCATGCTTCCAGACTGTTGATGGAATTCATGTCAAGGCCAGAGCAGATTACCTGAGAAAGGACGGCATTATTGTTGACCTAAAGACCACTGAAGATGCATCCCCCCTTGAGTTTGCAAAGAGTGTTCTTAGATACAAGTATTACCGTCAGGCGGCTTGGTATACGGAACTATTCAATAGGGAAATGGATGTTAATGACTTTATCTTCGTTGTCGTAGAGAAGTCACCACCGTATGCTGTAGCCATTTACACACTAGATTCTGAGGCTATTGAAAAAGGCCAACAGGATTGTGATCGATTGTTTGCCTTGTACAAGCATTGCTTAGAGAACGACGAGTGGCCTGGTTATTCTCAGGAAATACAAACACTCAGTCTTCCTAAGTGGAAATAATTGGGGGATCGACTAAAGGCAGGTCTACGGGTTTTGATCCCGTCAATCTAGGTTCGAATCCTAGTCCCCCAGCCAATAAGACCCTTATTTCATTAAGCTCATATTGAACGTACAGGGTCGAAATCCAGTGCAGTTTCCTTGAAGGAATCCTCCGCTGGTTGACCGCCGAGAACAGTTCGGCAACTTATTACGGGAACCAAATGGATAAATCCTTTTCACGGGGCTGTGAAATCCCCATGAGGTTCCCACCCTTTCAGGAGGAAGAATGAACGCGCCAAAGGAACTCTGGATTGATCCTGATTACATTGATGACGAAATTCTTTGCGTAAGCAGAACAAAAATCCTTGCGAGGGACGTTCCCTACATTCGAGAAGATTTAGTCCTCGGTTTGGTTGAAGCGTTGAATGAATGCCTAAAAGTTGAAGGGTACAAGAACGCAAGAGACATGATTGAAGTCGCGCTGAAGAAGCTGGAGGAAGAATGAACGCGCCGAAGAAGATTTGGATGGACGTAGACCGGCATTGGAAATCTTACATAAATGGGTATCCAGATGACATTCCCTACATTCGCGCTGATCTTGTTGACGGTTTGGTTGAGGCGTTGGAACAACTAGCAAAGCTAGGCAATGGGGATCAATACGGAAATAGCGTAGGCAATGAAATTGCCCGAGCCGCACTCGCGAAGCTGGAGGATAGAGAGTGAACGCGCCTAAAAAGATTGATGTTGATTTAGTAAAAAGATTATTGAATTACGATGCCTCTGTTGGCGGCTCTTGCTTGATTTGGAAGACATCTAAAGGAAGCATGAAAAAAGGATCTGTTGCAGGAATAAAAACCAATAGAGGATATTGGCATATAAAAATAAATGAAAAATCATATTTGGCGCATCGTTTAGTTTGGGCAATCTTTAATAACATTGACCCCGAACACCATATCGACCACATCAACGGAGATAAAAGTGACTCTCGAATAGAAAACCTGAGGCTTACCCCAAATAATCATGTCGATAATGGGCAAAACATGAAGAAGAGAAGCGATAATTCTTCAGGGCTTATTGGTGTTAGCTGGCATAAAGCAACTAGCAAATGGGTTGCTCAGATAAAAATACACAATAAAAAACTATATCTTGGAGTTTACGATACGGTTGAAAAAGCACATAACGCTTATCTGGAGGCAAAGAAAAAATACCACAGCTTCCAACCAACGTTAAGGGAGGAGTGATGATGTTTGAAGGAAAAGAATACGCACTGTATTTGGTGTTCATCAGTTTTCTGATGCTTGGTTACTTGAGCGAATCAGCGTTGAAAGAGCATTACAAATCCCAAATCGAAATTGCCAAGATCCAAGCGGGGTGTAAGCCATGACTGACAAAGAACTATTGACCTTGGCGGCGAAAGCGGCGGGGTATGACATAAGCCATAAATGGAATGCAGAACGGTTAGCTTCAAATCCTCCGGTGATTTCTCTTGTCATCAGAGATAAAAGAACCCTCGAAGGTTTATCTACTGCTTGGAACCCCCTAACCGACGATGGAGATGCGTTAAGACTTGCGGTGAAGTTGGATATGAACATCGAAGTATGGAGTCCTTACCAAGAGGTTTGGGTTGTTGCGGATGGGTTCGACGTTATAGAAGAGCCTTGGGGTGAAGATAAGCTGGCCGCAACCCGTAGAGCCATCGTCAGAGCCGCCGCCGAGATTGGCAGGGGGATGGAATGAGTGAAGCGAAGTTTACGCCGGGGCCTTGGCGCTTTGAGGCTGATGGAGATACCAATTACGCAAAGATTTTTTGTTCATCGGACCCACATGACGGAGATAACCTTCGAGGCTACTGCGGCAAAGCCAACGCCCACCTAATAGCCGCCGCGCCTGAGATGTACGCTGAACTTGAAGCGGCTATGAATGTGTTCAAGTTTTACCAAGGCCATCATGCAGCGAAAGGTCATTCAGATAAAGAGCAGACCAATAAACAGTACGCAGACCGAATTCAGAAGGTATTGACCAAAGCCAGAGGTGAAGCATGAGTAACGCAACCGAGCTTTTGAGGCGGGCGGTTAGGATTTTAGGGAGGTCTCAAGACGATGACGCAGAAGATCTATTCGATGAGATTTGCGATTTCCTCGAAGCCGAGAAAGAAGCGGAGCCTGTGTTTATTCGCCCTGATCATTTAGCTCTGGCCAGAAAATCGCCGTTCCTTTGTCAAGTTGGGCCTGTACAGGTGGCTGATTTTGTTCCCCTCTACGCCAGACCCGAGCCAACAAGGAAGCCGATGACGGATGAGGAATGCGAGGAGTTAATCATGGAAGATTACAGGATGGAAGAGTATTTCAGCGCGGCAGTTGGCCTGATCCGTCGAGTAGAAAAGCACAACGGGATAGGAGGGAGTGATGCAGACACCTAAGATGAAGCATCTTTGCCACAAAGGTAGGCGATACAGAATCAGCGATGATGGAGTGTATCAATGGGGAACAATGGATGATTCCTACATGATGGCCTGGAGAAAAGTAAAAGATGAAAAACTTGCACAGCAAATCAGAGCCATCAATGAATCCCCACGTTGCAGATAAACTCTTCAATGAATTGACCGCAGCAGAAGTCGCTTATCGAATGAAGGGAATCCCTGTATCAGAGTTCCTAAAAAAACGTGCAAATAAGCACTTAGGGGATACCAAAAAGCATCTGCTTCGCGTGGCATCCTTGGGAGAAGGAGCAGAAATATGGATGAATTATTTTATTGATGGGATGCAAGATGAGCAAAAATAAGACCGACATAATGGATAGGTTTAAGACGATCTCAGACTCTATCCGCACCAATCAGATCAAGGCCATGAAAAGCATGATCGAAAGAACGGATAAAAAGATAGATCAGAAGATCAATGAAGCCTGTAAGCGGATCTACGAGAAGGTTCTTGAGGAGATCAAGGGAAAACTAGAACTGATCCACGATATCGACAAGGTTCAGACTGACATTCGCGAACTCAGAAAGATGACAGATGATCTTATCGAGAAGCACACAGTCCTGACTGAGGTTTCCTACATTGCCAGGAACAGACTAGATAAAGAAGGCCAAGCCAGATTGAACGCAGAATTGATACGATCAATGGATTTTCCGTGTGATTGGTTCAAAAAAAGAAACGATATGTCCCTGAACGAATTGTTCAAAATGTATCAAAATGGCGTTGACAAAGGCCAATAGCATGAACAATGGAATTAATAATACTTGGAACAATACTGATTCTGGCGGTCTGGACAGTGGACGCATAGCCTATAAACAGGTTGGCACTATCCAGTTGCTGAGAGGAAACAAATTCATAATCTCTCTGGATGAACACAAACTTCCAGAAGGAACTAGAGCCTTATACGTCAGGGAAAATAATGAACTACCGTTATGCGATTGATGAGACTCATCCCCACCTAGGAGGCAATCTCAAGGAAGGCGATTTCAATACGCATTCACCGAATGTCTGGGATTACCTGATTGATCGATTTGCCATTAAGAGCGTAATGGATCTTGGATCAGGTATGGGATACGCCAGTCATTATTTCGACAAAAAGGGATGTCAGGTGATTGCCGTCGATGGACTATGGGAGAATGTGCGTAATGCCGTTTATCCTACGATCCTGCATGACATCACAAAGAGTCCGATTGTGGCTAATGTGGATCTGGTTCACTGTCAGGAAGTCGCAGAGCATATTGACCCACAATACGTTCTCTATCTAATTAAGTCTCTAGCTTGCGGGAAGTTCATGCTTTTCACTCATGCTCTACCAGGGCAGCATGGATATCACCATGTGAACTTACAGGAACCGGACTACTGGCTGAATCTATTCTCGGAACATGGGATTGCCATGCTTCCAGAGGATACAGCCAGAGTCAGGGTGATTGCAGATGCTGAAGGGGCTATCTATGTGGCTCAAACGGGAATGGTTCTAGTTAATCAGAACCGCGTAATCTGATAGCCCCTCCTAGAGCCGTCAGAATCGCCGCAATACCACCACCTATCTCAAGGGCAGGGAGAGCCAGAAAACCTGCCCCTATGACCGCTACAGTGCCTAGAACGGCTAATATCCGCACTTCATCAGCCGTTTCATTGTCTGATTTAGTAAATACTTCTTGGATTCTCATGGATTGGGCCACACTGCATCAATAGGTGTTTTTGAATACCATCCCTGATCTTTAAGGCTTATGATCTGACGGAATATCTTATCCATCTGTGCGCCTACCGTATCTAGGCCATACCGCCCCCTCGCAACAGAAGCAATCTGTCTTCTATTGAGAGCGTTAATCTTTCTGGTTGCCTCAATCCAGTCCCCTAGAGTGTGACACCGATAACCAGTAAGATTGTGAATAACGGTTTCATTGAAGCATCCAAAGTCGGAAGCGATTAGTGGAGTACCGCATAATTGACCCTCAACGCCAGCGCCTCCGAAAGGCTCTGTATAGCGTGTGGGCATCAGCATAGCCGCCGCATTGCGTAGAAGTTCACTACGGGCTTTACCGGTCACGGGAGGCTCTACAGTCAGGTTTACGGCATCGTCAAAGAATCCTTCCATTGCAGGATCAATTTGTCCTACAACACGAATAGGAAGTTCTGTGTGCCTCGCTAGTTCCTTGATGATCGGCATTCCCTTGCATTCAATGACTCGGCCAAAGTAAAGCAGGTATTCACCTTGGTTATAGTTTGGTTCCCAATCATCAAGGTCATATCCCATTGGACATACCCATTGATAATCGTTGCCCCCTGTTTGTTCCTTACCCTGATGCCAGGACATCCACTGATAAGTCTCATAAACACGCAGAGGCATAGCGCACTGGGTATAGCCGATACCAATTTCTACATGATAAGCATTAGGAAACTGAGCCACCAAGTCAGCATGACAAATGCCAAAAGGATGACAAACAATATCGCCGTCTTCAATCCTGTAGGCCAGTTCTTTTTTAAGTTTCTTGGTAAATTCACGATAAAGCGTACAGTCGACTGAAGCCGCTTCGTTAGGTTGTTCTTGCTTGTAGAGGTCTTTGAGTTCCCGAAACCGTTCCTTTTCCAATATGACAACGTGTTCCGTTGCCTGAGATTCTGATCCTTCATTTGAATACTCGATGACTTCATGACCAAAAGGAAGCATCATTTTTCCAAAACGAATGACGCGACCTGTAAAGGCACAGTGTGAAAATTCGGCGGCAGGAATTGTATGAAACAGTCCTAATAGATGCAGTCTTGCCATAAGCCCTCCCTATAGACTTTAGCGACAGTTGAAAACCTCTCTAGTAGAGGTTGAGTTTTGAGCATTGCAGAGTTTAGCGCATCCTTCTGGTGTGCGCTCCCATTTATCCTTTGCCTTACCGTCCTTGTAAGTCTGATATTGCATATTTCTAGGATCATCAATGCCGCCACAAGCAAGCGCACAGATATGGTCTATGACATAACCCTTTCTGCCGTGAGCATAGCCCTGCTCAACTTCAAATTTATGAGCCTGTGCGCGTGATCGACAAGATGATTCTGCGCTGACTGGAAGAAGAAACGCACCAAGCATTAGATATAGAAAAAATTTAGCACTTGATGCGCTCATTGCTTTTTAATTGATTGCAATTTATTAGGCTACAGAAGAACTGTCTTCTGGCTTTTGCGCTTCCAGCTGTGCATTGATTTTAACCAAAAGCGGATAAGCTCCCATCTTCGTAGGCAAATCGCCAAGAACAGCAAGGATGGCATTAGCTTCTTCTACGGAAAGAGTCAGAGTGATGTCACTCACGGTATACCCCTAAGATTATGCTGCGGTTGATGATTCAGAATTGATCCACGGAAGATCGGCAGGCTGGGGCTTTGCTACATACTGAGAAGCAATCTGCTCCGCTACGCGAGCTTCAAAGTCAGCGCCGTTGTTCGGAAGAGCCGCCTTCGTCCAAGCAATGGCCTGCTCTTCAGTGACTTCATTGATCGGAGTGAAATTCGACGGGTCTGCCGGGGGCAGCAGAAGCACATCACCCTGTGCAAAACCACGCTTGTCGTTTTCATCAACGCCAGAAACGTCAAAGCAAGACTGAATTGCTACGTTGTCGAGTCCGTCCTTGTTGATGATTTCAAGGCGGGTGATTTTCCAAGAATAAGAGATTGCCATTTAGATACCTCTGTTGATTAAGCAGCCGTTGTTACGTTCGTCCAAGTGGTCGAACCGTTAGTGTTGATGTACATACGGGTTGAAGTAGAGCTTCCGTCAGTACGGATATAGAGCGATCCCTGCGCCGCCGAAAGAGTTGGAACGCCTGAACCAAAAAACACGCCAAGATTGGCTGTTGAAGACATCAACAAACCAGCACCCGTAGAGCCACCCGCAGGGACTGCCGTACCACCGTTTACCGTAGTTTGACCAGCAAAGTAGTTAGCCGCTGTACCAGCAGCGTAGAAGTTATATCGACCTGTACCACTCGCGATGTTGGAGTAGAAACCGTAGTTCCCAGCTGCACCCGTTAGTGTGGTATCAGCAAGGAATCCATATTGGTTTAATACGGTGCTTCCAGACCCAATAGTGCCTTGTTGCGCTCTGAAATGACTTATAGAATTGGCTGTAAATACGGAGGCGGCCGTTGATAGTGACGTTCTGTATCCAAAAGCGGCCGTCACATCTGACTGAACAGCAGACGCGAGATTTATCCCGAAAGCGTTGGCCCCGCCCGTTAGGTTGGATTGGATTCCTAGGATATACCCCGTTAAAGAAGTCTGACCAATCCCCACAGCCCCAGCAAAATAATTACTTGCCGTACCCGCCGCGTAGAAATTCCAACGATTCGTTCCGCTTGCGATGTTGGAGTAGAAACCGTAATTGTTGGTGGCTCCGGTGAGAGTGGAATCTGTGTAGTAGCCATACTGGTTGGTTACTGCTGACCCAGAGCCGAATGCTCCTTGGATATTGGCGTAATGCGCCAAGCCTGTAAGTGTGAACGATGCCGCTACGGTAGTAGCGCTACTACGGAAATAGTACCCATTTGTAGCATCAGACTGTAATGTTCCTGCACTAATAACCCCCATGGAATTAGCTGAACCAGTCATGTTATTCGCGATACGAATGCTTTGACCCGCTACCGGAACGCTACCAATCCCCACAGCACCAGCGAAATAATTAGGAGCCGCACCGGATGCGTAGACGTTGTAACCGGAGGCGTTGGTGAGGGTTGTCTGCCCGGATGCGGATAAAGTTGTAAATGATGCTGCCGCTGGAGTCGTACCGCCGATAACGCAATTATCAATAGTGACGCCATTCAGTGCGGTCAACTGGTTATATGAAACCCAGGACTGACCATCCCATATCCAGGACTTACCATTGGCTGTATAAATCTGTCCAGTAGTAGGGGAAGTTGGAAAAACTAATGCTGCCATGATAATTCCCTATGAAGTAATGTAAGTGCTAGAACTGACAACAGATACGATATTTCCAACCACCTCAATCCAATGGCCCCCATTGGTATCGGTATAGTAGACAAACATATTTCCTGTAGTGGAGTTTAGCCACAGCGGATAGGTGGATGGACTGGATGGCGGAGCGGTTCCAGTATAGATTTGACCAATTGGACCAGTAGGACCTGTCACGCCTGTAGCTCCGCTAACTCCAGTTACACCTGTCACACCAGTTATGCCTGTGGCTCCGGTGACGCCAGATGGACCTACTTGCGTGTAAAGCACCTGTTGTGCCGTCAGGATTACACTTGGGGTGACTGGTGTTGTCGGCGTGGTTCCTGCCGCAATAGTTGGAATGCTTACTGTTGTGCTTTCAGCTTGCCAATAAAGCTGAATATAGTCAGCCGCATTAAATGTGCCCATCCAATTCAAGGAAAGACATTGCGCTCCATTGATACCGCCATGCGAGTTTGGAATGCTGACCTGTGTATTGCTATCTGCAATATCAGCACCATTCAATCGGAACCAGACATTCACGTTATGAATAGTCGTGTCCGTATTGATGAACTGTAAGCTGAATTCAATGTTGTAAATACCGGCATTAGCAAATTTGACTTGATTTCCAGAAACAATGCTCACGCCATTGCTGTTCGGATCAGTGTTCCCGATGCTTATCGGATATGCCGTTGTCGTACTTGCTATTGTCTGGGTTGTCGTGTCGTAGAACGAACCCCAATAGCCATAAGCGCCGCCCGCTCCTGTAGGACCAGTGACTCCGGTTATGCCGGTTACACCTGTCACACCTAGCGCCCCGGATGGACCAGTAGCACCAGTAACCCCTGTTACACCAGTAACGCCCGCTCCAGTAGGCCCAGTAGGACCCATGACGCCAGTAACGCCAGTTGTTCCCTGTATTCCGGTAGGTC
>Ga0214192_1000317_pt1 | contig 30737 bp, 28 predicted proteins | sample TroBogEpilimnion_44_FD_153030 | JGI IMG/M metagenome (GOLD analysis project Ga0214192, IMG submission 153030) | Freshwater microbial communities from Trout Bog Lake, WI - 29JUL2008 epilimnion | ecosystem: Environmental > Aquatic > Freshwater > Lake > Epilimnion/Euphotic zone | place: Trout Bog... | reverse complement strand
TTTCCTCATTCAATTTAATTTAAACTCTAATTTAATTAACCAATGTGTTAACTAAATTATCACTCTTTTTTTCTTTTGAAAGTGGACTTCTCTTCTGGCGCAGGGGTGGACTAGTATGCTTGGCGCAGATTCTTTTTTAGTGGACTAGTATGCTTGGCGCACAACAATAGCCATCAATTTGTAAACATAACTGATAGATCAAATATTAGTGGTTTTGGTGAGAGTTTTCCAGATTTTTTAGAGAAATTTCCATCAACAAAGCACTTAGATTATTTACCTGATTATGCAAAGCTTGAGTGGTTAAGATCTAGAAGTTATGAATCTCTGAATCAAAAAACCATTAGCTCCGAACAATTTAATAAATCTTTGTCTAATGACCCAGAAGGAGCTATCTTCGAATTTAATCGTTCAGTGTTTTTTTTACAGACAAACTGGCCGCTTGCTAAAATACAGCTACTGCTGGATGATAAGCACGAGGGTAAAAAAATTGACATAGTGCATGAAGAATGTTTTGTTCTCATATGCAGAGTACGGGGTAAGATAGAGACGCTGTTTCTTGAAGAGGAGCAATGGCAGTTTTTGTTTGCTCTTAAAAATGGAAAAGCCTTGGGGCAAGCGCTTGAACAAATGAATATTAGTGACGATTTAGATACAAAGATAGCTGAGATAATTAGCTTGTTGTTGAAAAAGGAGATGATTGTGAATACTGTTTTAAGTGCACCCTTATGATGCAGTGGATTAATAAAATACAAAATAACTCACTTGGCAGAATATATCTTATTGCTACACAATTCTCGAATAAATACTTATTTTCACTGTTAATATTGTTTATAAGAATATGGATGGCTAGGATTTTTTGGTACTCAGGTCTTACAAAAATAAGTAGTTGGCAAACAACTCTTTATTTATTCCAGTATGAATATAAAGTGCCAATTATTCCTATTGAAATTGCAGCATCGCTTGCAATGGTTACAGAACTAACCATGCCATTTTTCCTGGTGATAGGCTTTTTAACTAGGTTTGCAGCCATACCTTTAATTTGTATGGTTGCTGTTATTCAATTTACATACCTTGATTTAATTGAGCATTTATACTGGGCTATTCTACTTGCGACAATAGTTTTTTACGGTCCAGGGAGATACTCTATTGATTCTTTGCTTTGTGGTGAATGGTCTAAAAAATAGTTTGTTCAAGGTGTAAAGGGCCATTATGAGATAATAGATATCCAGCTATGATAGGGTTAGGGGGGATAAATAGCAAATAGCCACATTTTTCCTATAGATAAAAAAGGAAGAGAAACAAATTCTATATAAAACAAAAGCAGCTAGACTTTGAAAACAAGTTTAGCTGCTTTTAAAAAATTTAATATCAAATTAATCTCTGAGTTCGTCTTCTAAGAGCTTTTCTAACTTTTCACTGGTGTAAGACTTTTCCTTAATGACAATTTCATTATCAAAAATAGCCTTAACACCTTTTGTTTCAAGGATAGGGCCTTTCAAATTTTCAAGGGCATTGTTATTCTTTTTATAAAACTCAATAACCATTTGTTCTTGCCCTGGATAATTCTTAGCATGTTCTATGATTGCATGACGAACATCTGTGTCTGTTATAGTCAATCCCTTTTGTTTTACATATTCAGCCAGCATTAAGCCAATACGTACTCTTCTTGCTGCTAGTTCATCAAAATATTTGTCTTTTTCTTTCTCAGACATGTTTTTTAGTTCTGCATCATCTGCAAGCTGAGGAGTCTGGCCTTTTAAAATCTCTTTTTCTCTTTTAAGTAAAGAAGCTGGGATATCAAATTTAAGAAGATCCTCTAACTTATCGAATAATTTCATTTTCATTAAGACCAGAATCGATTCATCGTAATTGGAGCGGAGGTTTGCAGTTATTTGCTCTCTAAGTTGCCCTACATTATCGCATTTGAATTTTTTAGCAAATTCATCATCTATTTTGGGAACATTCTCCTGATGTACAGCTAGAACTTTTACCTTAAATTCAGACGCTTTTCCGGCTAGGTCTTTTGAATGATAGTCCTTAGGGAAATCAACTTTAACTGAAACATCGTCGCCAGCCTTGCTACCAATTAGTTGGTCTTCAAACCCTGGAATAAAAGATTTACTTCCTAAAACTAGCTTATGAGAATTTAGTTTTCCGCCCTCAAATGCTTTTTCATCAACATAACCAATCGCATCTATTGTGACTTGATCACCTGCTTTTGCCTTTGATTTTGTTTCTTTGTCGTATGATTTAGAAAAACTTAATATCTTGTCGAGATTTTCATCGATATCTTTTTTTGAAACCTCCAATACTGGCTTTTCAATAGATATTTTCTTAAAGTCAGGCAAAGTAACGAGTGGTAGGAGCTCAAATTTTAAAACAAATTCAATATCTTGATTATCTTCGTTTTTAAAATCTTCTATCGCTGGATCAAAGGCAATATTAAGATTATTGTCTTTCACAACCTTTTTTATAGCTGCGTCTATCTTATCGCGTGCGATATTGTTCCTAATTGTCGGGACGTATTTTTTACGTAAAACAGATAAGGGAACTTTTCCAACTCGAAATCCATCCATTTTTGCAGTTTTTGCAATACTAGCTAACTCAACTTCTATTTGTTTTGAGATATCCTGAACTGAAATTACAACTTTTACGTGAAATTCAGTCTTATCTTTTTTTAGCTCTGATATAATCATAAATTTTTGTACTTTAACATGTTATAACGAATGTTAGGATATCTTAACCCTAAAATTCGTATCGTTGAGATCACCTGACCAATTTGTATATATTTATCCTTAATTGGTACGGATGGAGGGACTTGAACCCCCACGCCTCGCGGCACTAGAACCTAAATCTAGGGCGTCTACCAGTTCCGCCACACCCGCAAAAAATTGTCCTTAAGCCTTATAAAAGCTTAACTAAGGAGCTATAATACACGTTATAGAGTGTTTGTAAATCACAAATTTTAGTATGTTCATCGATTTTGTGGGCAAGATCACAATTTAGTCCAAACTCAACAACTTGGGTATATTTATGGATAAATCGTGCATCTGAGGTGCCTCCACCAGTATCAATTTTAGGCTGTATTCCACATGTATCATAAACTATATCAGCGAAATGTTGCATCTCTTTAGAGTATGCTTGAACAAAAGGCAAAGAGGTGCAAGAATATTGTAGGTCATAATCATCTGAGTATTTAGAAATAGTATGAGCTATTTTAGCAGCTAGCTCACTGGGGATATGTTTTTCATTGAATCTGATATTAAATTTTGCACTCACGAGAGCTGGTATGACGTTGCGTACTGTATTCTGTCCTTCGATTGAAGTGATCTCAAGATTAGATTTCTGGAAAAATTCTGATCCGGAATCAAGCTTTGTTTCAACTAGAGCTTTTAAAATGGAGATGAGAATGGGCATTGGATTTATAGCTTTTTCAGGGTAAGCAACATGCCCTTGCTTGCCTTTTATTGTTAAGTCAAAATTTATACTGCCTCGTCTGCCGATTTTGATTGTGTCTCCAACTTCATGTCTAGTAGTAGGTTCTCCTAGGATACAAAAATCAATTTTGGGTGTAATATCTTGGAGGTATTCAAGCATTTCTTTTAAACCATGAGTGCCATCCCCTTCTTCATCGGTAGTTAAAAGAAAACTAATCGTTCCATTATGGCTTTTATTTTCTCTAAGAAATTTGCTAACCGCAACAAGAGAGCAGGCTATAGCTCCTTTCATGTCTACAGTGCCCCTGCCAAAAACAAGGTCATTTTTTACTTGCATCTGAAAAGGATCGGACTGCCATAGGGTGGTGTTTCCTGGAGGAACTACGTCAATGTGTCCAGCAAAACAAATATTAGGCGCTTCGTCACCGAGAGTTGCATAAAGATTGGTTACTTCTTGTTCTTTTGGACCAAATGTTTTTATCAAACATTTAAAGCCTAGTTTTTGTAAATAATCAGCAACGAATTTAATTGCATCACTGCCTTTTGGCGTAATTGATTTAAAGCTAATTAGCTTTTCTAAAACCGCAAGTATTTCATCTATCATAAACTTCTATTTTAATTTTTATTTTTTAGAACATATAGTCATAATTTATTTTCTACAATTTTTCTCTAAAAGCGTGTATATTGACTTACTGAAAAGTGATCTTTTAATAGTAGAAGGTGTTTAAGTAATGTTCAAGAATTTAACCCAAATATATTGTTTAATTGTATGCTTAGTAGCTTCTATCATAATGATGATAACTATTGGTATTATGCTTAACAGTGGAACAGACTTTGTGTTTACAGAATACAAGTATATGAGCCAGCTAAGCAAATTTAGTAACGACGAAAAGTATATTGACCATAAGAAGCAAATTTCTTCTGGTGACAAAGAACACCAAAAAATGCTTAAACCTGAGTTAATAAAAGAAAAAAGAATTGCTGATAGAGAAGATTATATTAAAGAAGTCAAAGGTAATGCTCTTAGCAGTATCATTAGTTGTATTAGTTGGCTTATTACAGGCTTCTTCTTCTTCATTATTCACTGGAGAATGTATAGATGCTCTGCATCAACCAAGGTATAAGAATGAAAAAAATTCCTTTTGTAAAAATGCATGGCTTAGGTAATGATTTTGTTATTATTGCCGAAGAGAAATTGCTTTCTGCCATGAATATGAAGGATTTTACGAAAGCTATTTCGAATAGAAGATTGGGTGTTGGTTGTGATCAGTTGATTATTTATAAAATGAATCAAGATTTTGTTAAGATGAGGATATTTAATCAAGATGGTTCAACAGCGAGAGCTTGTGGCAATGCTTCAAGGTGTTTATCGAGATTAATCTTTGAGAAAAATGGAAAACGAAATATTACTCTTGATGTTAACGGTAGAAAAGTCTTGTGTGAATATATTAGTGCTAGTCAAATTAAAGTTGATTTAGGGCTTGCGAGTTTCGAAGAATCATGGATGCCTAAAAAAGAACTTCTATGGGAATTGGCTATTAGGCACTTGATTGAGCCAAAAGAGATGATTTGCGTTGATGTGGCTAATCCTCATTTAGTAATTTTCTCAAAATTATCTGACCAAGATAGAAAAGTGATTGGAGAAAATTTCCAGAATATCGATTTATTTAAAGAAGGAATAAACATCAATTTTGCTGAAGTGAAAGATGATAAAATATATCTAAAAGTATGGGAAAGAGGAACTGGTTTCACTTGCGCGTGCGGTAGTGGTGCGATAGCTACTTTTGCTGCTGCAAATAACCTTGGTTTTGTTTCTGATAAGGCTGAAGTTGTATTTGAGCTGGGAAGGTTGGAAATGAAAAAAACTGGCGCTAATATAAGTATGTGTGGCCCCGCCAGCTTTGTCTTTGAGGGAGAATATTCGTATGAATGAAACTCATGAAGTCATAACCTTCGGATGTCGTTTGAACACATATGAAAGCGAAATAATAAAAGAAAATCTTGTAAAAAGTGGTATACAAAATGTAGCTGTATTTAATACTTGTGCTGTGACAAAAGAGGCAGAAAAACAAGCCAGACAAGCAATTCGTAAACTTAAAAAACAAGATCCAACAAAGAAAATTATTGTTACTGGCTGCGCTGCTCAAAACACGCCCCAGATGTTTGCAAATATGCCAGAGGTTGATAAAGTTATTGGTAATGAAGAAAAACTTTCTCCTTTGCATTACACGTTGGACACAGAAAGGGTAATTGTGAATGACATAATGTCGATAAAGGAAACAGCAAATCATTTAGTACGAAGCTTTGAAGGAAAAGCTAGGGCCTTTATTCAGGTGCAGAATGGTTGCGATCATAGGTGTACTTTTTGTATGATTCCTTTTGGCAGGGGTAATAGTAGGTCGGTACCAATTGGAGTTATTGTTCAGCAAGTTAGAGCACTTACCGAAGAGGGGTTTAAAGAAATCGTTCTTACCGGCGTAGATGTCACTGCTTATGGAGGTGATTTACCTGGCATGCCTACGTTTGCGCAGATGATTAAAAGGTTACTTTCTTTAGTACCAGAGCTTTATAGGTTAAGACTATCTTCAATTGATGTAGCTGAGATTGATGATGATTTATTTAACTTGATGGCCTATGAAAAAAGGCTTATGCCCCATTTTCATATCAGTCTGCAGGCAGGAGATAACATGATTTTAAAACGGATGAAAAGACGGCACAATCGTGAGCAAGTTATTAAATTTTGTAAATCTCTACGTGTTATTCGCCCTGAAGTATCTTTTGGAGCCGACATTATTGCGGGTTTTCCAACTGAAACTGATGAAATGTTTGAGAATACTAGAAGCTTGATTTCTGAAGCTAATATACAATATCTACACGTATTTCCTTACTCCGAGCGAGAAGGAACGCCGGCATCAAAAATGCCTCAAGTTCCTCTCCATATTAGGAAGAAAAGAGCTTCAATACTAAGGGAAGAAGGGCAAAAAGAGATTGAGAAGTTCTTTAAGTATAATTTGGGAAAAAAAACTACATTGCTGGTTGAGAAAAATAATATGGCCCACGCCGAGAATTTTATTCCAGTTAAGCTGGATGGAGAGTTTTCTTCAGGCCAGTTAATTGATGTTCAGTTAACAGAATTTAATGACAAACACATGCTGGCAAAGGTAGCATAATGAAAAAACTAAAAAATTTCGCAGTTATTGGTGGTGGAAGCTGGGGTACGGCTCTGGCTTGCATAGTTGCAAGAGTTTATGGGAGTGCTTTAATATATACTCCGGAAATAAGTATTGAAGAAGAGATAAATAACCATCATAAAAATAGTAAATATCTTGATGATACTATTTTACCTTCTGGGATTACCGCCACCACAAGTCTACTAGATCTAGCAGGATATGATGTTATAGTCATTGCTGTTCCTTCACATGCTTTTGAGAGTGTAATTCAAGAATTAAAACAAATGGGTTTGTCTTCACAAACCGTTTTTTTGATTGCTACAAAGGGAATGTGCCAGGAACCATTGCAATTGTTTTCCAGTAAAATGGGACAGGAATTTGATAATCCATATGCATTTATTTCTGGTCCTAATTTTGCCAAAGAAGTTGCTATTGGAAATTTTGCTTCAATAACTATCACTTCCCAAGATCGTTCTTTAGCTAGTTATATAGCTGATGAACTTAGCTCAGAGCAACTAGATGTTTCTATATCTACAGATATTATAACCGTTCAAATTGCAGGAATTGTTAAAAATATTATTGCAATAAAAAGTGGAATTTTAATGGCTCAAGGTTATGGTGAAAATGCCAGGGCATGGCTTGTAAGCAAGGGCCTTGAGGAGATAGCTATTATTTCAAAAGCTCTTGGAGGCAACCAAGAGTCATTAACTTTACCTGCGGTAATAGGAGATCTTGTTTTAACAAGTTATTCAACTACCTCTAGGAATACAAAATTTGGCTATGAATTTCATCAAAATAATTACTCAAAAGAATTTCTTGCAAGCTATCCTGTGCTAGTTGAAGGAGCTTCAGCAGCAAAATTACTTCATAGATTCATAGACAAGTATAGTCTAAACTTGCCCATGACATCGTCCGTAGCAAAATTGGTATTAGTATAGTTAATTGATATGTACTTGCTGCGTCGTTGCTTGCCACTGGCCTATTATCTATAGGCTTCGTATCCTCGCGCCTAGCATTAAATTCATCTGAATTAACTATATAGTCTCTTGATTAAGAAATGTTCCTGCGTAATGAGATAGCTTCTTTTACTAGCTAAATTCCAAATTTATGGTAATTTTGCCGCATCCAGTAAGTATGAGAATTCGCTTAAATCATCGCCTGCGTCACAAGCTATAGACAGTTTTGAGTCTATTGGCAATTTTGTCAATAACTCTAGCTTGTGCTCAAAAGATATTTTGTTGCCTCCATTGCCTGTAAAAATTTCTATTTTCTCACCAGTTTGAGGAAGGGTATAATAGCTCATATTTTCGATAACACCCCAGATTGGTACATGGAATTTTTTATATAAACTAACTGCTCTGCTGACGTCGATTTCTGATATTTTCTGAGGAGTGGTTACCATGATCACTTGGTCTATAATATAATTTTGTAAAATACTTAAGTGAATATCTCCAGTTCCAGGTGGTGAATCTATAATTAAGTAATCAAGGCTTCCCCATTTTGTTAAGGAAAGCAATTGATATATAGCTTTACTTGCCATAGGGCCTCGCCAACTAATCGAAGCTGATGGTTCGGTCAAAAAACCGATTGAGTTAACAACAATACCATAATTCTCCAGGGGAACCATCTTATTATTGTCAAGTTCAGGTTTTCCTTTTAGAGAAAAGAGATGAGGTATCGATGGGCCATAAATATCAGCGTCAACCACACCTACTTTTTTGCCATCGTTTTTCAATTTATGCGCAAGCAGAGCGGCAATAGTAGATTTACCAACCCCTCCTTTACCAGATGCTATGAGCAAAATCTTACCAACCCCTTCAATCTGTATTTTAGGTTTTTCAGTAGGTGTGTTTTGACTTTTGCGAGTACTTGTTAATACTATGTTAATTTTTTCAAAATCGGTAGCTTCTTGGATTTTTTTGATAGTTTGGTCTCGAATTGATTCTGCTTCAGCCAATTCAATTCCCGTAATATCTAGAGAAAAGCCGATGTTTAAGCCGTTTACAATGATTTCAGAAGCTCTAGATTGAACAGTGGAACCATCTGATAAAAGCAAATTGGATCGTATCTCTTTAATTCTATCGGACTTAATGATTGTCATGCTTGCAAATTTTTCTAACTACAATATATTAATACAGGTTGGTTTGAGTTTTTCAAAATACTAAATTACAGTTTTGTAAATGATAAATAAAATATACGGACAAATTTTTAAAAAATCCCCTTGGGATAATTTTGATCAAGAAGATAATGTATTCACTAAAAAAAGAAAAGATCAATTTAATTTGAATAATTTTCAGTTTAATTTTAGTGCTAAAACTGTTATTGCTGCTGCAGCCATTATTTTTGCTTTGTGGCTTGGTTCAGGGGTTTATGAAATAGAAGAAGGAGAGCAAGCGATTGTTGTTAGATTTGGTAAGTTTAATAGAGTTGGATATGCGGGGTTAAATTATCATCTTCCTTCTCCAATAGAAATTATTATCAGAGAAAAAGTTGATCAGTCGAGGCGTATTGAAGTTGGTTATCGTTCGACTGGTCGTGCCAGAGTTGGAGGGGCTGTTTCTGCAACGGATGTAAAAGCTGAAAGCATAATGCTTACGGGTGATGAGAACATTATTGGATTACATGTTGACGTTATGTGGCACATAAATGATTTATCAAAATATGTTTTCAATATTGTAAGCCCAGAGGAAACTGTTAAAGCTGCAGCGCAAAGCGCAATACGTGAAGTCATTGGCAATACACCAATTTCTGCTGTTCTTTCTAATAAGAAACAAATGATTGCAGACAAAGTAGAGCAATTAATACAACAAATTCTTGACCAATACGATTCCGGGGTAATGATTGAACAAGTCAAATTGCTCAGAGCTGAGCCCCCTGAAGAAGTAATAGCTGCATATCGCGACGTTCAGACTGCAAAGGCTGACAAGGAAAAAGCTATAAATGAATCAGAAGCATATAAAAATGATGTTCTGCCGAGAGCTCGAGGCGAGTCTGAAAAAATAGTTCAGGAAGCGGAAGGCTATAAAGCTGAAGTGATGTCTAGAGCAGAGGGTGACTCAGCTCGATTTAATGCGGTATATAATCAGTATTATGCGAATAAAGATGTTACTAGGAGTAGGTTGTACCTAGAGACAATAGAAGCGATACTCCAAGACGCAGATAAGGTAATTATGGGAGGTGATGGTATGTTACCTCATATGTCAATACAACAAAAAGACCCATTGGAAACTAGGCAGATTAATGATAAATAATATGAATAAATTGTATATAACGGCCATAACTTCATTTGGTTTAATTATAATTTTGGCTGGAGCTCTCTTTACTGTTGATCAGAAAGAAATCGGAGTGGTGTTTCAGTTTGGTGAAGCTGTAAGGATTGTTGAAAACCCTGGTCTGAATATTAAAGTTCCTTTTATTCAAAATGTACAATTTCTGGATAAAAGAATTTTGAATGTCAGTGCAGAGGAAAAAGAGCTAACTGCTTCGGATGAAAAAAGGCTTATAGTAGATGCTTTTGCCAAATACAAGATAATTGAACCGGTCATGTTTATCAAAACTGTTCATAATTATTCTGGAGCTAATTTGCGTTTGAATAAGATTTTAGAATCGGCGATGAGGACTGTTATTGGACGATTCCCACTTAACACTTTGCTTACTGAGCAACGAGCGAATTTAATGCAACAGATTAGAGATTTGGTTCATAAAGAAGCCGCCCTATTTGGTATAAAAATTATAGATGTTAGAATCTTAAAATCTGATTTACCTACTGAAAACAGCGATGCTATTTATCAGAGAATGAAGACAGAAAGATATAAAGAGGCTAAACAAATCAGGGCTGAAGGGGCAGAAGAATCAGCAAGAATAAAAGCGCGTGCTGATAAAGACAATAAGATTATATTAGCTGAAGCATATATGAAGGCTCAAAAAACTAAGGGTGAGGGAGATTCAGAGGCAGCTAAATTGTATAATATAGCTTATTCTAAGGATCCGGAGTTTTACAAATTTTATCGTTCATTAGTGGCCTATAAATCGTCCTTAAGCAAAGAAAATACCCAGTTTGTTTTATCGCCTAAGGCCGAATTTTTTAGGTACTTACAAATTGGAAAGTAAATTATAGTATGAAAATTTTAAAGATACTTACATTTATTATTTTAGGATTATTTTGCGAAGTTAGAGCAATAGCTGCTATCCCTGTACAAATAACTAGTTTTGCCGATATTATAGAGCCATTGATGCCTACGGTTGTCAATATCTATACGGTTAAATATAACAACGAAACTAATCAAAAAGGATCGGTGTTGCCTGAAATACTACCGCTTGATAGGTTCAATGATTTCTTTGAGAAATTTAATGTGCCCTTTTCTTTTGATGAGTTATATAGTAGTAAAAGTGCTTTAGCTTTAGGGTCTGGATTTATTCTAGATGAAGAGGGGCATATAATTACTAACGATCACGTGGTTACTGGTTCTGATGAGATATATGTAAAACTCTCAGATAATACCGAATTTCCAGCAAAAATTGTGGGTACTGATCCCAAAACAGATCTAGCTTTGCTAAAAATTGATGTAAAACAAAAATTACCTTTTGTGGATTTTGGAGATTCTACTAAAGCTAGGATTGGTGATGTAGTGATCGCTATAGGTAATCCCCTTGGTTTTGGTGGGACAGTTACCACGGGTATTATATCTTCCAAAGGAAGAGATTTGGGAATGAACCAAGATGAGTTGGTTGATGATTTTATCCAAACTGATGCGGCAATCAATACAGGAAACTCTGGCGGACCATTATTTAATGTTGAAGGTAAAGTTATTGGTTTGAACACTTCTGTTCCCGATATTAATGGAGGAACAAATATTGGTATTGGATTTGCCATTCCTTCCAATACTGTAAAAGACATTGTAAATCAGCTGAAAGAAAAAGGAAAAATTAGTCGTGGAAGGCTTGATATTGCGGTGCAGCAGGTCACCAAGGAATTAGCAGAGGCTTTGTCTCTTAGTAAGACATATGGAGTATTAGTTGTAAGTGTTCGCTCTGGTGGTTCTGGAGCCAAAGCGGGTTTAAAGCGCAGTGATTTGATTACAGAATTTAATGGAAAAATAGTTTTAAATTCTAGAAAATTGCAACTTTTTGTTGCTGATTGTCATATTGGGGAAAAAGTAAAACTCACTGTTATTAGAGATGGGAATCCTATGACTATAGTGGCTCAAATAGTTGATCTAGAACCACAGGAAGATGAAGCAATGCCAGTAGAATCGACAAAAGAAAAAGGAGGGGTGACATTTAGTAATATTTCACCAATGGTCATTTCTAAATTTGGATTGGAACAGAATAGTAAAGGTGTAGTGGTTACAGAAATATCTCAAGAGTTAAATTTTGATTTACGTATAGGAGACTTGGTTATGGCTATTAATCAGGAATATATAAATGACGTTGAGCAATTTAATAATGTGTATGAAAGGATAAAAAATGGCAATAAAAAGAACGTAGTGCTTCTTGTTAGACGGCGTGAATTTACTATGTTTGTTGCCATGCCCATAAAATAGAGTTCTTTCGAAACTCTACTATTGAAGGCAATTGCGTTATCATTCTGGTGCTCAGATCCTCACGTACTTTGGGTACGCTGCGATATTGTGCTTCGTAGACTCCTAGCACTTGCTCTTCATTAGCAAGTTTGGAAAGAACTCTAATAAGTACCAAATTTTGTGGGTATTACTTATGTTTCTAACTATAAAGTTAAAAGCCGGCTTATTAGTATCATAGGGGTTAGTCATCCATATCTGGTCTGATAATGCTGCTTTCTAATCTGTTCGCTAGGACACATTTTATAAAAACTCGACTGATAAAAGCTAGGTATCTAGTAAGCATTGCTGAGACCTAACATTTAATTATCTACAATAATTGGAAAAGATCTGATATAATATCATCAAAAATTAAATATAAAAAAATATCCTTCTAGAATAGATTAATTGAAACCAAAATAAAAAAATGAGTGATGAAAATAAAATTGCCGTATTAAGTTTTTATAGTTTTACCAATATAGAAGATCCGGCGATTCTGCTACCAAAGATTTTATTAGTAACGAAGAAGAAATATGTTCGAGGGACAGTTCTTGTGGCTTTTGAGGGCTTTAATGGTTCGATCTCAGGATTAGAAGCAAACGTTATATTCGTAGTGGAAGAAATTAGGAAGATAACTGGTGCAAAAGATATTAATATAAAAATTAATTACTGTGACGAGCAGCCCTTTTCTAGAATCAAAGTAAAAATAAAAGAAGAAATTGTGGCACTCAAATACGGTGAGCTAGATGTTGAGAAATTAAAAGGGGATTATATAGAAACCTGTGATTGGGATAATTTTATTAAGAGAAGTGATGTCATTACTATCGATACTCGTAACGATTATGAGGTAAAAGTTGGAGTATTTGAAGGTGCAGTTGATCCGAAAACTAAGACTTTCCGAGAGTTCCCAGAATGGGCGATAAATCACATGGATTTATTAAAGGATAAGAAAGTAGCAATGTATTGCACCGGTGGTATTAGATGTGAAAAATCTACCGCACTACTTCGAAAACTTGGAGTAGAAGAAGTATATCATCTGAAAGGAGGGATTTTACAATACCTTGAAGATACAAAAAATGCTAATGGCACCTGGCAAGGAGAGTGTTTTGTTTTTGACGACAGAGGAGCAGTTTCGTCATCTCTTTCTCCTTCAGACGGCTTTTGGGTTGAGAGTGGACAGACAGCAAAAAGCGTAAGTTATAACAAGTGATTGAGTTTGGTATAATTTCTTTACCAAGACACGATTTGAGTAAACAGATTGTAATTATGGAAAAACCCAACCTTAGCACTAAACTTGTTGCTGTAGTAAGTGATAATACCTTCATTTATGAAGCTCTAGTTGATAATGTTGGTTGTAGAATTGAGTTAATTAAGACGGACAGCAAAAATTATATTAACTCTCTTGGTAAGGTTGATGTATTGATTGTTGATAAGACGCTGTGTAAACAGGAAATACCTATCTTCCGAATAAATATATTGATCAATTGTACCAATAATAAAATATCTGCAAATGAAATATACTGTCCTAAGCCTTTTAAATTAATAGACTTAATCCATACCATTGAGAAATATCAAGATGGTAAAAATTTGTTTTGTAGTATTAATAAAGATTGGGTGTATAGCCAGCAGCTTGGCAGACTTTCCTCGGACGATAAATCTATTTTTTTAACAGATAAAGAAAATGATTTATTCAAAAAGTTATTGTGTGTAGAAGGTCATCTTGCTAAAAAGGATTATCTACGTCAGGAGGTATGGAATTATCACCAAGATGCTGAATCTAATACGGTTGAAACACATCTTTATAAGCTAAAACAAAAACTTCCCCCTGGTCTGTTGGAAATAAAAAACTCAAGTTGTTTTCTTGCTATTGATAGCTTGAAGTGATCTAAGAACCTTTTGTAACATGGATGCAGAAGTTTTGCTTAGAAATTTATTATAATTAATTGATATGAACTTGCGTGCATCGTTGCTCGTCATTCGCCTATTATCTATAGGCTTCGTATCCTCGCGCCCGGCATCAAATTCATCTGAATTAACTATAGTCTGATTTTTACAGGGGGGGTATGTTATTCATTAATGAGGTGTATTCAGTAAAGTTACTAAATTTTATCATTCGCTTTGTTTTTATCTGGTTGTTAAACCAAGTACATTGTCGTTTTGCATATTGTCTAGTTTTAGCGGTAGCAAGGTCAATTGCTTTTTGTTTAGTAATCTCTCCTTTTGTATATGCTATAATTTCTTGTACCCCAAGAGCCTTCATAGCTGTTGTGTTTAAGCTAGGATATTGTTGATGCACTGATCGTATTTCCTCAATAGCCCCTTCATTTAGTAGTGCCAAGAAACGACTGTTGCATGTTTCGTAAAGAAAATTCCTCTCTGGCATTAGTGCTATTATATCAAAGTCAAACTCGGGTAAGGGAAGAGTGCTCTTTTGAGCCTGATAATGCAGGATAGATTTACCACATTGCTTTACTACTTCATAAGCTCTGATTACCCTTTGTGTATCACCAACCTTGAGCGTTTTTATGACTTCAGGGTCTATTGTTTCTAGAAGGTTAAAAAATATCTCGGAACCTAGCTCTTTATGAAGAGTTCTTGCCTGAGATCGTACGTCATTAGTGATATCTGGTATGGAACTAAAGCCGTATATTAACATGTTGATATACATGCCGCTGCCCCCGACGATTATAGGCAATTTATCTCTATGGGATATTTCCCGAATAGATAAACTAGCAGCGTGGGTGTATTTTGCTGCTGAAAACTCAGTGTCGATATCTAGAAAATTATATAAATGGTATGGCAAATCTTGTTTTAGTTCCGGAGAAGGTGAAGCCGTGATAATTGGCAATTGCTGATATATTTGCATCGAGTCAGCATTGATAACCTCACCGTTATTTTTGCGTGCAAATTCATGTGCAAAATTAGTTTTGCCGCTGGCGGTTGGGCCACAAATTATAACTGCCTTTTTCATTATTTTATGCAAGCACTATAATTTTAAGCTTACCATCAACTCGCCCCATTCTCTTTTACTCATGCCACTTGATTCTTGGTCAATTTTTTTACCGGTAATCATTTGACGAATAACTTCCATGCCTTTTCGAGAAATTGATGTAGCATACATCTTATGTTCTTCAAACGCTTCGTAAGCGTACGGTACCCAAGCTTTAACTACATCAAGCATTGCTTGTGCATACACTCTGATTTCATATTGAGCATGAGGATCTGCCCTAAGTGCAAGAAAGTGCAATAAGTTATGTAAATTAATTTTCCAGTACCATTCAGTATAGGTATTGAGTGTGAGGTTAATCCTGGCTAACTCTCTGGTAATACCTATATTATTTTCATCGATAACATTGCCCGCTGCGTCTTCATTCATCATTTCAACGTAATGGTTATAGCAATTTACAGAATCATTTTTTATTATTGATAAAACTCGATCCGCTACTTCATCAGGAACTGTGTCCGTGCTACGACCTTGCTTATTAATCTTTGATTGCGGGCTCAGGTTTGATTTTTCAGGAACATAAAATTCGTTACTTAAGATAGAATACCGTGCTGAATACTCGTTTACGCTTGCAGTTCTGTGACGAATCCATTGTCTTGCAATAAATATTGGTAATTTAATATGAAATTTTATATCGCACATTTCAAATGGCGTAGTATGTCTATGTCGCATCAGATAATTGATCAACCCTTTGTCTTCAAGACTTTTCTTTGTACCTCTTCCATAAGATACTCGAGCAGCTTGTACTATCGAGCTGTCATCACCCATATAGTCAACTACACGGATAAATCCATGGTCAAGAACAGGAATCGGGGTGTATAAGATCTCTTCGAGGGCTTGCACTGTTGCTCTTTTTGTTGTATTTTTAGTTTGTAAAAGTTCATGAAGTTCATCATTTTTTGCCATATAAGTATTTCCTTTACTAGATATTTGGGAGATATTCGCTAAAATTCCTTGTCAATGATAGATGATATCAATTAAATTGGAATTCAGTAACTGATTTTTTAAAAAAATAAATTTAATGATAATCCTTGTTGTATCTTTCGTTCTCGGTTTGCTTTGTATAGCAGGCTTTATTTCAGCAGCTGAAACTGCCATCACCGCTACTTCTCCAGGCCTTATTCAGAAACTTAAATCAGAAGGAAACAAGAGAGCAGAATTGCTGCTTGGAATTTTGAAGATAAAGGAAAAAGTAATTAGCACTCTCCTCATTGGGAATAGTATCGCCAACACTATATGTACTACTATTTCTACAGGAATATTTATTGAATATTTTGGTGATGATCTGGGGACAGCCATCTCAGCTGTTGTAATGTCGTTTATGATTATAGTCTTTTCTGAAGTAGTGCCTAAAGCTATTGCAGTGGTAAAATCAGAAAAAATAGCATTACTTGCTACTCCTGCCTTATTGGTTGTATTGAAAATACTAGAGCCAATGAATATTTTGCTTTTATATATAACTAAAGGGTTTTGCTTTATTTTTCGTATAGATCTAAAGCAGAAAGTATCTGCAGAAGATGAGGTGCGGGGAGTAATAGAACATCACATGCATGAAGGAAATGTATTTAAAGACGATCGAGATATGCTGGGCGGTATTCTAAATATTAGGAATATGACGATTTGTGATATTATGGTTCATAGAAGTAAAATTATGGCTATTGATATTGATACTCCAACTGAGAAAGTAATAGACACCGTTCTTAGCTCTAGGCATAGTCGATTTCCATTTTGGCAAGGTAATAGCGATAATATAATTGGTATTCTTCATGTCAAAGATTTGATGAATAAAATTCATCATTCTAGAAAGAATAAAGCAAATGAAATAAACATACAGGATTTGCTCAGTACGCCCGTGTTTGTACCAGATAATTCTTTAGTTGTGCAGCAGCTTAATATGTTTAGAGAGGGGCAAACGCACTTAGCATGCGTTGTTGATGAGTATGGAGATTTACAGGGCATTGTTACTATGGAAGACATTCTGGAAGAGATTGTTGGACAAATTTATGACGAGCACGATGCTGGCAACCAGAAGATTACTAAACTATCCGATCGGTCATTTATTATTGATGGGTCAGTGTCTGTAAGAGACTTAAATCGTGAATTAGATTGGCAAATACCAGAAACTGATGCTACAACTATTGCGGGATTTATTATTAGTAAAATGGCAAGAATCCCTAATCAAGGAGAATATTTGATTAGTAAAGATTTAAAAATGATTGTGAAGAAGAAATTTGATAATAGAATTAAGACTATCAAAGTTATTGTTGTGTCAGAAGGAGGGGAACCAGAAGGTTCAGAGCTGGACTAACGGGAAAAGGGTATGATTAGTCTATTTGGACATGTGCTGCTAGCCATGATGTTAACTATTTCTTCCGCTGCAATTGTGATAAAGGGGCGCATTAAGATATACAGTTTCTTTTTGAGCTGCTTATTGCCATTAGTTAGCTTTATATTACTTGTCATTGGCTTCATTAATTCTGATTTTGAGTTAAGGAATGTATTTCTTAACTCAAGCACTGAGTTACCACTTATTTATAAAATTGCAGCTAGTTTTGCTAGTCACGAAGGGTCAATCTTGCTATGGGATAGTCTTCTAGGTCTAGTTAGCTTTACGTATATTTATTGTGCAAGAATCACAAAAGAAGCAAAGGATTTTGGTATAATGATTTTTGCCTTTATCCAAGTACTTTTTGTTAGTTTCATAATTTTTACCTCCAATCCATTTGATTCATTCTCCTTTATACCAGAAGAAGGGCTTGGACTTAACCCAATGCTGCAAGATATAGCGTTGTCAATTCATCCACCAATTCTCTATCTTGGTAATGTCTGCTATGCTGCACTATTTACCAGCGGGTTGATATTGCTATATAGACCAGAAGAACGAACGGCGATTTTGGAATTAAGTAAAAGATTTTCAAGTTGTGCGCTAATGTTGTTAACTATTGGGATTGGGCTTGGTTCTTGGTGGGCATATAGAGAGCTTAGTTGGGGGGGGTATTGGTTTTTTGATCCTGTAGAAAATATCTCGGTCTTACCTTGGCTTTCTGGTATAGCGCTGCATCATTTCTTAATTATTTTCGAGCAAAGAGGGAAATTTCTTAAATGGATAATTATACTGTCAATTTTGAGTTTTCTGTTGATCCTATATGGTACATTTATAGTTAGGAGTGGTATAATTTCTTCAGTCCATTCTTTTGCATTCTCACCTGCAAGAGGATTATTTATTTTTTTAATATGCATTACTATGACTACGCTTAGTTCGTTTTGGTTTTTTTTAAAACAAAAAAATTTAAAACTCTCATATCCCCCAGAGAAAAATAAGGAGTCGCTAATATTGCTTGGTAATATATTTTGGCTCGTAGCACTTGGTGTTTTGGTAGTTGCCCTAATTTATCCCATTTACTGTGCACTTATACTTGCAATGGATGTAGTAATAGATCCTGGATATTTTTATGCAATTTTTATCCCAATTTTTATACCCCTCATATTCCTGGCTGCCATAACCCCGCATGTTGATAAAAAATTGCTTATAAAAAGACTGCGAGTTTTAAGTTTAAGTGTCTTGGGTATAATCTTTATTTATCTAAAAATAGAATTAGGGATGGTATCTATAGCGATAGGATTTGTATCAATTTTTTTGATGCTCCACATGATAGAGTATGTTATTTTTGAATCGAATTTCTTCAGTAGACATCTCCCGCTTAAGAAATATGCTTTGTTTTTAGGTCATTTTGGTTTTGGAGCTGTAGCTCTAGCAGTAACGCTTAATTGTGCCTTATCACGTGAAGTTGAGTTTACTGGTAAAGTAGGTGATGAGCGCAAGGAACAAAATCTAAGTATAAAACTTGAGGATATAAAATTTTCTGAAGGGGTAAATTATTTTAGGCAAATTGCGGTATTTCGTATTGAAGATAAAAATAACAATATCGTTATATTGAAACCCGAAAATAGATTATACAAAGTTGAAAAGACTCTTTCGCAGGAGGTGGATATTTTTTCTTTTATATTTCATGATGTATATGCTGTTTTGAGCCAAGTAGATAAAAACACTATACATGCCAAAATATATTATCAGCCAATGATAAGCTTTGTCTGGTTGTCTATATTAATTATTGCATTAGGATTCGGCCTTTCCTGGTGGAGCCAGGGGGAATCGAACCCCCGACCTTTTGCATGCCATGCAAACGCTCTACCAACTGAGCTATGACCCCATAATATGACTATCAGCAGTATAATAAAATATAGTTTTTTTGCAAGGTGATTTGTGCTATTTCTTGTGAGAGAAAATTACTGGAATTAAATGATGAAAGAAAACAACCATAACAATCTTAATAAGACTTTTGCAAGGCGCGTAGCTAGAAAGCTTACTGACATCAATCAACGAGCGCTTTCCGAAGTTTTGCCTGGATGTCTATTTAGTCAAGAACGCTTACTTACAAGTAAATTTGATAAAAAATATCTGGAAATTGGGTTTGGCATGGGCGAGCATTTTATTCATCAAGTTACACATAATCCATCATCTTTATATATTGGTGCAGAAGTGTTTATTAATGGGGTAGCAAACGTGCTTAAACAGCTAAATCATGAGAGGGATAAAAGTGTTTTGATTTGGCCAGATGACATAGATTTAATCATCCCTCAAATACCATCTGCTTCACTGGATGGGATATATATACTATTTCCCGATCCCTGGCATAAAAGACGTTATTTGAAAAAACGGTTGTTGAATAGTGAGAGATTGGATAGTTTTAAAGATAAGCTAAAGAAAGGAGGCTTTATCTAATTTGCATCTGACATTGAAGATTATTTTTTGTATGTAAAACAGCTATTTATAGAAAGTGGTACCTTTACCCTTGAAGATAAAGATTTCTCTCTTCCACACCTTAGTTATATTGAGACTAAATATCATAAGAAGGCGATTAGAGGAGGTCGAATACCACAATTCATTACTGTTATGATCAAAAAAAAGGATAGTTGATTTCATAAAATATTGTTTGTATTATCGCATAAAGAAATCAAATTTATAATTTATGGAGTTTAATATGAATCCTTTTATTGGAAAATCTGCACCCGACTTTGAAGCAAAGGTTGTCATGCCAGATAATAGTATCGTTGCTGAATTTAATCTTAAAAAATATTTAAAAGGGCATAAGGGGATTGTATTTTTCTATCCACTTGATTTCACGTTTGTTTGTCCTTCTGAAATAATTGCTTTTAATAATAGATTGGGCGAGTTCTCAATTAGAAATACAAAAATAGTTGCAATTAGCGTAGATTCTCATTTTTCGCATCATGCGTGGAAAGCGATGCCGGTGAATAAAGGTGGTATTGGTAATATTCAGTTTCCTTTAGTGTCTGATTTAAAGAAAGAGATTTCTACTGCTTATAATGTTTTGAATGAGGATGGGATTTCGTATAGAGCTACTTTTTTAATTGATGAGCAGTTTAATATTCGACATTATCTAATTAATGATTTACCGCTTGGAAGAAACGTTGATGAAACGATTAGAATGATTGATGCCTTAGATCATCATACTACCCACGGAGAAGTCTGCCCAGCCGGCTGGAAGAAAGGGGATCAGGGAATGAGTCCAACTCATCAAGGTGTTTCTGATTACTTAACATCAAATGCTGAAAGGCTATAGCTATAAATGCTAAATAACCTTTTTGTACGTGATAAGACTCCTAATTACTCTGAGGAGACAATCGATATTTTGCGCCTAATAAGAAGCGAAAATGTAGGGCCCAAAACTTTTTTTCATTTAATAAAGCTTTTTGGTTCTGCAAGTAAAGCCCTTGAGAATATTGGGGAATTTTCTGTTAAAGGTGGTAGGTCAAAACCAATTACTATATATTCACTCTCTGCCGCAAAGAAAGAGATAGATGATTTAAAGAAAATTGGTGCATATTTAATAACATATAAGGACTTTAATTACTCGGAATTGCTTCTTCAAATTCATGATTTTCCTCCTATATTATCTTATAAAGGAAATATAACTCTGCTTAATTCCAAGAAAACTATCGCGATTGTTGGTGCAAGAAATAGTTCGATTAATTCTCGTTCTTTTGCCTCTAAAATTGCTAAGGAACTAGTAGAGCAAGGATGTGTTACGGTGTCAGGTCTTGCAAGAGGGGTAGATACTGCTGTACATGAGGCAAGTGGAGACAACACAATTGCTGTAATTGCTGGGGGAATTGATCATATCTATCCTCCAGAGAACAAGGAGTTATTTGAGCGAATTTCGAATAGAGCTTTGTTATTAGCGGAGTTGCCTATTGGTTCCAAACCTCTTTCTCAGCACTTTCCTCAGAGAAACAGGATTATATCGGGATTGGCTCTTGCTACTGTGATAGTTGAAGCCAGCCTCAAGTCAGGCTCATTAATTACTGCAAATTATGCTCTTGAACAGAATAGAGAAATTTTTGCTGTTCCTGGTTTTCCATTAGACCCTAGATGCATGGGCACAAATAGATTGATCAAAGATGGTGCATATTTGCTCGAATCGAGCGCAGATATAATTTCTAACATGGCAACATATCAAAAATTAAAAAAATCTCTTGAAGAAACGCAAAACCCTAGCAATAATTTCAACTTTCCAATAGGTGATGATAATTTAGTAATAAAAGAGAGTGATAGACAAGTGGTAGTCAAATTGCTTTCTTCATCGCCTGTAACATTTGAGTTGCTTAGTCATGAGACAAAATTGTCTTTACCAGTAATTTATACCATATGTCTTGAACTGGAGCTTGCAGGAAGGGTTGCAAGGCACGTTGGTAATAAAATTTCATTAATATACTGACTTTTAAAAGTATAATTGTTGGACTAGGGTAGAAAAATAGTTTAGAAAAATACCTAAATGCTTCGTAAAAAAATCATTTTGTGCAAATAACATATAAACTTAATATATTGAATTTTTTATGAAACTAGTAATTGTTGAGTCACCTGCGAAAGCAAAAACGATAAATAAATATCTAGGTAGCCAATACAAAGTGATTGCTTCATTTGGGCATGTCCGTGGTTTGCCATCAAAAAACGGCTCAGTATTGCCAGACGAAGGCTTTGCAATGAAGTACGAAATTTCTGACAAGTCGAGTAAGTATATAAACGAAATTATAAAGTTGGCAAAGCAAGCTGATGAAATATACCTAGCAACGGATCCTGATCGTGAAGGTGAGTCAATTTCATGGCATGTAACTGAAGTTTTAAGAGAAAAAAAAATCATTAAAGATGATACAAAATTTAAGAGAATTGCTTTTAATGAAATTACAAAAAAAGCAGTTTTAGCAGCTGTTTCTAATCCCAGAGCAATTGACTTAGCATTGGTTAATGCTCAGCAAGCAAGGCGAGCACTTGACTATTTGGTCGGATTTACTCTATCTCCCATTTTATGGCGTAAATTACCAGGGTGTAGGTCCGCCGGGCGCGTGCAGTCCGTAGCGCTGCGTATTATTTGCGAGAGAGAAGATGAAATAGAGCGTTTCAAAACCCAAGAATATTGGGATATTGAACTGGATATGCTCAACGAAAAAAATGATAAGTTTACTGCTATGCTCTCTATTGTAGATGGTAAGAAATTAGATAAGTTTTCTATAACAAACGAAGAGGCGGCGGAAAAGCTTAGAAGTAGATTAAAGGGACAAGATTTTAAGGTTTTATCAATCCAAAAAAAGCAGCAAAAAAGAAACCCATCAGCACCATTCATTACCTCATCTTTGCAGCAAGAAGCTTCACGAAAGCTAGGTTTTGGCGCTAAGAAAACCATGCAAATTGCTCAGAAACTATATGAAGGAATTGATATAGGTGGTGAAACTGTAGGTTTGATCACTTATATTAGGACTGATGGGGTAACTTTGTCTACTGAAGCGGTAGATGCTATCAGATCATTGATTCAAGATAAATATGGTAGTAAATATCTGCCACAAGAGCCTAGAGTTTACAAGTCTAAATCAAAAAACGCCCAGGAAGCTCATGAAGCAGTGCGTCCTACGGATATGTCGTTAATGCCAGAATCGTTGTCAAATGAGTTAGATAAAGATCAGCTCAGGCTTTATGAGCTGATCTGGAAGCGTACGATGGCTTGCCAAATGGAATCCGTTTTAGTAGATATGGTTGGAGCTGATTTGATTAGTGCTGACAATAATTTTGTAGCCAGGGCAACAGGGTCAACGATTGCTTTTGATGGATTTTATAAAATTTATCAAGAAGGTATAGATGATGGAAAGGATGAAGAGAATAAAATGTTGCCACCTTTGTCTGAAGGTGAATTCATAGATGTCAAAAAAATCAAGCCCGAGCAGCATTTTACTGAAGCGCCGCCGAGATATTCAGAAGCTAGTCTGGTTAAGAGATTAGAAGAGCTTGGAATTGGTAGGCCTTCTACTTATGCTTCAATCATATCCGTTCTTCAAGACAGGAAATATGTTGAAATAGACAAAAAACGCTTCCACCCTACCAATCTTGGTAGACTGGTTACAGTATTTTTAATCGGCTTTTTTACTAAATATGTTGAATATGATTTTACCGCTGACCTTGAAACTGATTTGGATGAAGTAGCTGAGGGTAAAAGAAATTGGCAAAGCTTATTGAGTGATTTTTGGCTTGGGTTTAATCAAAATGTCGCAAAAGTTGGCGAGCATAAAATTACAGATGTAATTGATTATGTAGAAAAATCTCTAGACTTTCATTTATTTGGAGAGGAAGGCACCAAGAAATATGAAGAGAACAAAAAATGCCCGTCCTGCTCTAATGGAGCTTTAAGCTTAAAACTCGGTAAGTACGGAGCATTTTTAGCGTGCAGTAATTATCCGGATTGTACATACAAAAAAACTGTATCAAAAGCTGAGGAAGGAGGAGAGGAAGGGGCTATTCAGGTTGATAATACTAAAGAGCTAGGGTCAGACCTAAGTGGGCAGATAGTCTATTTGAAAAAGGGGCCTTATGGTTGGTACGTTCAATTAGGTGAGGTAGTCTCTAAGAAGGAGAAGCCTAAGCGCAGCCAGTTGCCTGATGGAACAAAACCAGAGGAATTAACTTTGGAAGTGGCTTTAAAGCTGCTTAATTTGCCGATGTTGCTTGGTAAACACACCGAGTCTGGGGGAGAAATTCATATGGGAATAGGTAAATATGGACCTTATGTGAAATATATGAGCAAGTTTACTTCAATACCAAAAGCCATTGATCCATTTTCTATTAGCTTGTCTGAAGCTGAGGAGATTATCGCTAGTAAGCCTAAGAGCAAAGGAAAGAAGTAAGGAGCTGTTTGTAAATTAATTGTTTAGATGACTGTCTTTTTGTCTGAAGCGTCGATAACTAACTAACTTTTGTAGAAGGAAATAGCTCAATATGGTGGCTACCATCTCGTCCAAAATAAATAGCTTTCTTACCAGTTATAAAGACTTCGTAATGAGAACAACCGGCAGCTATTATACGATGTAGAAAAGTCTGGTAATTAATTTTATTTTGTTGAATATCAGAGATTATTTTCTTTATTTCTTCCTGGTTAAATTTTTGCTTTACTGTGCTAGCCTCAAACTCAAAAGAACCTATATAGGTTTGGTTGTTAATTCCATAATACAATTTTTTTAAACCGATTAGATCAACAATATATCGTTCTGTACCGGTATCGGATAATTTTTTTACTACTTCAGGAAAAGTTATTTTTCCAGCAAGTGAAAGCAAAGAACACTCGTTGATAGTTTTTATGTCCATTATTGTTCCTCTTATTTTATACGGTCTTTTCCGCGGATTGATTGATCCCAACCATTGGTTTCAAGTAATTGTCTAATGGTGTGTAGTAGCTCCTGACGTTTTTGCATGGGGAGAATTCGAAAAAAAGATTCATCATTCTTGTCAGCTAGTTTTGCTAATTTTGGAACTAAGATTTTGCCTGCTGGAGTAAGTGATAGTTGTATGGTTCGGCGATCTTTAGTAATATTGCCCCTATTTACTAGGCTTTTTTGTACCAGACGCTCTATCATACGTGATAACGAACTGTTATCAACTCCTACTAATTTTGCTGCCTCATTTAAAGAAATATTTTGCTTATCATAAAGCGTACGCAGCACGACCCATTGAGCAACAGATATATCATGCTCTGCCAGCAGTGCTGCGAAGCTATGGTGTATATAGTTGGAAAGACAACGCAGCCAATAGCCAAGGTGGTCTTCTAAATTGCTTAGATAATTATTACTCATTATTGTATGATAATTGTATATACAATTATTGTCAATGCAATTATATAATAATTTACATTTAGACTGAATACTTATGAAAATATGTGTTATATTACTCAAATTCCACTTATCCTTGCTTTTTACTCATAAATTGAGTAAGTTCTGTACATTATGTAATCATTGGAAATTTGGTTTTAAGTGTCTGATTTATTTGGCTTTAGTGCAAATACAAAAAATGCTAAGGGTAATTCCTATACTGCGAGTGATATCGAGGTTTTAGAAGGTCTAGAGCCTGTTCGTATGCGTCCTGGTATGTATATTGGTGGCACCGATGAAGAGTCAATGCACCATTTGGTATCAGAAGTACTTGACAATTCTATGGATGAGGCAGTAGCTGGTTATGCTACTAGAATCACTATCGAAATATTATCGGATAGCTCAATTGCGATTAGTGATAATGGTCGAGGGATTCCGGTTGATAATCATCCCAAATTTCCTGAAAAATCAGCTCTAGAGGTGATACTTACGACACTTCATTCTGGTGGTAAATTTTCTGACAAATCTTATCAAACTTCTGGTGGGCTGCATGGAGTTGGCATATCAGTAGTAAATGCTCTTTCTTCATCTTTAGACATTGAGGTCTATCGAGATGGAATTGTATATACACAAAAATATTCTCGTGGTTTGCCGCTGACAAAACTTGAAAAATCAGATGTTGCTAAGAAATTAAGGGGTACAAAAATTACATTTACTCCTGATTCAGAAATCTTTGGTAAATCTTTAAAACTAGTCCCTAAAAAAATATATGATTTAGCTAAGTCTAAAGCTTATTTGTATAAGGGTGTAGAGATACACTGGAATTGTTGCGCTGAGCTTATTTTACCGAGTGAGGTTCCGTTATCGGATGTGATTCACTTTCCTGGAGGATTGAGAGACTACGTTGATTCTAAACTAGATAAAAATCAAATTATTGGAGAAGAAATATTTTCAGGGAATGCTGAAATTGTTTCCGAAAATATCAAGGTAGAATGGGCTGTTGGTTGGCATGAGAGAGAGAGTTTCATTAAATCCTATTGTAATACTATACCAACTCCGCTAGGTGGTACGCATGAACAAGGCGTACGCGCTGCATTGCTTAGAGGGATAAAAATTTACGGTGAAATGGTTGGGCATAAAAGAGTATCGTTAGTAACGCCCGAAGATGTCCTTGAGTCAGCATGCTTTATGCTCTCAGTTTTTATCAAGGATCCAGTGTTCCAGGGTCAAACAAAAGAAAAATTAGTTTCAAATGGAATTGCTAAACACATTGAAAATGTATTTAAGGATCATTTCGATCATTGGCTCAGTGGCAACAAAAAATCATCGGATAAGTTAATTCAGCATTTTATTAATAATGCAGAATACCGCTTAAGTAGAAAAAATGAACGTAGTGTTAGCCGCAAAACTGCCGTACAAAAACTCCGTTTACCTGGTAAACTCGCAGACTGTAGTAGTACTAATGCGAAGGGTACCGAGTTGTTTTTAGTGGAAGGAGACTCTGCGGGAGGCTCCGCAAAGCAAGCGCGTGATAGACTTATTCAGGCTGTTCTTCCCCTGCGGGGCAAGATATTAAATGTGGCAAATGCTCCTATACATAAAATACTGGCTAATCAAGAGATTCAGGATTTAGAGATTGCTTTAAATTGTGGTTCTATGAGTCATTATAAAGAAGAAGATTTACGATATGAAAAAGTGATAATTATGACTGATGCGGATGTTGATGGTGCACATATTTGTGCGTTATTGATGACCTTTTTCTATTTGCGTATGCGTAAGTTAATTGAAAATGGTCACTTGTATTTAGCGCGGCCACCTTTGTATCGTTTAGTAAAAGGTACTAAAACATTTTATGCAGCGAATGATGAGCAAAAAGAAAAGTTAATGAAAGAGCTTTCAAAAGATAGGAAAAAAGTAGAGTTAGGTAGGTTTAAAGGTCTTGGCGAGATGACTCCACCGCAGCTCAAAGAGACTACAATGAATCCTAAAACACGTATGCTTTACAAAGTAAGTGTAGATGACTTTGAAAATATAGATACAATAGTGGATAACTTAATGGGTAAAAAGCCAGAAAAAAGATTTCAGTTCATTCAAGAGCAAGCTCTTACAAAAAATTATAAGGAGATTGAGTTATATGTTTAAATTTGTTACTACAGTTTTTTTAACATTAATCGCCACTGTATCTTTTGCTGTAGAAGATAAAAAAGTTAAAGTTGATAACCGCCCCGATAGCTATTATTTCAGGCAATTTCAGGATGTTTTTCAAAGAATAGAGAAAGATTATATGCAAGTGCCTAATCGTCAAGAAATGACAGATGAGGCTATAAATGGAATGCTCAGATCTCTTGATCCATATTCTGGATACTTTACAGATGATGATCTAGAGTTTTTCATAACTCAAACAGACGGTGAGTTCAGTGGTATCGGTGTTGAAATCATTTTTGATAGTGGAGCGGTGAAAGTTATTACCCCGATTGATGATTTACCTGCACATAAGTCGGGCATTAGAGCAGGAGATTATATAATTGGCGTAAATGGTCAACTTGTTTCCAATATTGGTTTTAATAAGGCTGTTAAAGAAATGAGAGGTGAGCCTGGAAGTAAGTTGAATCTTCTTGTTGTAAAAGAAGAAGAGCATACTACGAAAGAAATTGAACTTACGCGTGAGATAGTAAAAATAAAACCCGTTAAATTTGATATCGAAGAAGATGAGAATGGTGGTATAGGTTATATAAGAATAGTTGCATTTAATAATCAAACTACTACTGAGCTTAAAAAAGCTGTTGATGAGATTGAGAAAAAACTTCATAAAAAGAAGAAAAACTTAAAAGGTATTATTCTTGATGTACGTAGTAATCCAGGCGGGCTTCTTGATCAAGCCGTAGCGGTTTGTGAATATTTCATTGATCATGGAACAATCGTTTCGATCCGAGGGAGAGACAGCACAAATGATAGCGTAGTTTCTGCTGGGAGATTTGTTTCTAAAGCTCCCAATGTTCCAACAGTAGTTCTTATTAATTCTGGCACAGCATCTGCTGCTGAGATTGTAGCTGGGGCCTTGCAGGATCATAAGAGAGCAATCATTGTGGGCACTACCTCTTTTGGTAAAGGTCTAGTGCAAACATTTACCCAGATAAGTAATAGGGCTGCAGTGAAATTGACTACAGCTAAATATTTCACACCAAGTGGTCGATCAATAAATGGGAAGGGTATTGAGCCAGACTTGTACATAGAAAATGCTAAAGTGGAATTCGCTGAAAAAGAGAAGAAAGATAAATCTTTTACTAGTTCATCAGTAAAAAGTTATTTAAAGAAATATAATACAGAAGAAAGAGCTGAAGAGAAAAAGTCAGACGAGATAAAAGAACGCCCTATGTCAGATAAATATAAAGAAGATTATCAGTATGCAAGAGCATATGATTTGATTCGTGGCTTGAGCATAAACTATAAAAAAACTAAAGAATGATCAAAGATTCAAAATTAAAGGCTAAAGTAAAGCTATATCTTTGCTTGGGTAATATAGCTCTTGCTGCTATATTACTTGCTTTAGTTATATATTGGTTTATGGTTGCACGAGCTAGTCAGATTGCCAAAGCGACCGAGCTTGGCCAATACGAGACTTACTCTTTGGCAGATATATCGTCTATTAATGAGAAGATAGAGACTGATTATGTAGATCTGCAAAAACAAATAGCTGATACTTCTGAAGAGGCAATGGAAATTGATATAGAACTTGGATCAATAGAAGATGGACTAAAGTTGGATGGTGAGATAGAGCAAAAAGATCAAATACCAACTAAATCTGATGAATTATTGACTAGTAAGAACGAGGAGAAAGAATTCTCAATTAAGAAAAAAAGAATTTATTCAGGAAAGCCCAAAATTTCAATTGTAGTTACTGATTTAGGATTAAATATCCGCTCAACTGAGCTTGCACTTACTTTACCAACACAATGCGCTCTAGGATTTTTACCATATACTCAAGGTTTGAAGACGCTATTGAATAAAGCTAAGGATAATGAGCATGAGATATACTTGTACTTGCCACTTCAAATTATTAATCCCTTGGATAAACCAGGTAAATATGCGTTGATGAATAATTTAGCGCCTGGGGAAAATGAAGCACGATTGAATGCAATATTAAATTCCCAGGCTCACTATGAAGGAGTGTATTCTAGTTATAAAGAAGTGTTCACAGATGATGCGTATGTATCTGAAATGATTTTTGATGAAGTAGATAACAAAAATTTGATATTTATCTTGGGCAAGGGTTTAGAAAGGGGAGAGAGGAGCCATATTTCTTCACATAATAATGTTATTCCCACTAATATAATAATTGATAAAGAGACTGATAAGGATTCAATTGAAAATCAACTAGAGGAATTGATTAAAGTTGCAAAAAATGATGGTATTGCTCTTGGTTATGCTCAAGCGTTTACCTTAACAATAGAAATGATTAGAGATTGGATTCCAACTCTTAATAAAAAAGGGGTTCAGTTGGTACCTGTTTCTGAATTACTCAAGGAGTATAATTCGTGAAGCCAGATTTAAATAATAAGCCAGAAAGTAAAGAATTATCGAATCTGCCTTTTCGTCCTGGTGTTGGTATGATGATAATTGATAAAGACGATAGGGTCTTTGTCGGCAAGAGAATAGAGTCGAAAGCTAATGGCTGGCAAATGCCTCAGGGAGGTATAGACCTTGGCGAAACACCAAGCAGCGCTGCTATGAGAGAGATGGAAGAAGAAATAGGCAGTGGTGCTGGGTATATAATTGCTGAAAGCAAAAATTGGTATAGTTATCGTGTTCCAGATTTTCTTATTCCCCGGTTGTGGGAGGGTAAATATTGTGGCCAAAAACAAAAATGGTTTTTAATTCGTTTTACCGGTAAAGATAGTGATATTAATGTTAAAACGCTGCATCCTGAATTTGATCAGTGGAAGTGGGTAAATTTTGATGAGCTTTTAACTGATGTTATACCGTTCAAATTAAAGCTTTATAGACAAGTTGTTCAAGAGTTTCGTCAAATATTATATCAATCTTAAAAACTATATACCTAAAGTGAAAATCCGTATCTTACTCCAAGATTAGTTAATCCATGATTTGGCGGTGCAAGATTGGCATTGGATATATGATCAATAAATAAAGTAATATTATTGTTATTTTTAAATAAATATCCTATAGCCAGGCTTTTGTTGTGCGCCAAGCATACTAGTCCACTAAAAAAGAATCTGCGCCAAGCATACTAGTCCACCCCTGCGCCAGAAGAGAAGTCCACTTTCAAAAGAAAAAAAGAGTGATAATTTAGTTAACACATTGGTTAATTAAATTAGAGTTTAAATTAAATTGAATGAGGAAA
>Ga0214192_1000316_pt1 | contig 30785 bp, 46 predicted proteins | sample TroBogEpilimnion_44_FD_153030 | JGI IMG/M metagenome (GOLD analysis project Ga0214192, IMG submission 153030) | Freshwater microbial communities from Trout Bog Lake, WI - 29JUL2008 epilimnion | ecosystem: Environmental > Aquatic > Freshwater > Lake > Epilimnion/Euphotic zone | place: Trout Bog... | reverse complement strand
GAAGTTTTATAATAAAAATAATAATAAATTGTAAATTAAATAAATATGAATGATAAATTAGGAAAAGAATTTAGAAAATATGCTACGAAGCATATGGGAATTAATGGAACAACTGTTGATGATGTTATTGATCATCAAGCTAATGGAATTTATGTTGGAAATTCACTCACACCAATGGTACTAGAGGAAAGAGAATTAAGAGTTACTTCCTTATCAGTATTTGATCGTTTAATGATGGAAAGAATCATATGGGTTGCAGGGACTGTTGATGATCGTATGTCTACTGTTGTTCAAGCACAATTAATGTTTTTGGATTCAGTTGATAATAAAAGGGATATAACTATGCATTGTGATACAGGTGGGGGCTCGGTGAAATCAGGTCTTTCTATGGTTGATGTAATGCATTATATCAATTCTGATGTTGCAACTATCAATACTGGGCTTTGTGCAAGTATGGGTTCAATTCTGTTGTCATCAGGTCAACCAGGTAAAAGATCATCATTAAAGTACTCAAAAGTAATGGTTCATCAGGTAAGTTCTCAAACAGGGGGTACTGTTATGGATCAAAGGATTTCATTACTAGAAGCAGAGAAATATAATTTTGTCTTATTTAAAATATTAGCTGAAAATTGTGGTAAAACATTTGATGAAATGATTTCAGTTGCAAATAGAGATCAATGGTTTAATAGTGATGAGGCATTGTCTTTTGGTTTAATTGATGAGATTATTGGTTTAGATACTACTAGTAGTATGACTACTATGTTGGATGGATTTGATGATTATTATAAAAAATATGTATTTGATAAGTAGAAAAAGGGTGAGTTTTTAACTCACCCTTTTTTCTTTTCCAAACCAATCGTACCAATCTATCCATTCGTTTTTGAAATGTGTGTTGGGTGATTTTGGTATTCCTTCTACTGTTTTTACCCAAATTCTAAATTCCTCATTAGATTTTATATTATTTGCTTTAATAATTCTCTTACATTCTTCAAATGTGTAAAAATATTTTTGTTTTATAAAACTATCGTTATTAAGAAGTGAATTCCAACTTATCCATTCATCTTTATATGCAATGCTTGGGCATTTTGGTATATTTTTTAAATTATTATCAGATATATATTTTTTATACTCTCTACTTGTTTTAATATTGGACATATTTTTACTAACATATTCGCATAGTTCAATGTATGAAAGTTTGTTATTAAATAAATCATTACTTTTTTGTGATGCATTTAGAAAAATTGTCCATGTTTCCCATTCATCATAAACGGTATGTGGTGATTTTGGTACTAATGGGAAATCATCTTTATCATGGTTTATTTCCCAATACCTATACCACTCTTTTGAACTATCTAAATTTAAATTTTGTACATATTTTTTTGCGTCGTTATATTCTATGTATTTTATTGGTGATAAATCAATGCCAATAAAATCTAACCATCCACACCATCCAGAATTTTTATATGTTGTGTATGGTCTTTTTGGTATAAAATCTGGTAGATCCTTAGTTATAGTACTCCATTTTGTTATATTTTTATAATTATCCGATAACCATTTTTTACATTCATCATATGGTAGTATTTTTTTATTTTTATCTCTTGATGATATGAAATCACTATTTAGAAAACTTTGCCAACTTACCCATCCGTATTTTTTGAAAACTGTATTTGGTGATTTTGGTATAAATTCAGGTAATTCTTTGATAATGTTTCTGAAATCTTTTTGTGTTTTTATATTTGGATAATTATCATTTACCCATTTCTTACACTCTTCATATTCTATTTCAAAAAGTTTCCCAGTTATACCAGTTTCTCCACCGGGTGAAGTATTTGTTAAATTTTCAAAATTAGATATCCAATATATTTCTCTATCACTCCAATTATCATAGTTTACAACTTCTATTATTTTGAAACCTATGGTACCACCCCTTTTAAGTATAGATCTTATCCAACAAGATTTGTGTGTATGTTCTTTGTATGCTCTTGCACGATGTGAATTCAATCTTGATTTTGGATTATCACTTTTCCCAACATATCTTATTTCCTCTTCTTTACCTACTTCATATAAACCATATATGTAAGTTATTCTAGTGCTTTTCAAGTTATTATTATTTTCCAAATTTTCCATAAACTTTAATTCATTTTTTGATATAAAGTATATATAAAAAACATTCTCTTCCCTTATGATGGAAAAACAAAATATTAAAAAGAAAAAAAGTGAATACGAATCAACAAAGCTTTACACTAAATCTTACAACAAGAAGAACATAAATGTTCAGTTGGATCGTGACTTGGTTAATTTATTGCGTGATAAGATATCTCCTATTAGTTTGAAGGATTATTTAGAGGGTTTGATTAGGGGTTCTTTATAATTTAGTAGTATAGGTCGTTATCATCATCTTGGTTAGGATTTTCACCTTTAAGGATATTTTTATATTCTTTTAGCATTGATTCGAAGATGAATTCTATTATATCGTCGTTACAGTCTATGCACCCATTAATTACGTCTAGCATTTTTTTATGGTTTAGTTCTAGTACATTTTCGTAAGTTATATCGTATTCTGGGTAATGTTTTAGGAAGCACTGGTAGTGTATTTCGGTCATATCCAGGAGCATATCGGTATGTTTTTTATTTAGTTCTTTCATGTGACAATAATTTTATTTATGGTCTCATTTATATTAAATATATATTGGATATTATTGTTAATATTTTTATTAAATATTGGTGTTATTGAGGTAGAGTTTCCTAGGTATATTATATTTTTATTGTCTATTGGGTTTAGGTATATTAGGGTATTATTTATTTTACCTACTAGTTTTATGTTTGTGTTATTATTTAGGATAACAAAGTCTGGTGATTTTTCTAGTTCGTTTAATATTGTTTGGTTTGTAATGATCCAGTTGTGTGATATTATTTTATTTACGATTGTTTGGTAGTTTTCTCTTTTAAGGATTCTTTTGAATATATTTCTATTGAAGTAGTTTATTTCGTTATTGATCCATCTGAAGTCAATTTTGGATATAAAATTTTCTGTTATATTATTTATGATATCGTTTTCTGATTTGACTTTATGAGTTTCTAGGTTGTATGTGTTGGTTGTTTCGGTTTTTACAATTTCGTTGTTATTTTTCACAATTTTAGTTGATATGATAGTAGCAGGGTTTTCTTCCACCATTATGATGTCAGAAAACATGCCGTTATCAAATATTTTATTAATAATATTTTCCATGATGGTTTTATTTATTATTTGTTAAATGGTTTGCTCTTTCTTTGTATTTTTCTGATATTTTAAGGAATATATCTTTTGGGTATTTACCTTCTTGTGCCATGCACTCAGCAGTTAGTCCTCTTAGGTATGCTTTTTCGGCTGTTTTAATCTTATTAGAGGAGTTTTCGGTCATCATTAATAGTATTTCATCATCTTTTGAATACTTTTCGTATAGAGCAGTTAATTTATGTCTATGCGGGTTCATAGCATTTTTGGAATTAGTTTCTTCTAATTTAGTATTTAATTGATTAATTTTTTCATCAATAGATTCCCAATCACCGATTGAAGTTTTAAGGCTTTCAAGGATGGCAGTTTGTTCTTTAATGGATTTATCTGTCATTAGGGAAAGTAGTGCTTCTGAGAACATTTCTTTTCCTGTTATTTTGAATGTTCCTTGAACGAGGTAGCGGTTTATTGGACCATAAGTTTGTATTTTAAGATAATTATCCATTAGAGCGATAACTTTCATTTTGAAAGTATCTTCTTCGTTTAATTTAACATCTTTTTTTTCTGGTTCTTGGCCAATTTTTGCGTTTGTTATATTGCTAAATTTTTTCATATCTAATTAATTACTTTTGGTCTTTAGAAAGGAAGTTTTCACCGTCTAATTTATTATTTGATGGTTTGCTTACTTTTTTAGTTATTGTTGGATCGCTTAGGCTTTTATCGGCATCTAGTTTTTTAGTAGATGTTTTAGTTAAGTGATCTTGTTTTTTCATATCGTCAGATAGGTTAAGATCTTTATCTGTGTGGATAGGGTGTTTTTTTATATATTTCATAGTAATGGTTTATATTTTAAGTATATATTAAAATATAAAACTCATCTTTTTAGATGATTTAGATATTAGCCCAATCTAATGGTGGTATATCTTTTAATCCGTATGTTTTTTCTATCCAGTTTTTAAGAATGTCTCTTATTTGATCTCTATTCAAAAATAAATCATGATCAAGAAATTGCCATAATTTGCTCAAATTAACCTTTGTGAAAGTATGTGAAAGACTAACAGGATCAGTATAAAATATAACACTTCTAGGAATATCAGTGACATCTATTTTTGTTAAATTATGATCTTCGGTGAAAAATGCAGTAGTTCCGTAATCAATTCTTTTTAAGTTGCCAAAATTATCATCTAGCCATTTGGTCACACACTCTTCTAATGTTTCACCGATACCAACTATGGTAAATTTTGAATCTATTCTTAAAAAGAAACCTTCATCATTAAGATGTTCTCTACATTTATCAATTTGTTCTTTTGTTGGTTCTTCATTTAGTTCAAATGATAATAAGTTTTTAGCATTCCATTTAGGATCTATTTCATTAGTTTCTAATTCACCTAAATATCTAATAACAATCCATTTAGCATCTAGGATATCTAGTTCGTTAAAGTTTTCAAATAGTTTTATGTATTTCATTTTTAATTTATATTATTTTGTATGCTTCACTCAACACCCATAAATGATCCACTAACCACATTTTGGGTTGTAACTCCCTTTAAATTGTATGCTTCACTCAACCACTCCTCAGTTAACTCTTGTATTTCCTTATATTCCATACTGAAATAACTTTCAAAAAATGACCAAATTTTATTATAATTTATATAAACATCCTCATTTTTTTTATAGTAAACAAGTATATTATCTTTAGCAGCATATCTATATAAAATGTATCCTGCTCTATCTTTACTTTTAACAACATCCATATTGCTAAAATTATCATTTAACCAGTTAATACAATAATCTTTTAAAGAATTACCCACACCGGTTGTTCCAATGATACTATTCTCGTTTAATTCTAAAAAGAAACCTTCATCATTAAGATGTTCTCTACATTTCTCTATTTGTTCTCTGGTTGGTTCTTCTAAAAGTTTAAACACTAATAAGTTTTTAGCATTCCATTTAGGATCAATCTCAACATTTTCTAATTCACCAAGATGTGATATAACAATCCATTTAGCATCTTGGATATCTGGTTCGTTAAAGTTTTCAAATAGTTTTAAGTATTTCATTTGTTAAATTTTCTTTTTAATATCTTGGACATCATTTCTTATTTCATTTGCAAGTTTTTTTAGTTCTTGTAGAACTTTCCTAACTCTTGCACCTGCTGTTTTGTTGTCACGGATAAAGAACTTTTCAAAATCTTCTTTAAGATCGTATTTTTTACCATCTATTTCAATTTCTTCAGTTATTATACTAACTAATCTATCGTATTTATCTAGATAATCCATAGTGTTGATTTTATTTTTATATACTATATATAAAAAATAAAATGTAATTTTAATTCTTGAGGTATTTTAGGAATGAATATGGCTTTCTAGTTTTTAAATATTTTGGGTTATGATCATTTCCGTATGCTTCTTTTTCAAAAGAAATATTTTCATATCCTTTTGTATATAAGGCAATCAAGTACCATATATAAAATGGTATTATTAGCATTTCCATTTGTTGCTTTAGATGTATTTTTTCATGAGTAATTAATTCATAATCTATTAATGTTTCATTTGATATAATTATGAATGGAAAAAATGCCAGGGCTCTTATACCGCCATATTTTTTCATTCCTAAAATGAAACTAAAAAAGTTTAAAAGTTTATTGCTTTTTAATATCATGTCTAAAGCTGTTAAAGTAATTTAATATTATATCTTCATTGTGATTATGTATATGTAATAAATGTTCCTTATAAAATTCTAAAAATGGACTAAATTTGTGTTCTGGTTTAACATTTTTATCATTTAATAATAATTCTATTTTATCATTTCTTTCTGATTTGTGCCATAGTCCAAGGTCAATGATTATTTCTCGTAGATGGTCTTCATTTTTAATATTTATGTAAAATATTTCATCTATATTATAGATATTATCATTTAAGTAATTATTTTTGATATTTAAATCACATCTTAATATAATATTTTTGACACCCGTGTATAAAAACATATAAATTATATTGTTTTTTATATAGTAATATTTTATATAATTTTTAAACCCATAGGATTCTCTATATTGTGAAAACCTACATTCAGTGAAATAAAAATGTTTTAAGAATATATTTATTGTATTAACTAAATTATCATATTCACTATTAAAACTTCTTAATTCTTCCCATTCAAATAATATTTTCTCGTATTCCATATAAAAATTGCTTTTTAATATCATAATTCTTTAAGTAGTTCTATCAATTCTGATTTATCATATTCATTTTTAGAAATAAGATTAGATGTTTCCTTTAGGATATTACCAACAATTTCAACAAAATCATTAATATTATAATCAATTTGATATTCTGATTTATATTTTTCTTCTATTTTTGAGAATATTCTTTCAATTTTCTTATAATCTATGGATAGATCATCTTTTATATAGAACCTAGTAAATAATAAATTAAAATATTCATCAGTTCTAAATCTTTTATTTTTACCCCATTTTAGATTCTGTATTTCAAAAAATCTATCGTCTATTTCACTTAGCCAATGATTTCTATCTCTTGAATTCGGCATTAAATAATATTTAAATATATGTTCATTTATAGTATTATTTTTATTTTCAATTCTCAATAACTTTTCAGTGCGTTCTGATGCCATTTCAAGTAGTGGTGTGTTTAAACACCATTCAGCAAAACCCCATATTAATTTATCTAAAACCATCTAATTATTTTGTTTATCTGTTGATCTCTATATTCTTCTATGGGTACGAAATATTCATTTATGGTCATTCTAATTGCACCATGTGAGTGGTCTTTAAATAGGACACATATTGAAAATTCTGATGTAAAGTTATCCATATCATATCCAATAGTTGTTATATCGGATATGGTATAAGATTTACCTACTTCAAAATTATCATAATGTTTCTCGCCTGTTTTATTACCAGTGAAAACTAAAACATCACCTATTTTCATTCTATATTGAAATGTTTATTAAGAGCTTCAAAAGCAGCTTCTCTTTGTTTATTTATAGATCTAACACTACCACTTGTTTTGATTATACCTAAGTTTGTTGATACTTTCATGAAATCACTTATATCTCTTGGTAGAATAATAAATCCAGATGTTTTACATGTTTCAATTATACTTTTACCTGATGGTAATTTTTGGTTCATTTTAGTTTCTTCTGTATAAATTACTTCAAGTATTTGGGTATAAATTTTCCATCTTTGGAAGCTAGGATCTTTTTCAATTTGAGCTTTTTTCTCTCTATAAGATCTAAAATCATAATAATCTTTAAAATATACACCAGCTAATATAGATATTTCAATGAATACTGAGAATATTATGAATGTAACAGAATTTTTAGAATTATCATTTTTCTTTTTGTTTGTTTCATTATTATGTTCAGTTTCATAATTTTTTATATCATTTTTAAGATCATTTTTAATTGCATTTATTTCAGCATTTTTGCTATCAATATAAGGTTTGTTTTGTTGTTCAATTTCTTTAATTTGTTTAGGTAAGGTAGATAATAATTTCTTTTGAACAGGTGTTAATGATCCTTCAAGTGCTAATTCATTTAATTGTCTTTGTTGAGATCTAAGTCCATTTAGATCTGCTTCAAGTGTTGTAATTTCTTTTTCTTTATTAGATATTTTTAATAGATAAGGTTTAGATATACTATCAATGCTTTTAGTTAGTATTTCTTTAGAAACAGCTTCAATTTTATCACCTTTAGATGAATATTCAGCAGCACCTTTTAGTGATGAATAAAAAGATATACCGATGATACTTATACTTAATATGAAAAGAGGTAGTACATCTTTAGTGAAAGCTCTTAACTTTAAATAAAGAATGCTAAACTTTTGGAATATACTTCGTTTTAATAGTTCAATTGCAGATAACATGATTAATGTTGCCATATAAACTACTATTTTATTATCCATAACACCAAATAGAACTTTTGAGAACATAAAGAATGCCAAAAATATGGATGCTAGGTGTCCAAAGTATGATAGTGCTATCATGACATTGTTTATTGTTTTGTAGCTCTCGTGAAAATTCTGACCGTTAATTTTCTTATCTAGTTTTTCAAATTCTTTAATTTTCATATATTAATTTATGTTTTTTAATATCTCTATTTATTTTACTACAAAGTGGTTGAAAGTTTGTGTAGTGATTCAATCTTATTATATCTTCCTCTGTTTCTGCTGATGATATAGGTATAATGTGATCTAAGTCCCAACCATAATTTAACTCACCATTATAAAGACCATAATTATCCCAAGTCATCCATTCTTCAAATTTATTTTCTATATATTTGAAGAATTCATCAAAAGTACAAGATAAAATATTTTGAGTTTTATTATTTTTAGAATACCCTTTTCTTTTTATAGAATTATATATTGATGTTCTGATATTATTAGACATTTTAAATAGTGGGTTGTTTTTTCTTTTATTTAAATTATATTCTCTTTTATATTTGTTTATTTTATCTCTATTATTTTTTTGATATTCCTTGGTTTTATTATTTATCACATCTTTATTAGAATTGTAGTATTCTTTACTTCTTTTTTTCTTTTCTTCATTTTTATTTAGATAATTTAATCTATCATATTCACTAAGTCTTTCTTTATTTTTCTGCCTATATTCTTTAAAATAAATATGATTTTTTTCTTTATCTTTTTCTTTATTTTTCTCTCTTCTCTCTTTTGTTTTGAATTTTATACAATCTTTACATTGAGATTCTGGTTTTCCATATTTAGTATAAAATTCATATATTTCTTTTTCATTTGTGCAATTTGTGCAAATTTTAGTTCTCATAATTAATAATAATTTTAATTATATATTAATTATTTGTCCGTCCCTTTTTGTTTTTCTCTTAAAATATATTTACTTTCATTTGATTTGCATTTTCGATTACAATAAAGTTTATTTGATCTTCCTTCTATAACCTTATTACAATTTCTATACTTACAATGCCTTATCATCTATTTTATTTTCTTCTTTTGTTATAATTTTACCACTAAATCTTTCTTTCCAAGTTAGTTTTCTATTTTTCATAGAATTAATCAGATCTTCTTTTTCTACATTTTGCATTTGTAAAAACATTATTTGGTTATTTTTCTCATTAACTTGGTTTTTTAATTCTTCAATTTCAGAATCTTTATCGTTTTTAATGCGATCCATTTTACCGTGTAGAAGTCTATAAAAATATCTGTATTTAAGAATAAGTTGTTTTAATTCTTTTGGTGATAAATCACCTTCTAATTCAGATGTCATTAAAAAATCTAATATTTCTTCGTCATTAAGTTCTAAAATCATTTCCTATATATTATTTTATTAAAAGCCAATTTTCACTTCATTATGAATGGTACGTTTCTTTATTATATCAATAACTTTGCTTTTGTTTTTATATTTTTTATTGCTACCCAAATGTTTAGCTAGTTCATTACTATCCTCTATAGATAAGCTATCAAATTCAATAATATCAATTAGATTATTGCATTCTAATAAACTTTCATCAATATGGTCTTCATTTTCTACATTAAAGATTGTAATGATATTAACATTCATAGTGTTTGCTAAAAATCCATCAATCATTTGTAATAAATTATTTGTTATTGGATTTGATTGGTATGATTGGTTTAATATTGTTTCACAATCATCTAATATTATAATTGGTCTTTCATATTTTTTTATAAAGCATCTAAATTCCGGGTTATTGATTGTTTGTTCAATCATATTATTTGGTATGAATATAATCATTCTATCTAATTTATCTGCTAAATAATTAATGATAGAAGTTTTACCAGTTCCTCTTTCACCATATAGGATAGTTAGACCATTATCTGATTTTTTAATTTTCTTGATAGTTTTTTCAATTGTTTTGAATGTGTCTTTATCGTAGTATGAATTAATATTTTCTAAATCTATATTATGGAAATTAAGAGGTTCTATTTCAAAACCATTTTGTGATATATTTATTGTATTTAAAATGTTTGAATTATCTTCCCCAAAATCTAATATACATTCATTTAGTATATCAATAATACCTTGTACATTTTCAAAATCATTTTTATAATATAGGGTGATAGAATCAATAAAGGAGTTATCCATATTTCTATCAGCCACTATATAGGATATATAGCAATTTTCATCTAACTTAACAAACATTTTATCGTTTATAATCATGTCTTCGGAATCAGGAATGATTTCGGTGAATACATTTTTATCTATGATAAAATCTTTTATAGCTTCATTAAATAATTTAGAAGAATACGTATTATGGATTAGTAAGGTGTTTGGTCTTTCCCCAAAATTTTCCCATGCGATCATAAAATCATTAGAGTGATAATCATTTTCAGATATATTTAATGATATATTTGATTTATTTGGATTTCCATAAAATCCTTCTGGTGCTTCAAGATTACCATCTAATAGATATTTAAATACTTCTGCATCATAATTAGATGTTATATTAAATGCATCTATAGCAAACTCTTCTCTTTCCTCTAATTCGGATGAGCCATTTTCAATAATTTTTAGAAGAAGATCGTATTGATCTTTACTAGCAATTGTTAAAACATCTTTGTAATTTTTACCAGATGCTCTTAAAAGGGAAACTCCACCTATATCAATTTTTTCAATGATATCTTCGTGTGTTTTGGTATTATCATTAACAGTGTCAGCAAATGGATATAGATCTACTATAACTAAATCTATTTGAGGTATATTATGTTTTGATAATTCTTTTTGATCTTTTTTAGAATCTCGTTGGTTTAATATTCCACCAAATACTTTTGGGTGTAATGTTTTGACACGACCATTTAATATCTCAGGAAATTCAGTTAATGAATCAACGGATATTACTGGATATTTTAATTTCTTTATGAAGTCATAAGTACCACCTGTTGAATAGATTGTAATTCCTAAATCTATTATTTTTGCTACTACGTCTTCTAAACCAGTTTTATCATAAACTGATATAAGTGCTGTTGATATTTTTTTTGTCATAGTTAAAAAATTGATTTTTATTTTTTATATATAACTTAATAAAAAGTTTATATAATATGAGTAAACAAGAGATTGATAGTGTGCTTTTAGCAAATTGGTATTTTGTTAGATGTAAGTTTGAAAAACCAATGTGTCCTAAAACGGAACTTGCTAAAAAGTTTTTAACATCTATAATAAAAAAAATCCTAATTAAGAATTAGGATTTGAATATTTAGATAGCAGGTCCTTCAATAATTGGTCCATCAGAGATTGGTCCATTAATACTTGGGGTGTTTTCAAACATTCCCTTTTCTTTTTCTTCTTTTATTAAATTCATGATAAACTCTTTTTGGTATTTTTGAGCTTGTGCTTTTTCATTAGCTAAGCGATTTTTTCTAGCTGCTAATTTCTTTTTGTGATCTTTTCTGTGTTTACTGTTAGTTGCCATAATATTATTTATTTTTAGTTATACTTTATATAGAAAAATAATGAATAGTTTAATTAAAAATTAAGATCATATCCAATATTTTTATTTTGATCCATATAATTTTGCAATTCTTCTTCATTTTTAAGAGTTAATACTTTACCATTTGGTAATTTAACTTCATATACAAATGGAGTAGAAGTGTTCATATCTTGATAAGGTGTTGTACTTTCTACTAATGTTCCTTGATCTTCAGTTGGTAATTGATTATTTTGTAGTTTATTAAGATCAGATGGTGTTTTAGTTCTACAAAGTTTTATGTGTGGTGCTTTGGTTGCAGCTTCTATTCCTAAAGTAGACCATATAAAATCTATAAATGCATTAATTAGTTTTTCAATAAAACAAAGAATTGGATCTAATAATTTTGATGGTAGATTTGGATTTTCTCTTATTGTTTTAGCAGTATAAATTGGTGGTACTGCTAAAAATGAAATATTTAGAATTTTAGACATATCACCTAGTGGAAAGTTATCAGGTATAGCATATTTTCCATTGTGTGGTTTTATATTTTTCAAAATATCATTTGTGTTATTATTTGTTAGGTTATTTAAATTATTAGCATTTGGTATACTAGCAGCACTAACCCAATCTTTTGCTAAATTTGGATTAAAGTCTATACCTGCTGTTTTAAGTAAACCTTGTGGACTGAAAAAGCTCATAATCCATTTGAAGGATAATAGTTCAGCTATTTTTGCAGGTAGCATCATTGGATTAATTAAACTTTTGAAGAAATCCATAATCCATTTAACAATGCAAGATATTATTTTGATAGGAGTTGCCACCATTCCGAGTACTAATTTGAGTATAGGTTGGGTTGTACTAGCATTATCTAGTATTTTTGAATTAATTTCTTTTAGTTTATCTTTAAGTGCTTGGTTATCTGGTTCTTTACTAAGTGCATTAGATACTTTTTCCTTTGCTAATTGTAAATCTTCCATAGGTACTGGTGTTATATCTGGGTTATTAGCATTCGTTTGACCACTACCTGGTGTTATGTTCCCATTTGGGTTAATAAGTTTATCAACTTCTTCTAAAAGTCTTTCTGTGTCATCATTAACATAAATATAATTATAATCAACTCCTTTTATAAATTGACCTGTTGAGTACCAAGTTTGTGTAACATACTTATCATTTGGATTTGTAGTTGGTTGGTTTTTGTTGGTTGTTGTGGTTGGATTATTTAGGGAATTTAGATAATCATTATTAGATTGACCAGTTGGTTGTGGTGTTGTATTACTACTATCACAATCTTTTGTTTTGGCTAATCCAGGTTTTCCTAAAACTAATTTGAAAGGTGATGTTGGTGTTGTTTTTGATGTATCTGGTATTAGATTAGACATTTTTAGTTGCATACCAAATGGCATACTTTTACCGAATATTTCAAATGGTATAAGAGCAGCACCATCCATTAAAAATTTAAATTTACCAGGATTTGATGATGAAAATCTATCAACACTTACATGTTTAACAAGTGGTGATATATTAAAGTTTCTTTTTATTTTATCTGAATAGTCAGAAGTTCTACCTTTTGATATTATATCATCTTTTTTATCTATTATTTTCTTAGTATCAGTTATTGTTTTAAATGATTGTTTAGAAAAAATAGAAAAGGAATCTCCTGCTTTATCACTTATAATATCAGTAACAAAGCTAGTTGGATTGCTAAATAGTTTTAGTAATTTGTTAATACTTGGAAATAATTTTATTGATATTTCTACCAAAAATGCTAAAAAAACCGTGGTTGCTCCAATTGCGTGGGGTAATCTATACCATTTGCTGCCATCCTCACCAGGTGCAGTGGTTTTATTATTATTGCTATTATCATCAACAGCTACACCTTCAATAATATAATATGATTCGGTATCTAGGTCAGTTAAAGCATATCTTTTTATCACTTCTATTTCTTGTGGGTTATCTTTAGTACCATTTCCATATGAACCTTTTGAGAATAATTGATCGGTTGCAAGAAAATCATTTTTAATTGCACTTGGATCTATTATAGTTTCGTATTCACTATTTGGGTTAGTTACTTTTACGTTATATAATGGTATATCTTTTGTAGTTAATGTTTGGTTTCCATTAGAATTAAATGATATAGTTATTTGTTTGGAGAAACTAGGTAAATTAGAAGCATCATATAATTTATTATCTAATAGTGTAGTACCATTTTGATTTATAATTGTTATATTAAAATAATTTGTATTGATTATATTTGAGTTTTCAAAGTTCCAATTATCAATTGAGTATTCTGTTATACCTTTTTGTGCATCAAATGCAACACCATTTCTTTTTATATTTATATCAAATTTAGAATTATCTGATGTAGTAAATATGATACTATTTTTTATATATGATTTCACATCAGCAGATATATTGGTTTCACCTTTAGGATCTTTATAATCAATTTTTGTGATTGGATCTACTCTTATGATTTTAAATTCGTAATCGGATTCTGGATCAATCCATATTTTACCATCACCTGCTAATTTGGGATCATTTATTGCATTATTAGCTGTTATTTTATATGGTTTAAAAGATTTTTTAATAGCATCAGGTATTCCTTGTGTTTTATATACAGAGTTTCCTGAGCCATATAAAAATACATTTTGTAAATGTGATTGTATATCTAATTTATTTGTTATATCATTTACTATACTATCCTTTTCAGTTTGTTCTAAATCCGATTGATTGGTTTTATTTGTTATGAAATCTTTAAAATAATTAGCAAATTCACCTGTGTCAGTTGTATCAAATTTGGTAATCATTGGATCTCCCTCAATTGCATCAATTTTAGTGATTATATTTTTATCACCTTTTTTGTATTTTTTAATAGTCCATTTATCACCAGGTGATGTTTTACTTTCTTGTGTGTTTCCATATTTACTTTCCCACATGTATATAGGTTGTCCACTTGATCCACCAAAAGAAGGCCACACATAATCATTACCATTAAATACCCATTTAGGTGATTTTAAGACCCAATCAGCTTTTTTGAATGGTGTATCAGCTTTTGATATAGATGTGCCGTCAAAAGCAATTGTTTTAAGGTTTTCATTAGGATCTAATGGTGTTCCATCTGCTTTAAATATACCCATTATAATTCTCTTTGGTTTATATTTATCTTGTGGATTATCTGGTTCAGTTGTTGTATTATCTGGTGTTAGGTTATTAGGTCCTTGATCATCTTCAGGTAATATATTATAGCTATAAAGGTAATTTACAGATGGATCAAAAGCTCCGGTTGAGTATACAGTGCTTATAATTTGCCAGTGTTTGCCTTGTTTAGCAGCATCTGCATCAGATAGATCAGGATTATCAGTTGAAGCATTTGTATTTGGTACATTTGTTTTAGTTGTTGTTCCATCATTATTAATTGTTAATGTTCCACCTATTTTAGATAGTTTATCCAATTGAGCAAGAGCATTGTTTAATTCCTGTCCATTTTTATATCCAATAGCTTTAGTTCCATTGGAAGTACCATCTTTATGTATTGGTTTTTCTGATTTGGATGTTAGTGGGTTTAGTGATAATAATGGCATTACTCTGGCAATTATATCTTCAACTTTAACCATAGTGCCTAACATTATTTTAGCTACATCTAAATATGGTTTTTGTGTTTCAAAAATAGAAGTCATTATAGTTTTTTCTGTTGCTTTTATACCACCTGTATCATAACTTGGTGGTAGATTTATAGCAGATGTTGGTATTTTTATGGTACCATCCGGTTTTTTATATTTGGAAACATCAATATCTAAGTTATTTGCTTTAATTAAATTATTAGCAAGCATTTCATTATTAGATGCGAGTGGTGAGTTTAAATTTGTTAATAGCCCATTTTTTAATATACTATCACCTATACCAACATTTCCTTTTATGAATGATTGTAGATAATCTAAATTGGGTATTAGTAAAAGTGCTGGTTGTGTTCCACCAACAGATTCGGATATAGCACTAGGTTTCCCTGGTAGTGCTAGAGATACGTGGGAAGGTCCTTGTAATAAATCTTCTCTAAATAAAGGCCAAGTAGCCATAAAACGTTTTTTTTATAGTTATATATAAATTAGTTTAGTTTCTATTTAAATTATGGTTTGAAAGATAAGGTTATCATCAAGTTCAACAAATATCCATTTTATGTCTTCTAAATCATCTTGGTTAAAATTTTCAAAAAGTTTAATATATTTCATAATTTTCATATTCTATTTAAATCTAAAGTACTACGTAAATTAGTAATTTCTAAACCATAACTTTGGTTTAACCATTCTGTTATTATTGATTTTACCTTATCAAATTTCAGACTATATAATTTGTATAAATATTCAAATATATCTTCATCTATATAACAGATTTGTGATGGGTTTCCCCCTATGTTTTTATTATTTATGCTGAATATTAATTTATTATTTTCATCTACGTAGTTAGTAAAATCATCATATGTTTTACCTTGGAATGTATCTTTATGTCCTTTGGTTTGTTTTAGATTTCCATATTTATCATTTAAGAATTTTAATATAACAGCATTTAATGAAGTATTTTCAAAATAATCTTGATTAACAATTAACATAGTCTCTCCATTATATTGAACCATTTTGTATCCCATATTTTCAAATCTTTCTAATGGTTCTAATAAATCTGATGCTTTGAAAGATTTGGGTCTTTCAACATTAAATAATAGTAAATTACCATTTAATTCATTTAGAATTAACTTACTATCATTATCAATTTCTCTTAATATCCATAGTATATCAGAAATGTCTTCTTCTGGTGTAGGATTAAAGTTTTCGTATAATTTAAGATATTTCATTTTCATCATTATTATTTTCAAATTCTGATAATTCTTTTTTAGATATTAAATAGTTAAAATTATCAGCTAATTCAAATTTATATTTAGCACTCAATCTACCGGACATTTCACCACCACTAAATTTTATACTAATAAACATTTCTATTAATTTTTCATTATCTAATTCAAGAATTATTTTTATAGTAAAGTCATTGTTATCTTCATCTTCTTCATTTACGAAGAATTTTACGTGATAGTCAAACTTAAGATTAAGATCTTCATAATATTTTCTGAAAAATTCTCTTGATGGTATCATATTAAATACATTGCCATTGCTACCTAAAAAGTAAAGAGGTCTTTCAACACATCCCATTTTTTCAACCATTGTTTTAAATAACTTCATTTTAACAGTACCACCTGCTAATTTGAATTCATCATCCGTTTTTTGGATATCATTTTTAAATTTAGTTTTTAAAGATGTTGTTATTAGATTTTCTAATATTTTAGAATTTAATAAAACTATTTTAGTTTCCAACCATTCTTCTGTAACTCTTTCTGGGTCAATAAAACATTTATCTCTATTTTTCCATATTTCATTTAATAAATCGGAAAAATTAAGAATGTTTTTATCAAAAAGATCAATAAACTCACCTAAGTGTTTATATCTAGGGTCTTGATGTCTTATATCAAAATATTCAAAATAACCCATTGTTTCTATTCTCTTAGGGTCTATGAACTTTTCTATATGTCTTTGGATTTCTTTATTAGCATTTTCATAGATTAATTTAACCCATTCTTGTGTTAATTTATTCCAATGTGTTAAATATTCATCACTATATAACTTTTGAATATCTTCACCTATTAAATCATCTGCAAATGTATTGAAACTAGCTGTTTTTTGAGTTGATAAGTTTTTATTTAAGTATAAAGAATATTGTTTACCATCATTTAATTCAATAACTAAATCTTCCTGATGATCTGCATCTTTATTAGGACCTAGCCAAAATATTTTACGAATTCTATCAGATGTTAGTTTTTCATCTGGTAATAATTTATCAATTATATTTCTGGCAGTTGTTCTAGCATTGGATAGTTTATCCCAATCTCTTTCTATGCTAAATTCTGAATTTTCAAATATTCCTGATATTTTTGATATTTCACTATCTTCAACACATTTATTTCCTTCAAATCTACCTATAGTTAATCTATTTTTAGCAAGTACTAAATTTTTCAAGTCTGTTAAAAACACACTAGAATCATTACTATATCTAGCTTTTTGCCCTTGATCTAAAATAGAATCTAGGAAATCATTATTTAGTAATAGCATAGAAATACAAATTTCTTGTACTATATTTTTATTGGAATAAGGTTTATCTTGTTTAGATTCCTTGAATAGTTTATAATTTTTAACCCATTTCATATAATTGGAATTATTTATTTTAATATATATATTAAAAATATAATATTCATTTTATGCGTTGGTTAAAATCATTTAAAAATTATAAAGAGTCAATTGTCATAGATGTGCAATTTACGGACTTAATGGAATCATTAAATATATGGTATGATATATTATTAAGTTCTATTTCAGCACAAGAGGTTAATTTATTTGACACACTTAAAATGGATAGTAAGGATTATGAGCCTAAGGGTGCTGGTAAATTGGATTTAGATTTCTTATGTGGAGATGGTGATACGGATGCTGATGATAAATTTGTGGATTCTTTATCTAGTATTTCACTTAAAAAATCTGGCGTTCAACATACAGATGATTATGAAACATTTTTAAATAAACCATGTAAATTTATGTTTATTTATAATATAAAAAGTAATGAGTTAGAAAACCCAGTTTATATTATGTTCCAAACTTGGAATGAAACAAATGATAAATGGTCTGAAGTTAAATTATATAAAATAAATGGAAATGTTAATAATTTTTACAATAAATTATCATCTAAAACAATAGAAATTGAAGATGGTGGTGAAAATTATATTTATTCAACAAGTAATAGTGGTAATGAGTGGATATTAAAAAATGTTGATAAAGAAAATGACACATATAAAAGAAGTTTCAGAAAAGAAGAATTGCAAAAATTAATTGATGATAAAACATTAAAAGTTAATTTAGTTTAATTTTTTAACCCATTTTTTAGTTGAATTAAAATATATTGTTCAATAACCTTTTGTTTTTCTGTTTCATCAACATTATACCATTTCCAAGTATAGGTAGATTCCATAAAAGATATTTTTTTGTTTAAATTATCTATTTTAATTTGTATAAGTGCATAATCAGAATCTTCTAATTCATAGTCTATGTATAATTGGGAACATATAGAATATATTGCAATCAGATCATTATCATTATAGTATTCAGTAGCTGTTATATAAAAATCATTTAATTTTTCGTTTTTGACTTTATCAGGATGTGTTAATTTTACTATTTCTCTATAATATTTTTTTATTTTTGCTGATTTTATATCCTTTATTTCTTCCTTTTTAATTCGTGATTTCCCGAAATCATCAAATTCTAAATCAATTGGTGTTTTATTTTCATCAAAAAGTGGTATTGGATTACCATTTTCATCTAATAATTGGTCAAACCAACCATCATTATCAATTTCTTTTTCAATTATTTCACCATTTTCATTATATAAGTTTATAATATTACTTTTATCTTCTAATTTTTTATTAATAGAATCTTCAATTCTAGAATTGACCATTTCTTCAAAAACTTTTTTCAATTCTTCATTATTTTCTAAATATAAATTAACACTATTTATGAACTCGGAATCAATCGTACTTATGATTTCATTCTTATAATCATGTTCCGTTTGGATATATTCCAATTCTTTAAATAATCTTTTTTGTTCTAAAATTCTAATTTTATTCATATCTTTGTTTATATATAAATAAAAACTCTTTCACTATGAAGCCAAATTTGAAAAAATGCGTAAATCGCTTGATTATTATGGGTGAAGTGCGTCATTATATATTTTGGCGTAAAAAATTTGAATTGATTATATACTATACTCCTGTTAAAAATATAATATTTGATCATGATATTGATGGTATAAATATTAAAAAGTTGGATATTGATCTATCTGTTGATAAATTAAATTATATATTGAAATGGTGTGACAATAATAATTTTAAATATTTTAAAATTGAAAAAATTACACGTTGAAAAGTTAATATATACTTAATGAAATATTTAGAAAACTTTAATACTTATAATGAAGATACTAGTGCTACTGGTGGACCTGCTGGTGCAGTATCGGGTGGGGATGTTAGTTCAATGCCTACTTCTTTAGATAGCAATTCTCAACCATCATCTCTAACAGGACAGACAGTTGATCCAGCATATACAAATAATGGTGGTAAAATTGGTGGTTATATAAGTGTTCCTTATAATGCTGGTAGTAAAAATGGTGATAAAGGTAATCTATTTCAAAAAGTTCCAGCAATGGGTAAAGATCATGGTGCTAGAACTGGTCAAAAATCAAGAGAGAAAAAGTTAGATATTAAATCACTAAAGGATATTTTCGCAAAGAAACAAGATTATACAGCAGGTGAGGGTAATGCTGATAAACCATCTAAGGTTATGAATTACCAAGATTTTATTAAAAATGATATAACTAATATTAAAAAATAAACTTTTTAAGATTTTATCATAATATATTTATGGAAAAATCTGAGAAAGTTTGTATTTTAGGTAAGTCAGGATCTGGTAAAGATTTCTTAATGCGTAAACTTATTGAGAAAAATTTAATTGGTTGTTTAAAAATGACAACTAGACCTATTAGAAAAAATGAGATCCAAGGTATAACATATGATTTCGTATCTGAAAGTGTATTCAAAGAAAAGATATCAAATGATGAATTTTTGTGCTACCAAACATTTAATGTCACACCTATAGGAAGAGATCCTGAAACTTGGTATTATGGTATTACAAAGGAAGAGTTTGAAAGGGCACAAGTTTTTATAATGACACCCGAAGAATTTAAATTAATTGAATGTAATCCAGAACTAAGAAAAAAATGCTTTGTTGTTTATATTGATATAGATCGTTCTATAAGAGAAAGTAGAGTATTTAAGAGAAATGATTCAAATGATTCAGTTAAAAGAAGAATGGATGCAGATGATAATGATTTTAAAGATTTTTCTGATTATGATTTAAAGATAGGTGATCCGAAGTTCAGTGTAGATGATGTCTATGATTTAATGTTTTGATTTATCTTCTCTACGTTTAGTCATTAATCCTTTAATGAAATCTTTTATTTCTGTATCATGTTCTTTCTCAGGTAAGAAAGCATAGCCTCTTAACCTAGAATACCATTTTACTTGTCCTATTACATTGCCGTCCTTTAAAACATCATATATTTCAGTTTTAGCATCTTTTTTAGATGACTTTTTCACAAATTTCAAACTTGATTTGTTTTCAAATAGTTTATATCGTATTAAATATTTCATATTAATGTTTTTTTCCTGGTTCTGTTACAATTCTACCACTATCATTGAAAGAAAGTCCTGCTAATTGACCATTAATAGAATTACAAACATCAACGCTGTTAGCTATAGTATTTTCTAATACTGATAGTATAATATTTAATATAGAATATACTTTTAGTAAATTATCTTTGGATTCATAAAAATTAGAATTACAAATACCTTCTATTAAATCTATTATAAGATTTATAGTATCATTATTTTTTATTTTCATTTTTTCAATTACAACTTTAGGAATACCTGCTTCTGTCATTTCTCTCTCATAATCATATACTGTTCTATTCATAAGATCAAGAAACTCAGTCCATAATTGAGCACTATCCATTTCTTTGTAATTTTTTTTATCAATAAAATCACTTAAATTACTTTTATATCCCTTTAGAAATATATTAAGATATTTTCTAAATACAACTGTTCTATAATCAGTTGAAAATTGTAATGTAGGCACTTTTGAGTATCTCCATAGACTAATATAATTAAATACATCATGGTTTGTTATGTCAGAAATAGTAATAGTTATATCATTTGATTTTAAATCTTTAGTTTTTGATAACATAAACTTCATCAAAAACTTGTCCATTATATAAGACCAAGCTTTTTTAATTATTCCTGTTTTAATTAAACTTATGAATATAAAAATTAATATAGCAACTACCAATCCCACATAACCATATTCTTTAAATATATCTATTGCATATTTTACATCACTCATATCAATTAATAATATTTTAGTATATATATTTATTTTTTAAAATGTAAAATATAGTGGGGGAACATTTTTAATATATAAATAAAATAAAAATTAAATATGGACTTAAAATATAACATAAACAAAATTCATGGTGAGTTATTAAATAACTTTGATGATGTTAAGATTGATGAGAAATCAGATAAAGAAAATGGTAATTACTTTTTAATCTCAGCTATTAGTGAAGGTAAAGAGGTTAAATTTATTACAACTAAACAAGCTGTTGAATCTGGAAATATTGAATGGAAGTATTTTTCTAATCCATTAAATGAGAATTCTGGATTAGTAGAGAGAAGTTCTAAAATATATACATTAACAGAAGATATTAAAGATGTAATATCTAAAAATAGATTTGATAAAGAATATTTATCTAGTTTTAATAATTAATAATTAAATATGGAATTTGCAGGAATAAGGTTTACTAAAATCAAACAAGATGTTGAAAATTTTTTAACAACAGAATATAATAAAGCGAGTATACTATTTAGTAGTAGTTCTCCTTATGGTCAAATATTATCAGTAATAGAAAATTTGCAACAATTATCATTTCTTTATTTGAAAAATGCTATAAATCAATTTGATATGAGCTCACCTAATTCTAATAATGAACGAATTATTAGAAATGCCGCAATATTCGCAGGGCACATACCAAGTAGAGCGGTTAGTGCTACTGGAACACTTAAATTAACATTAAAACCTAGTGTAGATCTTGAAAAGGAAATTTCGGGTGCTAGGATAACTATTGCAAATAAAACAACATTAAAAAACAATACTAATTCACTTTCATATTCAATTAATATTGGTAATGATTCAGTTACACATAAAATAACTCAAAATTATCAATTTTTCTTACCTATTATACAAGGTTCTTGGGTTTATAAACAATTAACAGGTATTGGTCAAGCATTACAAACATTCTCAGTAACCGAAGTGGGTCAAAAAGATGTTGAGAATTTCAATATTGAAATTTTAGTTAATGGTGAATTATGGACACTTAAAAGACATCTTTGGGATATGATACCAGATGAAAAAGCAGTTGTTGTTAGAACTGGGTTTAATGGAGGAATTGATATTGTATTTGGTAATAGTGCTTTTGGTATGATACCACCTATTGGTGCTCCTATAGAAGTTAGATATATAGCAAGTGATGGTGCAAATGGTAATATATTTAGAAGAACATCAAATGATTGGACATTTGTTGGTGATATATTAGATGGTAATGGACAAAGTATTGATATGAGTAAATTATTTGACATTGATATTTATACAGATATTAATTTTGGAGCAGATAAAGAAAGTTTATTGTTTACTAAAAATATATTACCAATTGTAACAACTAATGGTGTATTAGCATTACCTCAAAATTATGCTTATGAAATTAAAAAATTAGGTGTATTCTCACACGTGAATGCATATGAAAAATCAGGTACTATTTTTATAACAGCAACTCCTAATATAAATCTATTTAAGAATCAATCTTCTAATTATTTTACAATTGATAAAAAAGCATTTATTTTAGATGATTATGAGAAATCAAAAATAGATAACTATTTGAGAAGTGGTGGTACAATCCAATTAACTAGAAAATATAAAATAGTAAACCCAACATTATCTTATTATGCTATTAATGTTTTCGTAATTCCTTATTCAGATGCAACAGATGATTCAGTAAATGCTCAAATATTAGATGCTATTTCAAATTATTTCTTAAATTTAACTAGAATTGATAGAATTCCGAAATTAGATATTATAAAAGCATTATCTAGCATTGGTGATATACACTCTGTTGATATTCAATTTATATCTAAGAAAAATGAAGATTATCATAAATCAAATATCCAAAATCTACAAAACCAAGTAAATAAATATGCTAATACTAATTTAGTTAATCCTTCTGTAGATTATTCACCAACAACCGTATTAGGTATAGATCCAACACTAGGTGATTTATTATTTGATGCTGATGAACTTCCAATAGTGAGAGGGGACTGGAGTGATCGCAACAATACTTATTATAGTGATGATATCGAAACAAACGGTTTAAAGGCTGTTAATATTGTTAAAACAGGTGTTGTTGATGTAAAAAATAAAAACTAAAATATGTTATACGAATCAAAAGAATTACCTGAATTATTCTATTTAAAACATAGAAATGATGATAATGCAGATTATTTGGATTATGAAAAAAAGATATTAAATAATACATTATCACCTTATTTGTTTAAAAATGATCAAATGAACTCTTTTTTAAATAAAATTCAACCTATGTTAGCAATGTTTTTTGATCAAATGAACTTGATGAAAAACTTCCAAAACTATATGGTTGATAAATATTACCATAAACATAGTAGATAAATAAAGAAAAACAAAAAAACAAATAATTTATTTAATATATAACATATAGATAAAACATATAAATTATTACATGAAAGAAAATTCAAGAAAAATAAGTGGCTTCAAAAAGTTCTCAGATATTAAAGAATCTAAATCTAAGATTGAAGAAGTTGAATTAAATGGAAGACCAGAAGTTGATTCTGATTTACCAGCAAATCCTAATACTTCAGAAGTAGCAGATGAAAAAAGAATTGAGAAACCAATGTCTAGAAAAAATATACAACCAAAAGATCAAGATATTAATTTACCTACAGGTGAAGATAATGAGTTCATTTCAGATGATGATAAAAAAAATGAAAAGGTTGAAACTTTCGGTAAAGTTGCAAAATTCCCAAAGAATGTAAAGGCATCTAAAGCCTATAATTTTATGGAGAATGTTAAAATCAGTAAAAAATCTATCTGGTATTTAATGATTGAGAAAGATCAAAATGAATTACAACTTGTAAAATATAATGTAAAAGAAGGTGTTGATTTAAATAAATTTGTTACAGATCTTAAAAATTACTATTTAGATAAATATAAAGATAATAATAATATTTGTGAAGCAATAAATAAATTAAATGTTGATGGTAATGATAAATTTTCTATGGTAAAAGGAATTAGTCCTATTGAAGTAGATGGTAAAAAACTTATTACTAAAATAACAGAGGATTTAATCAAACTTCTATCAAAATAAAAAAAAGAAAAATAAAACTATAAAATGAAAAATATTAAAAGTGTTGAAGAATTTAATGAAGGTGTGTACTCTAATGATGGACATGCAGGAATGAATGGTGAAAGATATACTGATAAACTATCAAAAAAAGAATTAATTTCTAAAATATCAAAATTGAAATACTTTGGTACAATTGCTGAACAACCAGGATTTGATTCGGCTAAGAAAGATATAATAGAAATTCTTAAAAAAGAATTATAAAAAGAACTTACCCCTCCTTGGATAGTATCCTTGGACTGACCCAAGAAATTTTTCTTGGGTTTCTTTTTTTATATATACATTATAAAAAAAAATAGCATTATGAAATATATTAAATCTTTTAAAGTATTTGAGGCAGTTATAAAACCTTATGACTTTGATCCAGCAATTGATGAGTTAAAATCTCTTCCAGAAATAACAAAAGAAGATCTAGAAAGAATTCTTGTTCCAATGAATGTAGAATTTGTAGATGTTGATTATTTCAAATCTAAACTACAAACTAAAAAAGAAATTGAATTAGTTCCTGAGAATATGCCACCTATGCTTGGTGGAATTAGATTTGCAGCACATAATGTTTATACTGATAAAATGTATGTTTGCGTTCTTTGGAATGAATTCTTAAATGCAGTTAATGATAAAGATGGTAAAGAACAATTATTCGCTTTCCTTAGAGAAGTTTTAAGACATGAATCTATTCACCAACAACAAGCAAATAAAAGACCTAATATCACTGTAAGAAACCTTGAGAACTCTCCAAATGTTCCTGATAAGTATTTCGGTTCAACAGATGAAACAATGGCTTATGCACAATCTTTTGTTGATCAATGTCATCAAAGAGGAATGTCAAACGAAGATATAATTGAACATTTAAGAGGTGCTAAACAACCAGTATCTTGGATTGAGAATATCTATAAGAGAATGACACCTGATGTTCTTAAAAGATTTAAAAAATATGTTTATCAATACGTAACAGATGAAGAAGATACTGAATTATAATAAGTTTAATGAAGCAAAAGAACCTGTATTAGAGGTTAGACTTCTTAATGAACCGGTAGAAGGTAAAGATCTATCTACTTATGCTCATATGGATGAAGTTCATAATATGATAACTACTTTCTATTCTAATGGGTTTCCACTTAATGGTTTGTATTTGAATGGTAAGTTAATTGGTTCTATTTTACTTGATCCGGATTATCTACCTTGGGAATATAGATTTGATGTTATAATTAAGAAGGGTTATAGAAAGAGAGGTTATTTGAAATATCTTATGAATGATCTTATTGAAAGATTTAAAAAAGATGAACAAGCAGACCAATTATCTGCAGTTGTTATTAATAAAAAACTTGTTAATATACTAGAAGATAAATGGGGATTTGGTGTTGATGAGTTTGAAGGAGATCCATTTGTTTGGACTAATAAAAAATGGTTATCTGAAATAAATTGATTATATTTGTAAAGAATAAAATAAAAATTATGAAAAAGAATAATAAAATAAACGAAGAGTTTAAAGATGTGAGACCTAAATTTGATAAAAAAAGACAAGAGAAAATTTCAGAAGATTTTATGGAATTTGTTTTACCAATTGCAGGTATGGCCATAGAAGAGTTATAATGGAGAAATAAAAATTGATAATCAGTTGGATTAATATAGTTAATAGAAAAAATATGAAAAAAAATAATAAAATAAACGAAAAGTTTAGAATTTTAAAACCAAAAGAGAATATTGTTGAAGATTTTTGTGATTATTTTACAAAAATGACTGGAATTTCAAAAGAAGAATTTGAAGAATTTGATAGAAAAGTCAAATCAGGTGAAATAAAATTAGATAATGATTTAGATGTTTGAAATATATAACTTTGGTTATGACAAAGATAACTTAAATGAAATAATTTCATTAAATCCGAAATTATTATTACATTTAAGAAAAAATATAAATGAAATTTTAAAAGATTACATTAATCCTAATCTAGAACAATATAAACCTAAAGATGGTTATGAATTTATTGATAAGTCAAATTATAATCAAGGTATAGGTATTTATCATTCACATTTAACAAAATTAGATGGTAAAATATGGGTTTTGATTTGGTATTTAAAGGAAAATAATAATAATTATTATGATATAATTTTTGAAACAATGATACATCCAATGGATGATTATGTACAAGTTTTAAAGGATATTAAAAATGATCCACTGACATTAAATCCAAATACTTGGAAAAACTTTTCAGAAAAAATAATATTAAGGTTTAATCAATTTATTAGATTAATTTAAAAATTATGGACAAAAATAAAAAAGATATGAGACTTTTTTATTTTATTAATTTAATATATTCTATCTTATCATTTATTGGTGAAAATAATAACAAATTTCTAACACCACCTTCATATAACCATATGCCATCAAATGAACCATCTATAAATTCAATAACATCTGGTGTATTTTCTATACAATTCCAAGAATCTTGATTATTATATAATTCATAAGCCGATTTAATGTAGTGCTCATCTTCATCTTCACTATAATACGTATCATATAATTCACTAAATTCTTTAAATAAATATTCACAATCTGTTAATTTGTTTAAATCAAATAACGTTAAATCTTTTTTTAATTTTATCTCATAAAGATATTTTCCATAAGATTTTGCTTCATTTTTATTAGTTGAAAAAAATGTACCATTATATATATCTCCTCTATTATCAAAGTTATGTTCTATTGGTGAACCATGATATAAAATCATATCATCATCATTATTATAGTTCTCATATTTTTTTAAATATTTCATAAATTATATATTAAAAACCAAATTTCATATATTCAATAAAAGAGTACTTATGTTTATTCTTTTCATCTGGTTCAAAATCTTGTGATGTTACCATCTTCCACTCAGAACCAATCTCAGGAAATGTAGTATCACCATCAAAATCTTCGTGAACCAAAGTTAGATAAATCTCATCTGCTATGTCCATAGATTGTTTATAAATCTCTCCACCGCCAATAATAAAACAATTGTTATTACATATCATAAGAGCTTCCTCTAATGAATTAACAGTTTCACAACTATCAACTTCATATTTAGTATCTCTGGTGATTATTATATTTCTTCTATTCGGAAGAGGTCTACCAATAGATTCGTAGGTCTTTCTACCCATTACTATAGTATTACCAGTTGTTAACTCCTTAAATCTTTTAAGGTCACTAGGTAAATGCCAAATAAGGCTATTGGAATCTCCAATAACCCTATTTTTAGATGTTGCTACTATTATCTTTATCATAATCTTTTATTGCTATTAATACTATTAGTGGGAAACAAAATGCATACCACTGCCAGTTAAATACACTATATCCTGAAATTGCAGTGGTTCCAGCACCTAGAAACCAACACCAGGCATATCTTTTAATATATTTTATCATATTATTTGAAAAATTGTGAATTTATTTCTATCTTTTTAAGATCTTCAGGTGTAAAACAATGTGGATGTGTTTTAGTTGCAGTTAAAATATCCTGGAAAGTTTCTCTTGCCTCTTGAAGTCTGTTTGTATAGTAACAAGATGCAGAATGCGCCTCTGCTATTTTCCACACATACGTTGCTTCATCAATAAACAATAATCTTGTTGGATAAGGACTTTTGCCATGGAAATTCATCTTAGCAAACTTAGTATAGATATAAGCAGTATGCCATTCACCCATTTGTAAATAATAATCAATAATTGTTTTGATTGATTCAGCTCTCAATGGATCTATAGAATATGCTTTTAATAACTCTTGGTGTGTAAGATGCCAAGGCTCATCTAAAATACGCATAATAGCTCCAACTCTATATTGTGAATAATAGATCTCCTCAGGATAACCATCAGTTCTTGAAGCTCTCTCTTTGTAATATTTCATAGATCTTCTTAATCTCTCTTCATTCTCTTCACGATTGTCTTTCATTGAAGCAGAATCATGATAGCTTTGTGCGCAATAGAAGATTTGTCTTGGATCTGTTCTATCAGTTGCAATAAATGTTTCTAATTTATGTGCATGGTCTAAATATTTTTGTGAAATATCACCTTGCCAAGATGCACCATCCATAGATACATTAATTTCTATGTTTTCAGCTAATCCTGATGTAATTGTTTGATCTATTGCATTAATGAACTCATGTACTACACCAGTCCACTTTAGTGATGTTATTAATTTGGATACTCTACAAAAGGTATTTCGTGTATATTTCATTTGTCCAATTTTAGCATTTATCATGAACAAATCCTTATTGAATTGATTTTTTGTGAATTTAGGATCAATAACTAACTGTTCATCACAATCGTACCACAACATCCAAGCATTATTTGCATCCCAGTTTAATTCATCAACCACTTCTTTTACCTTTTCCATTCCGAAGTTTCTACTTTTATCAAATGTATCAAAGGGTCTTTCAAAAACATATGTTGGTATATTATTATCAGCTCCATATTTTTTTATTAATTCAATTGTATTGTCAGTAGATCCTGTATCTATAGCTACAATTAAATCTAATATTCCATTGGAACTATTTAACATTCTTTCTATCACATGAGATTCTTGTTTACATATGAAATTAAGTACTAATTTAGGCATAAAATTATTATTTTTTATTTTTTATATGAAAGTAGAGTGTGAAAGTTTTATTAACTAATTAATTTAAATATTTATAAATCAAAATAATCATTAAAGAATTTAATTGTAAGATATGTCATAATAGTAAAAAAGCCAACAATAAAAATAAATCCTAATAATTTAATTATGATAGTTAGAATATATAAAGGACCAATATATGTATTTATAAGATAAATAAATAATAATAGGAAAAATGATATAATCGTGGAATTTACTATTGTTCTCAATATATATATATATATATATCTAGTTTATTGTTATATATTTTTTTAAATAATAATTAAAAATTAAAATCTTTATTTTTTGGCTTTTTTTAATGTTTTTCTACTTTTCTTGTATCCATTTTGCATCGTGTGTCACATTTGTAAAGCAGATAATTCACCTATTATCATTTCTCTTAATCTTTCCCATTGTTCTTCAGTCACATTACTCATATTCCTAGTTCTTCTAAATTATTATCTCTCATTATACCGGATTCTATTAAAATATCAGTATAGATTTCTTCAAAATTTTCTTGATGTATTTCAATTTGTCTTTGTTTAATAATTGGTAATAATTCATTAAACAATTTATCATCTTTATATTTTGAAGATTTTTTATATCCTAAATTGATAACAAATCCATTTTCTCTGATATTAATTTCTAAATGATTATCATCATTGTATGTGCCACTATTATTGGTATTAATTTTTTTGTAATTTTTAATATTATTTGTTCCTATTGATATAGAATCATCATATAGATTAATTATTAAATTTTCTTTATAATTAATTAAATTTAGAACAAGTTTTTTTATTTTATCAGATACTTCTTGATTATATTCACAAGCATTTTTGAAAAAATCTTCTGATTCATTCATTGCACGTGCTTTCATTGGTTCATTTGATAGGTGGTTTAACTGTTCAACAACCATTTCTACTATTTTTTTAATTTTCTTATCTTTCATAGAAATTATATAAATATATGTATGTAAGTTTATAGTAAAAATTAAAAAAACCACCTTTTTGGTGGTTTTTTTTAATCCATTGTTTCTATTTTTGATAATTTCTCAGTAAGTGGTCCCCATTTGCCTTTGTATGTGACACCTCTAACTTTTCTATTATCTACCCAAACATATTCATCATCATTATTTAGACATCTAGGTTTACCCATAATTAGACCATGGTATTTAAATCCATTATCATCTAACCATTTAATAGTGACATCTCTGTCTTTTTCTTCACGTGCTGTGAAGAATGTAATATGATTTCCCTCATCATACCATTTATTAACTTGTTCTAAAGATCCATCAATTACATATGCAGTTGGGTATAAATGAGAATCCTCATTTTTTATATCTTCAGATACGGTACC
>Ga0214192_1000315_pt1 | contig 30821 bp, 29 predicted proteins | sample TroBogEpilimnion_44_FD_153030 | JGI IMG/M metagenome (GOLD analysis project Ga0214192, IMG submission 153030) | Freshwater microbial communities from Trout Bog Lake, WI - 29JUL2008 epilimnion | ecosystem: Environmental > Aquatic > Freshwater > Lake > Epilimnion/Euphotic zone | place: Trout Bog... | reverse complement strand
TGCTTACAGGGTAGTGTTAGAAGGGGATTCTTATAGAAAAAACTTTATACCTAAATTTAAAATGGAGGATGACAAAGTGCAGCAAAAAAGTTAGTATGAAGTGGACTTCTCTTCTGGCGCAGGGGTCGACTAAAATACCTGGCGCACAACAATTGCCTCGTCTCTACTTAATTTATTTAACTGTATTATAAGATTCACCAGCTTATTAAGTGTATCCGTAATATTTCTTTTAACATTAATTGCACTCTTAGATTTGCTAGACTTCAACTCATCTAACTCGTCCTCAAGCATCAAAACTAGTTTTGCTATAAAACTGTATAATTTATTCACTGTTTCTTTCATTACGCTCTCTAGTTAGATTTATACTAATTTTATCCATCCCTTTGATAGGAGTTAATCCCACAATTGCTCTTTTTTCGTTAATCGTCATAAAATCTGCACTTGCAATTTTTGCCCATACATTTTCTCTACGTTCTGTAAGTACGGAAATAGATTCTTTATCAAAATCTATAGTCAAATCTTCTTTATACCAATAAGATAGCCAGCTACTTAAAGCATCAGCATATTTATCGAGAAGGGGAATAATATTCTCTTCCCATAGAGCCAACCTTGCTTCTTGCATATTGCTATAAGTATTATCCCCGTTAATTCCTAGTAATTGTGGAGGTACATTGAATGCTATGGCTATGTCTCTTGCACTTGAATCTTTTAATTCTAAAAATTTTTCAAACCGCTCAGCATTACTTGTCTCTTGCCATTTCAACCCTCCTTCTAAAATAAGAGGCTTTCCCGAATTAGATGCACCACTAAAATTATCATAAAATTGTTGCTGTAATCTTTCAAACTGCTCATCTGATAAATAACCATTACCATCCTGAAATACCAAAGCCCCACTCGGTCTAATTGCATTTTTTAACAATGATTTATTCCAATCCATAACTTTAGCATGTAAATTTATTGCTTTTGCAGCTGCTGCCAAAGAGGATAACCCCTTACATTGATCAGTTGGGTTGTAGTTTTTAATATGTAGTATACGGCTTTTTCGAGTAACTGGATCAATTCCAAAAGATTGCTTTTTATCCCCGTTGCCATAAACGTAAGCCACGAGTTGATTGTTAGAAAGAGTTTGTTCAACCAATGAGTAATGAAGATTGTACAAAAAACTCGGCGTAGTTTTACTTCCGGAGGAAACTAACAAATAACTATCTCCATAAAGCAGCAAACTCGATAAGCTTTCTGTAAAAAAATCAGCTCCTGACTTTTCCGGACTAGGATATTTAAGCAAGCTGAGAACAGGATGGTTTTTAAGCAATTCTTTGGAACCATTGTTATTTCTGAATATTTGCCATGGAATATGACTTGCTGAAGTAGCAATCAGATTGACGCACCTATGCACAATTGCATTATTTTTGTATGAATCCACTCCAACCCTTTCATCTGGTGAATAATTAAAAAACGGTAAGTCTAAGTAACTAGTGGATTTCTTACTTTGCTTTCCTGAGATTTTCTTAAAATAGGTTTTTATCATTATTCGCCTCTTTCTGTGTTTGTTAAAAATAAGAGTGCTTTATAACACTGCAGATTAGGTACACTAAGAGTCAATATAATAAATAACTTTTCAAGTAGTAATTTTTCGCGTAGAATCATGAGTATAAAAATATTGACGAGAATATATAAATGTCGGGGCAATTAATTGAACTTATTATTTTTGCTGGAATAGCTTTTTTTATTATAAACAAACTAATCGCAACTCTGGGCACCACTTCGGATGAAGATGGCACAAAACGCTCTTCCGTTTTTGGAGAAAAAACGGTAATGAAAGATGTTACTACCTCAGCGACAAACAATACAAATAAAGAGTCAGTAATAAGTACGAATATTCTGAAGCCAACCTTTGCTCGAAAAAATAAAATCGACCTCCGAGGTTTGGTAGTTCCTGAAAATGACAATGATGTTAAAGAAGGTCTGGTCGATGTAATGAATCGTGTTCCTTCATTTAATATTCATAATTTTCTTAAAGGCGCGAAAGCCGCCTTCAGGATGATAGTTGATGCAGCTTACAAAAATGACGAAAAAGAACTAGAACAGCTTGTTGATAAGCGTTATATACAACACTTTAGAACCATATCAGTAAGTTATGGCGAGTATACAGCCAAAGCTGACCCTGATTTGCAGATCTCAGAAATATATATGTTTGGCAATAATATTTTTATCAAAATTTTATTTGTTGGCAAACATATTACCAATAAAATAAAAGACTTACACGAAGAATGGACCTTTACAAAAAGCAGTATTGGCACTGGTAATGAATGGTATTTGACGAATATAGACAGGCCACAGTAGTATATAGTTTCTTAACTTGAATTAGAGACAGCCAATTTAGCGAGTCTCAGCTGTGCTCACTAGCAACCTAGGCTGCGCAGCCTCGCTCTAAAATTAACTATCCTAAGTTCAACTTAATTTACTATAGTTTTGTATAACAGCTACCATTAAAGCATGAAATATTCACTAATCTTAGTTATAAAATTCTACCAATATTTTATCTCTCCATGGCTGGGGAAAAATTGTAAATATTCTCCTACTTGTTCATTATATTGCATAGAAGCAATCAACAACTATGGTGCTGTCAAAGGAATGCTTCTTAGCATAAAACGTATAATTCGATGCAACCCTTTTACAAGCGGTGGTTACGACCCTGTTGAACGAAATAAATAAAAAATCTTGCAAGGCACAGAACTCATAAAATCTTATCTAATTAACACTCCTGAATTACCAGGTGTATATAGAATTTTTGACTCTGGCAAGAATATTATTTATATTGGCAAAGCAAAAAACCTCAAAAACAGATTAAGCCAATATACTCTTGAATTGAAGGGTAAAAATAAGCTCATGGTTTCTCTTGCCTGTTATGTTGAATACTGTATTACCGACTCTGAATCTGCAGCTTTACTTCTTGAAGGACAATTAATCAAAAAATTTAAACCTAAATTCAATATCTTACTAAAAGACGACAAATCTTTTCCGTATATTAAGCTAAGACTTGATCATGAATATCCTCAACTGTTAAAGTTTCGAGGAAAAAATCTTATCGATGGTAAATTTTTTGGCCCATTCGCCTCTCCTGCGCACGTAGACGCAACAATATTAGAACTACAGAAAATTTTTAGACTGAGATCTTGTTCCGATAATTATTTTGCTACTCGTACTAGGCCATGTTTACAGTATCAAATTAACCGTTGCTACGCTCCTTGTGTTAATAAAATATCCAAACCAGAATATGATGATTTGGTTAGGGAAGTACAAGCTTTCCTTACAGGTAAAAACCATGTGCTACAAACTATACTCTCAAAAAAAATGGAACAATTTAGCAATGAGCTAAATTACGAAAAAGCTGCAGAAATTCGTGATCGAATTAAGTCCTTAAGTTACATCCAACTTAAGTCACAAGATTCGCATGATCTTAACGATGCTGACGTTATAGCACTCGCCTCAAAAAACGGGGTGTTTTGTATCCAAATATTCCTTTACAGATCCCATCAACCTTGTGGTAATCAAGCTTATTTTCCTTCTCATACTGACAGTGAAATAGCAGATCATGAGGTTCTAGGTAGTTTTTTAATGCAGCTCTATCAAAATAAAACTCCGCCAAAAGATATACTAATTAGTCATGAACTTGAAGATAAAACCATTTATGTCGATGCACTTAAACAACTTCATCATGCGGACATAAAAATCTCTATTCCAAAGCGCGGACCAAAAAGTAAAATTATGGAAAATGCTTTGTATAATGCTGAGCTTTCATTACAGAAACATTTAATCATGGGGGCTAAAAATCATAATGCTCTCCTGGACATACAATCATTATTTAACTTGAACGATACCCCTCAGAGAATAGAAGTTTATGATAATAGTCACATTCAAGGAGCATTCCCTGTTGGTGCTATGATAGTTGCTGGACCAGATGGATTCGAGAAAAAAGAATATCGCCTCTTTAACATCAAAGATGAGCCTGTGAGTAGCTTTGGAGGAGATGATTATGCTATGCTACGCGAGGTTTTAAGAAGAAGGTTAAAGAGATTAAAAATAGAACCACAACGTAAACCTGATTTAATGATTATAGATGGGGGCAAAGGCCATATGGGTGTTGTCTCTAACATAATGAATGAGCTAAAGATCCACTTACCTTTTGTCTGTATGTCCAAAGGAGTCGACCGAAATAGCGGCAAAGAACAGTTTCATATCCCAGGCCACGATGTATTTACCCTAGATAAAAATAATGCCACCATGAAGTACCTACAAATTCTGCGGGATGAAGTTCATAATTTTGCTATAAAAAACCATAGAAATAAACGCTCTTCTGCCATTAAACATTCTTCACTAGATATGATACCAGCTATTGGATCAGCAAGAAAAAAGGCATTATTAAATTATTTTGGATCATTTAGTGCTATAGCCGATGCAACCGAGGCACAACTGAAAAAGGTCGAGGGTATTAGCGAGGAACTAGCAAAAACCATCTATCGTTTCTTGAGATCTTGAATTGCATATAGTAATGCTATTTTCTCAATAAAATAAATCCTTTTGTTAGGGTAGATAGGATTATATTAACATGATCAACATCTCCCTAGATTTAAGTCCATCGCTCTTTGGTAAACCAGAGAAAATAGTCCAATCCTCTCCACCCAATAATAGCCTATCTAGTTTCTTATGGTATAGGAGAGGACTTTTAGAAGATTATTCTGTGCTACGCAGCAGGTGCAGCAATGTCCCCTAATGCTACCATTTCAATCGACTCATTATTGCAATCAAGATCTATAAGAGTGAAACTATCTTCGTTAGAGAAATCGTTCTCTACGTTCGTTGTCTCATACTTCAGTGAAGTAGGAACACCACTTAAATATGCTGATTTTAATCCAGAATTTATAACTCCTGTTGGCATTTTAAGTACTTCTGTTACAAAATCTTGTCCTATGCATTGTATTGTAGAAATAGCATCCATTACAATTTTAGCAGCAGGATAGTCTTTTGAATTATTACTAAGTGATCCCAAATAAGTATTATCTTTTTCACTCGAAGTCTCCGATACAAAAGCTGCTATTTTTGCTAAGCTGCTTTTTTCAACAACTTCTTGAGGATCGTTTTGAGCTTTAGTTGTTACCGGAACATCAGCATGTTTATATGCTATATCTTGATTATCAGATGAACTAACAAGATTAACAACTACGTTAGCTACATCACAAGAAATATCATACACACCTCTTGCTATATGTACTACACCTTTAACAACAAAAGTTGCTACAGATTTTACACAATTATACATAGCTTGGTAGGCAGACCCTTTAAAAAAAGATAAAGGTTGTTCAGAAGCGATAGCAAAATTATTTATTATTTGTGTAAACATGATTCTTAACTTTATACGTTACTAAATATAATTATATATAAAAGATAAATTTAAAAATGTCAACATATTAGATAGATTTATTTTATATTATGGCCATTAAAATAGCTTTTTTTTAAAAAAAGAGAATTCAACAACCTTCTTTTGAGAAAGGTTTCGCCCCATTTATTGTTTAAGGATAGAGGATGTGGTATGAGAGAATAAATTGTTTTGTCTTAGATGCGACAGAAATTTCTGTAATGCTTTTTACGATTTTGTCAGTTCTTGTAGGCTTTAGCCAAATCAAGATAATTTTGAAGATTACCCTTCATAAACTCCTTTTCTTCATCTGTAACCATCCGTACGAATTTAGCCGGCCTTCCAATCCACAATTCATTTGTGCGCACTATCTTTCCAGGAGAAAGTAAGCTTCCAGCGCCCAAAAAACCATACTCCTCTACAATAGATTTATCCATTACCGTAGATTGCATGCCAATAAATGCATTATCTTCGATGCTGCATGCGTGTATAAGAGCCATATGACCAATAGTAATATTGCTACCAATATGCGTTGGACCATCAAATCTTGATGTGTGGATTACGGTGCCATCTTGGATATTAGTATTCTTCCCTATTGTAACTTTGGCTACATCCCCTCTAATCACAGAATTGAACCAAATATTGGCATGCTCTTGAATTGTTACATCACCAGCTATCACTACTCCCTCTGCCAAATAGACTGTTTCATGGATATTTGGCGATAGGTTTTTATAATCAACAAGTTTGTATCCCATACGGATTATTCTATTAACGTCAATTTGATTGTTTTCATAAGAAATTTCTAATAATATGAACATATTTCATTAATAATATTTACTATAACATGAATTTTCGTGATCAAGGTATAATTATCTCAAAGATCCCACTAAAAGAACGCAGCTATATTGTAACAATATTTACGGAAAATCATGGAATTTATTCAGGGGTATTAAATCAATATACTAAAAAAACAGGAGATAACTTAGCCGAAGGGAATCTGGTAGATTTTGTCTGGAATGCTCGTCTACACGAACACATTGGCTCTATTAAAGCTGAGTTAATTAAATCTTATAACTCTCATTTATTGATGAATAAAACTAAGCTATACGCCTTCAATTCAATCACAAGCCTATTAAAGCTAGCTTTTTGTGAGAGAGCTCCTCATAACCATTTATTTCCAGCTTTGCTAACTTTCATGGAATCACTAAAACAAGTGTTTTCTTTTGGGGAATATATAAAATTGGAAATAGAAATTCTTGCTGAAGCTGGGTATAAATTGCAGCTCGATAGATGCGCAGCAAATGGACTTACGGATGATTTACATTACGTATCACCAAAATCTGGTTGCGCCGTATCTAAGACAGCTGGCGATCCCTACTCTGATAAGCTTTTAATATTACCTAAATTTCTTCTAGGTGAAGCAATGGATAAATCATCGATAAATAATGCATTAAGGCTAACTTCATATTTTTTAAATCGCTATATATTAGTCGACAAAGGACCACCACAAGCTAGACAACAGTTTGCTGAGCACATATCTTTATTATAACATGCTTTTTCTTTCCAGAAGAAAGCTTAATTACTCCATTATCAATAAAACTTTCATCAATAATCTGATTCTCGTCTTGCACTTGCTGATCATTAATTTTAGCACCATTGCCGCGTATTAACCTTCTTGCATCACCTTTAGAGCTAGCCAAGCCAGACTCAAAAAATAAGTCATAACAAGCTACGCCCATTTTTATTCTTTCTTTATCAATTGAAATGACAGGCAAGTCGTCACCTACTTCTCCTTTTTCAAACACCCTTATTGCCGTTTCTTGAGCTTTATTTGCCTTGTTTTCTCCATGACACAATCTTGTAGCCACATAAGCTAACCTCTTTTTAGCCTCATTTATATTGTGCTTAACCATATGATCAAATTCTATTAACTCCTGACTAGAAAACTCACAATACAGCCTAGCAAATTTTGCTACATCATTATCTTCAGTATTACGCCAAAATTGATAGTAATCATATGGCGATAATTGCTCTTCATTGAGCCATATCGCCCCGCTAACAGATTTACCCATTTTTGCGCCAGAAGACGTAGTCAAAAGAGGAGTAGTCAAACCCAAGGATTCGTTACCACTAACTTTTCTAATCAAATCGACACCAGTCACAATATTACCCCATTGGTCACTTCCACCAAGTTGTAGTTCACAGTTAAATTCTTTGTTCAAATGATAAAAATCGTATGCTTGAAGAAGCATATAGTTAAACTCTAGAAAACTAAGTGACTGTTCCCTCTCTAGCCTTGACTTGACGGAATCCATAGTCAACATTCGATTGATAGAAAACATGCGCCCCATTTCTCGCAAGAATTCGATGTAGCCAACTTTTTCTAGCCAATCCGAGTTATTCACCATTATAGCATCGCTTTCTCCATCTCCAAATTTAATAAATTTAGATAACGACCTTTTTATACCACCTATATTGCTTACTATCTCCTCATCGGATAAATACTTTCGAGCTTCCTCTTTTCCAGTTGGATCACCTATTTTGGTTGTTGCTCCTCCAATTAAAACAATTGGTTTGTGTCCATATTGCTGCAACAGGCGTAGTATCATAACCTGCATTAAATTACCCACATGCAAGGAAGATGCCGTGCAATCAAACCCTAAATATGCAACGATTTTCTGTTCTTTTGTCCTTTGCTGCAAACGCACTTCATTGGTACATTGGTGAAAGTAACCGCGCTTTTTAAATTCTTCAAAAAATGTCATACTAGTTGTGCCATTTATTAATATTGGTGTAGTCTTGTTTTTAATTCTTCTTTTGTCAAGAATAAAGAAATATATGCTAAAATACGCTATCTTCTTTATCATTATTAGCAACGTTGCTTATGCAAGCGATTGGGACAAGGTTAGATTCCAAAACTTAGCACCAGGTAAAACTTATCCCATCAGTATAGGTAGCGGTTTTTTTGTTAATCAAGACAATATTGTAACCAATAAGCATGTAGTTGAAGATTGCTTAAATATAGCTGTTAGAGGTGCAGTGAAACCAACGCTAGTTAGACTGTTATTGGTAGATAATAATCTTGATCTAGCAGTTCTGCAGTCTCCCTTAGCCCCTATGAGAGTTCCATATTTAAGAAATAATCATTCTGAAATACATATTGGCGATATATTATTTTCAATAGGTTATCCTCTAGAAAGGGGGGAGACAGGCAACTATATTATTCTTGAGGCAAAGGTATTAAATACAAAGAAAGATAAAGATACAGGATTTTCTCATATAGAATTCACTGATAATGTAAACCATGGTAACAGCGGTGGACCGTTGCTTGACAAAAACTCTAATTTAGTGGGTGTAGTAACAGCAAAACTAGTCTATAAATATAGCGATCCTAATCTCCCCCCTAAAAACGTTGCTCTAGCGATCGGCGTTGAAGGACTTATAGATTTTCTTAAAAAATCTAGCGTGCCATATGCATCTAGTTCATCTTATGATATATTCACTAATTATCACGTTGACAGACTAACTAAAGACTATGTTGTAAACATCCACTGCGTACAAAATAGTAAATAACCGTTTTCTAGAAAATATGAAATCTATAGCGCTACCTACCTCTGATGATATACTTGACCTATTGAAGGGTAGTTGGAACATTTCCAGGCAGATTATTAATTATAAAGAAAGTCAATTGTCTGCTACATCGAAAGGAACTGCAGCATTTTATAAACAATCTAATACAACTTCCTTGTTACACGAAAATGTTATTGTAAATTGGGCAAATGGATCTACTTCTTCAGCTACCAAATCTTATCTATTTGAACAAAACGACAATTCCCTACTACAATATCACTTTGATAGCCCTATCAATTTATTAAAAAATAAACCGCTTGATCCCACGATAATATCTCAAAAAATCCTTATGCACACACTTCTTTTTCATAAAAATAAGCATACTTTAAGCTCTAATTCTTTGTATTACTGCGGTATGGACAAGTATAAACTATCATTTATAATAGTTTCTCAAGATAATTTTCTAATGAATTATCGGATTTCTGGACCATTCAAAAATTTTTATATAAAAAGCATATATAGGAAAGAGAGTTTATAATAATATTAACTTGACGGTGCTTCATTGATAACGTTACCCACTTTTCTCAATTATTTTCTTATTTACCCATAAATTAAATGCTATAGTTATAAGCAAGAACATTTTAAATATAAACCATAGGTAGGTATTTATTTCAGACTGGTTATTAAAAAATATAGAAGTATTAGGCTTTTCCGCTGCAATTCTTGGAACTATTTCTCTATTTCCTCAAGTAATAAAAACAATAAAATCACATTCTGTAAGTGGTATTTCATTAATTATGTACCTTATTATTTGTATAGATTCTCTTCTATGGTTGACCTATGGTCTTATTTTATCTTTAAACCCATTAATTATCCAAAGTACAATAACCTTTTCCTGCTCTTCTTTTATGGTAATAATGAAGTTGTTATGGAAGTAAAGATTTTATAAGTAGAAATAACTACATGCATAATTTGCTGTAGATAAGAACATTAGTTTCTATTAAGTTTAAATCTTTTTCGCTACAGAATAGGCACTGGCACAATCAAATTACTTTGCCCTTAAGATGATAAGAATGCGTTTACGTTGTCAGTAGAAAGAGACTATACAATCTAGACCAGAAATGATACAATGCAGCGACGTTTAATCTTTGCACTCAGATGATGAATTACACTCAAGATCAAAAGCAACGAGAACTCCAGTTGATAGAACAAGAACATCGAGATCTTAATGACATCATAGACGACCCAAATTCCATAACTAAATTCTCTAAATTCACTATACAAAAACTTAAAAAAAGAAAACTCTTTCTAAAGGATAAAATTAAGCTACTACAATCTATGCTATACCCTGACATAATCGCTTAATTTGTAGTAAAAAATAACGTTTAATTTTTCTTTTCTGTTAGTAAAGGCGTGCCAAGAGTGTGGTCTGTATTTTGAATTTCTGGTACTTTAACCTTTTCTTTCACCTCTAACCCCTTAACGTTTTCAAGGGTAACCTGGTTTAATACAACACCCTCTACAAATGATCTAGAAAAATCTAAATTAGCTAACTTAGTAGAACTCAAATTTGTTTTATTAAGTTTTGTTCCGAAAAAGTTTGTACCTTGAATATTTGAACCACTAAGGTCAGTATTCGTTAAATCAGCATCACTCAAGTCCACATCAATAAATAAACAACTTTTGAACTTAGCGTCCGTAAGTTTGGCTCCTTTTAGGATGGTATTTTTAAAAATAATTTGCACCGTGTTAATACCCGACAAATCAAGAAAAGCCATGTTCATATTTGAAAGATCTTTGTTCTCCATCAATTCATTGATATTTGTAATTGATTGGGAACTACTTATTCTCTCGAAACCTTTGTTATTAAACATTATATTACGGGTAAACAGAGAATTGATAACTACCATTGCCACATTATTAATTCCTCTCAGTTGAGAATTATACACTGGTGAGTTGTCGAAAGTCACCGATTGGAGATCACAATTTATCATGGCAATCTGCTCCATCTTGGAGTTAGAAAAAATTGTTCTGTGAATCTTAGCATTTTTAAAAATTGTTCTAGCTAAATTAATTTTACTAAAGGAGCTATCCTCTAAATTATAATTATCAAAATAAATATCACGTAAATTCACGTTTGTTAGACTAAATTTACTTGCTCCTTCATTACTAAAGATAGAATTCTTAAAAACTGAATTCGACATTTTAAAATCTTTTATTGACACCTTATTAAAATGAACATTTGTTCCCTGCACATTGTCAAAATATATTTTTGACATCTTGGCACTAGTAAATTTCACTTCATCAATAACACATCCCAGCATTTTTACTTCAGAAAAAGAAGTATTAGCCATAGACATACTTTTAAATAACGAGTTATTAAATGTTATATTCTCTAAAGTAGCATTTTTCATCGAAGCATTTTCAAATATAGCTGAATCGAACTTAGTCTCTTCTGTGAATTTCGCTTCATCCACAATACTTTGACTAAAATCTGTATTAATAAAACTAGCCCCTTTAGAAAGGATTCCACTTAAATCAGATGATTCAAAACTACATTCTTTAACTAACACTTGTGAAAGTATAGCTCCTCTAATATCAACACCAAAAAACGCTGATTTATTAATTTTGGAACCAGTAAGATTTATATTTACTAAATTTGCTTTTTGTAAATTTACATTATTCATCTGTACTTCTTTCATTACAGCCTTCATCAAGTTCGCTTCATCAAATCTTGCATTAGAAATTTTAGCACCAGTAAAGTCAGCTTCCTCAAAATTGGCTCCCGACAGATTCACATCATCAAACACAGCACCATTAAAGATAGATGCTTGAAAATCTACTCCTGGAGCGTTGAATTTTTTGAACTTAACATTAGAAAAATCGCTTTCTTGGATAGTAGCACCTATCAATATACTGCCATCAAAATTAGCTCCCGAAAAATCGACTCTCGCAAGCTCTGCCCCCGAAAGATCGACTTCCGACATATCGGTACCAGAAAGATTAGCCCCCGTTAATTTGAGGCCGCGCAGATTTTTCCCATACCTTCCTTTAAGATCTACCGATTGACGGTCAGCTACTTGTTTAGTTATATATTCTTTGATCTCGATACTCTTCTTTTCACTAAGTACACCACTACTAACTTCTTTTGTATCGCTACAACCAAGTACAAAGAGCATCGCAATAAAAGTCCATTTTCTCATCTAATTATTATCCTTACTAATTCGTTAGTTCTACCAATACATCTAAATCTTCACCAGTTTCATTGTCAATTCCGTTAAGTTTTCCATTGGCAGCATGAATATTAAGAGTTTTCAATTTTCTGTGTAATGCCGATCTCTCCATACCTACAAAAGTTGATGTCTTAGAGATGTTACTATTAAACCTGTTCATCTGAGCAGTTAAATACTGTCTTTCAAATACCTCTCTAGCCTCACGAAGGGGCATCGACATCATATCAAGATTTGTATCGGGTTTTGAAATATTAACACTATTATTAATAACTTCTTGTGGTAACATGTCCGACCTAATTTTATCAGACGATAATGAGCTAGGTGGGTTCATAATTAAAGTCCACTCGATGACATTCCGAAGCTGCCTTACATTTCCTGGCCAGTTATAAGCCTGAAGCGCAGCAACGGATTCGTCAGAAAATTCTCTCTCTTTTAGCCCAGAAAATTTTGAAAGCTGTTTAACAAAATACTTAACTAGTAATGGAATATCTTCTTTTCTTTCAGCTAACATTGGCACATATAAAGGAACAACATTTAATCTGTAATATAAATCTTGCCTAAATCTCCCATGAGTAATCTCCACTTGCAAATCTTTTGTAGTTGAAGTTACTATCCTAACATCAAGCTTTGTAGATTTTGTTCCCTTAATAAGAGTTTGATCTCTTAAGAATTTCAACAATTTATTCTGAGCATTTAAAGGCAAATCTCCAACATCATCAATGTACAAAGTACCATTATTTGCTGCCTCAAGCACACTGATTCGCTTATCGAACAAACTAGTTGACTCTTGCCTTTCAAACTCCCCAAATAACTCTTGCTGAATTTTAGTAGCATTCATCGCAATCGGACTGAATACTATAAATGGCCCATTGGCTCTTTTAGACCTTTTATGTATTAATCTTGCAGCAAGTTCTTTACCACTTCCAACCGCACCATTTATCATAACCCTTCCAGAGGTTGGAGCAACTTTCTCTATTTCAGATCTCAATTTCGTGGTATTAGTAGCTGAGCCAACAAATTCTGTTTTATCTATTACTTTTGATTTCAGATCTATATTTTCTCTCTTTAACTTAGCTGATTCACAAGCTCTTTTTAGAATGATCATAAGCTTGTCATGAGTAAACGGTTTTTCTAAATAATCATATGCACCCATTTTTATAGCACTTACTGCTGTTTCAATTGTGCCATGTCCACTAATTACTATAACTGGCATAAGAGGATACTGCTTTTTTACCATTTCTAGGATCCCTAGGCCATCCAAATCGCTGTCTTGTAGCCAAATATCAAGAATTATTGCATTAGGAAGCTTTTCTGATATAGCCTTAAAAGCTTGGGCACTATTTGCAGCTGACCTGCTCAAAAACCCATCGTCTTTTAAGATATCTGATATTAAATCTCTAATATCTGCTTCATCGTCAATAATCAGAATGTCTAGTGCCATAATTTTAACTCTCTTTAAAGACTTAATAATAAAATCAAGCAATACCTAAGCTACTTAAACTCGAATATTCTATTCCACTTTATAAATAAACTTTGAATCTTAAGATAGCAACTCATACAGCTTAAACCCTAGGGCAAGCCACCAAGAACTTAGAATTCATTCATACAATTTATAAGAGGAAATATTACAAAAACTTACCTATTCGAACGAAATAGCAAATGAATAACCCTTTCCTTTCCATCATAACCAATTCAAACTAACTATCTCCGCTAGTAAATTCATGATTATGAATCGCTTAACTTGAAGTTATAGCTTTGCAAATTATAAAGCAACAATTTTATAGTAAATATACAACATATAGCCATTTTTTTTCACAAAAACCTTAATGGTTAAGTAAAGTTAGTTATCATTTTAACTTATTCTTTAAACTTATAGCACTCATCGTTAATTCAACCCTTGCTCCGTTATTTTTATTATTAGACAAGCTTACCGTTCCAAAGTGATCTAAAGCTATCCTATCCACAATAGAAAGTCCTAAGCCAGTGCCATTAGACTTTGTTGTAACATAAGCCTCTTTGGCTGATTTTAACATTTTCTTGCTAAATCCAGGCCCATTATCTTCTACACAAATCTTTACAAATTCATCATCTACAGATAATGTAACTTTTATTTCTTTCTTTACCGCTGTCTTATCAAAAGATTCTTCAGAGTTCAGCATCAAATTTACCATGACCCTATTTATTTGAGAAACGTCGCAAATAAATTCATGCATTTTAACATTCGAAAAGAAGGTGTAGTTTATAGTATTATTTATTAATTTTCTGGATTCTACCAAATCATTAATTAAAGAGATGATTTCGCATTTAGCAAAATTAGGAGAAGGTAGTCTAGCGAAATCTACAAATTCGGATACTATCTGCCCTATATCATTTGAATGCCTGAGTATGTTATTTGCGTACTTTTCAAAAGAGTCTTTATCTCCGACTTCATCCTTAAATTTTTTAAGTAACCTTTCGGCAGATAATTGAATTGGCGTAAGTGGGTTCTTTATCTCATGAGCCACTCTCCTGGCAACATCAGACCAAGCCAAGGCTCTTTGCGCAATTAACAAATCTTTTTGTTGGTGATCAATTTGGGTTACCATTCTATTAAAAGCCGAAGAAAGAACCTTTACCTCATCTTTTTTTAGACCTTCTAGTGGAACCTGCACAGAAAAATCACCGTTTTTAACTTTTTCTGCAGCAATTACTAGCTCCCTAATTGGCCTTACAATACGTTCTGCAAACCTTCTTCCCCAAATAATTGAAGCTAGTAATAACACTACACTAAGCAAAATAAACACCATGGAGAATTTGATCTGCATAGCAACTATCTGGTCCTTTAGCTTCTCGTACTCTGATACAGCCCCTTTAGTCTTATCAATATGATCAATAATTTTTGTATCTACTAACCTTCCAATTAACAAATAAGTATCATCATAATCCTTAATCTTAATTAAAATACGTATCTTAGATGGATCAAAATCTACCCGAACCACCTCACCTTTGTTAGCTCTATCAATCAAATGAACTGGAATAGTCATAAACGCTAGCGAAAAGCTAAGAGAAGTTTGAGCTAAAATCGTATTAGAATTTCTTTGAAAAACTATTGCTTCGTCAAGAGATCTAAGTTCTGCTTGAGCATTAATGACTTTCAAAAACAATTCTGGACTATGAATCAAATCATAGTACATAGATGTCAAATCATCCGAAACTGAGATAGCCGTTTCCTTTAATTGTAATACATGTTCGTCAATATAAGATTCTCCCACACTTACTGACTGATCAAGAACTTTTGATATTTTCTTATCAAACCAAGCTTCTATACCGAAATTAAAAAAATATGTCGAAAATACTGCAACAATAACAGTTGGTAGAGCTGAACCAATACTAAATGCAACGACAATTCTCTTACGCAGCTTTGAAACTCTACGCTCTCCGTCTTTTATAAAAGTAAAGTTGCTACTAATTATTAAAACACTCAGAACTAATATCGCAACCAATATAGCAAGCAATAGACTAAGTATTAAAACTGGATCTGAGTCTTTTTGAAAAGATATCCCAATGGATACTATGCTAGATATTATAGTAATAATACAAACCACAGCTACTATATAGAGCAATAGATTTTTGAATCTATTATTAGCAAAATTATTCCAAGCTTTTTTTAGCATATCTACATATTTAATTGGATGTATAAAATAGTCCATGGCCTACAAGCAGTAGAGAGTTATCAGAAAATCATCATGGACTTAGCTCCATGTGACATAGATAACAGCTAATTTTCTGAAATAGCCAATTCTTTAATTTTCTTACGTAAAGTATTCCTATTAATCCCTAAAATTTTTGAAGCTTTTACTTGTACACCACCAACGTGTTGCAGGGTTTTTTTAATTAAGCTTCTTTCAACTTCATTTATCACCCTTTCATACAACCCAGATTCCGGACTATCACCTGCATGCATTCTAAAAAATTTATCCAGACTTGCCTCAACGGAGTTAGAAAGCGATTCACACTCTTTTTTCATTTTTCTATATATTTTGGGTTAAATTAATAGTGCGTAAAATTCTTTTACCTTATTTTTGACATTATCAACATCGCTTAGTTGGTTAATAGTAGCACGAAATTCTCCTGAATTAGGCAAACCACTGCTATACCACCCAAGATGCTTTCTAGCTATTTTTATCCCTATGTCTTCTCCATAATGCTCTATTATTTCATCATAATGATCTAGCACAACATTTAACTGTATTTTCAAACTTGGATCTGGTAATTTTTCTCCGCTCTTAAGAAAATGTGCAATCTGAGAAATTAGCCAAGGTTTGCCGTAAGCTCCCCTTCCTACCATAATACCATCAGCTTCCGACATTTCTAGTGCAAGTATCGCAGTATCAATACATACAATATCCCCATTAGCAATTACAGGAATCTTTACCGCCTTTTTGACTTGCGAAATAAAGGCCCAATCGGCACGTCCTTTATAAAATTGGCATCTTGTTCTACCATGCACGGTAATCATCTTAATACCAGCATCTTCAGCAATTTTTGCAAGTGTGGGCGCATTTTTTGTGTCATCATCCCAACCCATTCTCATCTTCAGTGTAACAGGGATTTTTACCGCCCTAACTGTTTCTTGTATTATTTGAGCAGCAAGTTTTTCATCTCTCATCAAAGCCGATCCAGAAAATCCACCTACAACTTTTTTTGCTGGGCACCCAAAATTTAAGTCAATGATCTTCGCACCCATATCTTCATTCATTTTTGCAGATTCAGCTATTACGTCAGGCTCACATCCAGCTAGCTGTACACAAGCTTTCGTTGCATCATTATTATCTTGATCAATTGCACATTTTTTCATTGATTGATGGGACCGAACAATCATAGCTCTACTAGCAATCATTTCTGATACCACAAGACCAGCTCCAAATTTCTTTACTAATTTTCGGTATGGCAAATCTGTTACTCCTGACATGGGAGCCAGAATTACTGGACTAGAAAGCTCAATATTGTCAATTTTTATCTGCATATTATGCTAAGGTAACTCTTAAAACTTGGAAACTATATCACAATTATTAACAAAAATCACCACACTTCTCTGATCGCAAGCTTTATATCCGAGTATGAGATTATGATTGGTAACACTAACCCTTGTGGCTTTTTAGGGCCATAGATCTTATAGAAAGGTATTCCATAAGATCCATTGGCAACTATATAATCATATATTTCTTGATTATGCGAACTAAAATCCCCTTTCATGGCGTGTACTGCGTACTCTTGAAATAACTTCATCGTCTTATCTCTATTTAATACCATTAAATTATTATATTTGCATGATACACACCAATCTGCAGTAATATTAACAAAAATTATTTTTCCTTGATCAACATAAGTTTTGATTTTATCTCGTTCAAATTTATGCCAAGTATTATCAATTTGCATTTGAGTGGTTAAATCCTCATTACTTGCTCCGATCGGGAGTATAAGACTCGCTAAGATGATTCCTAATATCATAGACCACTTAATGCCACGGTTTTTCATAATCCCACTGACACTCTCTAATGAAAACTTTAGTAGCAGAAGTAGTAAAAATACTCCTATAGTAGCCCTCTCACCTATTTGACCATAGAGAACGAATAGGAGCCAAAAAACTGTCCCCGCCATAAATAATACTAATATCTTCTTTAACACAAGAATCCATGCCCCAGGTTTAGGTATGATTTTTAATATGGAAGGATAAAAAATCATAATAATATAAGGCGAACTAAAACCAAGAGCCACAAAGGAAAAATTTAAAAATATTTGAAAATTATTTGCAGCGAATGCTAAAGAAACAGCTGTGCCCAAAAATGGAGCATTACACGGCGTTGATAAAATTGCTGCTAGCACCCCGCTAAAATAATGCTCAAGGTATTGATTGCTTAGCTTACTAATATTTAATTTATTCATCAAATTATCGGACAAAGATAAATCAATTCGCTCTGAAGCACCGCTAATAAAAATAGTTATTATAATGCTTAAGATTATAATAAATTCTGGTTCCTGAAAATTGGCCCCAAGACCAAATTGACTGCCAGTATGCTTCAAACTTATTACTATTACAGTTAAAATCCAGAAACTAGAAAATATTCCAGCAATAGTCAATAAGCATGCGATTTTTTTGTCAATACTATCATTTCTCAAAAATGAAAACATTTTAAGTGACAGGACGGGTAATACACACGGCATAAAATTTAAAACAAATCCGCCTAATATTGACAATATAATAAGCACAAAATATTTTTCAAATCCAAACCCCTTCTCTATTGCGTCAATCTTAGTGATAATGGTTTGCTTGACGGGAATACACATATCACTGCAAATGGCGTATTCTAAGTCCGCCTCTATGTTTACGGGTTTTGTACTATCTTTTGCCTGAACCTTAATCTGGATCCTTACCACCCCATCAAAATAATTTATTACTCCTATTCCTTCGACATGTTTTTGCTGAGAATCTGGCCAAATTATCTTATAATCTTTAAGATTAGAAGAATTATTCAATGTAATTTTTATCGGTAAGCCCAATTTTGACACTTCGCCATTTGCATATATACTACATCCTTTTAGCATCTTCATTTCTAAAAATACTTCACCTAAATCACCTGTTCTGAGGATAAAATGTTGGCTAGATGCATAGGCCTCTGATAATATTGAGCTTATAAGAATAAAAAAAATATATACTTGTCTTATAGTCATAACCTATGATCTTGAAATACTAAACTGCTATGACTATATAGAATAGTAGTGATTAAAGTAAATATTTTGATGATGGACCAAAATTTTTCAGATTTAACTGGCAAAATTCTCATAGCAAGCCCCTTCGCTATGGAAGGAAACGTATTTCATAAATCATTGATCTATGTTATCAAACATGCAAACGAAGGTTCTATAGGGCTTATTTTTAATCGCCCGGTTAGAAGCGCTCTTGCAAATAGTTTATTTAACAAACTAGAGACTGATTTAAATTTTGATAACCTTGAGCTTAATATTCATATTGGTGGTCCAGTTGAAGTGGAACGTGGCTTTTTCTTACACTCCAGCGATTATAATGAAAATTTATTATTTCACCCAAACCAAGAAGAATTAGCTGTTAGCTCGAATGTAAAAATATTGCAAGATATAGCCGCTGGTAAAGGACCAGAAAAGAGCATCTTCATCGTGGGCTATACAGGATGGGCAGCAGGGCAATTAGAGTTTGAATTAGAGAACAATCTCTGGATAATAACTGCTCCCGATAAGGAGCTAATATTCTCTCTGAACGATTCAAACAAATGGACAAAGGCTTTAAATATAGTTGGTATCTCAAGCAACTATTTTATGCCGTTTGCGGCAACTTCTTAAAAAAAATTTCCTTCAATTGCTAAAACTACAAACTCTAGTTACTACTCATGAAAATACTTGATACCTAGCAAAAATGGGGTTATATCTTAAAGGCATTGGAGAGTTAATATATATCCTTCATTAATTAAAAAAGACATTAGGAGAAATTATGAAAAAAATTCTGTTGCTTATAGCAGTATTATTTTTATCTATAGGGTGCAGCAGCAAAACAAAAAAAACGCTTGGATTGACTGAAACGATCCCAGACGAATATCAAGTGCAGCGTAACAAGTCGTTGGAGGTGCCGCCTCATTACCGAGCTTCGAAGCCTGAAAAAGCTAAGAATATAGAGGCGAAAAAAAAGAAACTTTCAAAAAGCGAAGAGGCTTTACTGAAAGAAATGGAGTAAAAATCTGAAATAATAAATAACCGTAAGGGCGAGAATCGTTCAGACCCATGCACGTCAAGGAGTGATTTTGAACTTTAAAGAATCTTAATTATGAATAAAATGCTTGCATGGGCAATGGTATTTCTAACTATCAGTGGCATTGTTTATGTCGTGTCAGATACACTAGCACCATTTTTGATATCTTTCATTTTTGCTTATCTTTTGCAGCCAGCAATAGATACAAATTGTAAAAAATTTTCGTTGCCAAGAGGCATAGTAACGTTTGGTGTTTTTAGTTTATTTTTAAGTGGATTCGTTACAATTATAGTGTTAATTGCGCCGATAATTTATCGGCAGATTTCTACCTTTATCAGCAAAATCCCTATATACAAAACTAATTTTGATAGCGCAATATCCGCCTGGTCTACAAAATTTTATGATATTGACCCAGATCTGGCCAACAAGATTTCTGACTCGGCGCAAAATGTTGTTAATGGTACTCTGACCTTATTTGCTTCGTTTGCTAACCACCTCTGGCAATACACTGTTGCTACGCTAAATTTCTTTACGGTTGTCGCTTTAATACCTATTATTCTGTATTATTTTTTAAGAGACTGGCCTCACATAGTTAAAACCGTTGACTCTATTTTCCCAATGAAAAGCAAAAACAAAGTTAGAGAAATTTTTAATTCCATAAATGAGCTGCTATCCGCTTATATTAGAGGTCAACTCAACATTTGTATGCTACTTACCATTTACTACGTGACTGGCTTAAGTATTATTGGTCTTGATCTAGCCCTGCTTCTTGGAATTTTTTCTGGTTTTTTAATTATTATTCCTTTTATTGGCGTCGTATTATCTTTTTTGATGGTGACAATTAGCTGCTATTTTTCTTTTGGAGCGGGCACAGAACTTATTTATGTACTTATTTTATTTGCAATAGGCTATACAGTAGAAAGCTATATATTGACTCCCAAAATTATTGGGGACCGCATTGGATTACATCCAGTATGGATTATCTTTTCCGTCTTTGCTACAGCTAATTTATTTGGATTTGTAGGAGTCTTATTTGCTATCCCCATAGCTGGAATAGCAAAAGTTTGCTTATTAAATATAATTGACTACTATAAGTCTAGTAGCATGTATAAAAGCTAATCTCAACTTAAATGACCATGTAATAGATGCAACAAATTACTTTCTCTTTCGACAGTAGCGATCACCACGTGCCGAGTGAATTTATTGAATCATCATCAAATCATTTGGCTCTTAAGACGCTAATTACTTGGCCACCTGAAGCGTGGGGAGTAGCCCCTTATGCAAAAACACTTATTTTGAGGGGACCAAAGTCTTCTGGGAAGAGTTATTTAGCTAAAAAATGGTCATTAAGCTCTGGGGCATTATTTCTTAAAAAAGCTCATCAGCTAACAGAAAGTCTGTTGTCTCACCACACGGCTTTTGTAATAGATGGATTTGATAGCAGTTGGAACGAAGAGAAAGTCCTTCACCAATTCAACTCAATTCATGAAAGTAACAAGTATTTACTGATTACTACTACTCAACTACCAAAGTTGACTTTAGCAGACTTAGCGTCAAGGATTAATGCAACAAATATTGTGGACATTGATTTTCCAGATGATAATCTGATTTCTATGTTGATATTCAAGCTCTTTTCTAATTTTTCAGTAGTTGTAGACAAAGAAGTGATCAATTATTTAGTAAACATATTACCACGTGAATTTCCTGAAATAATTATCGCTGTACAAAAAATCAATGACTACGCGATAGAGCATAAGCGTAAGATTACAGTACCACTAGTTAAGCTAGCTCTAAACACATAGCAATCCCCATACCTCCACCAATACAAAGGGTAGCAAGCGCTCTTTTAGCAGCAGATCTTCTCATTTCATGCAGTAATGTCACCAAAATTCGTGCTCCACTTGCACCAATAGGATGGCCGATAGCGATAGCTCCACCATTAATATTCACCTTGTTAATATCCCATTTCATTTCTTGATTAACATATTCAGCCTGAGCAGCAAAAGCTTCATTAGCTTCAATCAAATCAAGGTTTTCTACCTTCCAACCGGCTTTTGCAAGAGCAAGTTTGGAGGCAGGCACAGGACCAGTTCCCATAATAGAAGGGTCGACCCCACAACTAGCATAAGACACTATTTTCGCTATAGGTATTAATTTATGTTTTTTTACTGCGTCTTCTGAAGCAACAAGAACACAAGCCGCACCGTCATTAATGGTCGATGAGTTACCAGCTGTAACAGTTCCATCAGCTTTAAATGCTGGTTTTAGCTTAGCAAGGCCTTCCATATTTGAATTTGCTCTAATCCCTTCATCTTGATCAAATATAAAATTTTCTTTCTTTTTTTGGATTTTGATAGGAACAATCTCATCTTTAAACTTTCCACTTTGTTGGGCTTTAGACGCTTTTAGTTGAGAGTTGAGAGCAAGTTGATCTTGAGCCTCACGACTAATATTAAATTTTGCAGATATATTCTCGGCAGTAATACCCATCATTTGACCAGAGAATGTATCTGTTAGTCCATCATACATCATAAAATCAGTAAGCTTTATCTCACCAAATTTAGTCCCCCCACGTATATAACCTCCGTGCATACCTAGGGACATATTTTCCTGCCCCCCAGCAATGATTAAATCACTTTGACCTGCTCTGATTGCGTTTGCTGCCAATGCTACAGCCTTTAAACCAGAGCCGCAAACTTTATTAATAGTAGTTGCAGGCACCTCTATTGGCATGCCAGCATGAATCAATGACTGGCGAGCAGGGTTTTGTCCCGAGCCACCGGCAATTACCTGACCTAATATAATCTCATCAAATAACTTTGGATCAAGCTCACTTTCTGCTAATATTGCTTTTATGACCTCTGCACCTATCAATGGGGCAGACATTTCTGAAAGACTTCCCAAAAAACTCCCAACAGCCGTTCTTTTACCATGCGTTATATAGACTTCTTTCATAAATTTTCTCTATTAAATATTTATATATTACTAAAAACACCATCGTACTAAAGTTAGTTTTGTAAAACTTCATTTCGTGGTCCTACCTCTCCTTCCTTTAGTTCTAAAGCCGTTTTTAGCCAATTATTATATTGCTGCTGAAATTTAGAACTAGGAGATATTAGATAAGCAGCATGCCCTCCTTCTACTTCTATAAGGGTAGCGTTTTTTATCATTTTTTGCAACGGAACTATCGAACTATAAGGCACTATTTGATCTTTCTTAGCGTAAATAATACAAGTTGCGACATTAATTTGCTCCAGATTTACAATCGACCCATTTACTTTCCATTCTTTATTGAGGGTTATATTTTTCAAACAAAATTCTTCTATGATTTGCACATAAAGTGATTTTGGGATTGAAATACCAGATTGTAGCCAGTCTTCAACTTGTAAAAATAACTCCCGCGAACCAGGAGGTAAAGTGAAATATTTATCAATTTTTTCTTTGTATTGTGAAGGAAACATTAAAAAGAACATTATCTGAACATATATTTTCGGTATTAGCTCTCTCTCTTTTATAACATTCTCAAAACCAAAATTCTCAAGAATTAATGTAAGATTACCAAAGTGAGCGAAGTCCCACGGAGTAGTCAGTAATGATAAACTACTAATGCCATGTTTCCTACCATGAACAGCTGCAATACATATATTTCCTCCTATGCAATGGCCGATTAGATTAATTTTTTCCTTATTATTTTTGCCAATAAAATTTATTATTTCTTGCAGCTCGCAAACTAAGTCTTCAAGCTTTACTTGGCTATTAGTCTCCTTCCAATTTACAAGATATACTTCACCCTGTTGACGTAAATTTTGTACTAAATTATTCTCTCCTGATAAAAATAGTATTTCGGGAGAATTAAAAATTGATGGAACAATTAGGAATATATTATTGTTCGAAGCCAGGGCTTCATATCTCATCAGTTTTACTATCTCAGAATCGTAATCTACTGCTAATGATAAAGCAGAATATCTTGGCTGACTTTTGGATTTTGTAAATTGATCATATTCCATTTTGTATTGATCGTATTTATCGGAGTGAAAACCTAACATAATAAAATGACCAATTAAATAATTTCATTGTAAAACAGAGCTTGACTGTTTAAGTCTATAATGATACAGTACGCTGCAATATTTTCATCGTACTGCTAGTGTATTTGAATCTGCTATATATTATTAGTTATAGCTTATAGGCATGCAGACCTACGACCAGAAATGACTTTTTAAGTTTTTTTTTTGTCTATAGGTGTTTTGCAAACAATGTCTAATAACGAAACCAAACCTTTTAACAAGATCCGTAACATTTTTTGGCCAATTCACAAATCAGAACTGGCTAAGTTTGTCCCTATCTCATCTTTAATGTTCTGTGTTATATTTAACCAGAATGTTTTAAGAATTTTAAAAGACAGTATTTTAATTTCCGAAGTAAGTGCTGAAATTACTAGTTTTAGTAAGGTTTATGTCGTAACACCAATGGCAGCAATCTTTGTTATTGTCTATGCAAAACTAATAAACCACTTACCAATTCATAAAATATTTTACTATTTGGCAACAATATTCACGGGCTTTTATATTCTATTCGCTTTCGTGATATATCCGAATATTGATTTTTTTCATATGGATAGACAGCTTCTAGCTCAACTGATGGATAGTCATCCTCATCTAAAATGGTATATAGCTACAGTTGGTAACTGGAGTTACATTCTTTTTTACTCTTTCTCTGAATTATGGCCAAATGTATTTTATATTTTAATGTTTTGGCAAATAGCTAATGAAATTACTAATACAAACGAAGCCAAACGCTTTTATACATTATTTTCGCTCTTCGGCAATTCATCACTGATCTTAGTCGGCTTTATGATGATGAACTTATCTTCAGACGATAGTGTTATTCACCACTTATTCACTGTATCAAATAACAAAATTATGTTAGTCCAAGTATCGGTTGCAATGGTTGCATTCGCTTCTGTCTTATCATGTTTGCTTGTTCGGTATATTTCAAGAAACTTCAGTAGCACATATTCCAACCTTCCAGTTGGTCGTATGGATAAATCAACCAGGCCAAAGATGGGAATCATTGAGAGCTTTAAGTACATAGCAAGATCCAAATATTTGTGGTTGATGCTTATATGCTCCGCTTCATTTGGACTTTCTATGAATTTAGTAGAAGCAGTGTGGAAAGCTAAAATAAAGGAATTGTACCCTACCGTTAATTCTTATGCTGAATTTAATAGCTTATATATACTCTGGACCGGCGTTGCTATTATGGTTATGACGATTATAGGAAACAATGTCATGCGCAAAAGCAGCTGGTTTGCAGCAGCAGTAATTTCACCTGTAATTATCCTAATCACCGGAACAATTTTCTTTATTTTAGTAGTTTTTGATAAACACATAATGAATTTTTTTGATGGCGCAATCCTAATGTCTCCATTAGCTTTAGCAGTATTTGTTGGCGCAGTTCAGAACATTTTATCCAAAGGATCAAAGTATTCCATTTTGGATACATCCAGCCAAATGCTGTATATTCCTCTCGATCAAGAGCTGCGTACTAAAGGCAAAGCTGCTGTAGACGTGATTAGCCCCAAAATCGGTAAATCTGCTAGCGGACTTGTTCAATCAATGATCTTCACAATATTACCTATGGCGACATATAACTCTATTTCCGCATCACTAATGGTAATTTTTATCATAGTCTGCGTATTATGGATTTATGCTATTAGAAAGGTCTATTTTGAATATCAAAAAATAGTATAGCCGTTTTGATCAAAATATCGTATAAATCTATAGTCTTAGACTAGACTTCTTCGGAAACTCGCTACCAGAGAGCGAATGCAAGGAGCATACGGAGCGAAAAACCGGAATGTACAATAAAGTAAGCGACAAAGCAGGCGCCTTTGGAAGTAGAGTTTCTTCAGGAAGTCTCTGACAAGTATGGAAAACCATAAAGAGTAATAAAATATGTTTATTGATAAAATTGCTGCAAAAACAAAGGATGGAGATTTTAATGTTATCATTGAAATCCCAATGAATGATAACCCAGTTAAATATGAATTTGATAAAGATGTAGGAGCTATAGTCGTTGATCGATTTATGCAAGTGTCTATGTCTTATCCGTGCAATTATGGATTCATCCCTCATACTCTCTCAGATGATGGCGATCCTGCAGACGTACTTGTGATTACTCATCACCCAGTTGTACCGGGATCTATAATCAAGGTTCGTCCCGTCGGTGTATTAATGATGGAAGATGAATCTGGTATGGATGAGAAGATTTTGGCGGTTCCAATATCAAAATTGGATATAACGTTCGATTATATTAAAGATATTGGCGATGTTTCTGATATGCTAAAAAAAAGAATAACTCATTTTTTTGAACACTACAAAGAGCTTGAAAAAGGAAAATGGGTAAAAGTAGTTGGCTGGGAAAACGCTAAAAAAGCAAATCAAATTATTGATGAAGCGCTTGAAAGGGCTGACTTATAGTTATTTTAAGTTAACGTATATTTACAAAAGCATGCTCTTAAGATCAGGAATTATCGTTGCATTTTTTACTCTTTTATCAAGGTTTTTTGGCCTTGCTAGAGAGTTCTTTATAGCCGCTACTTTTGGCACATCAGCACTAGCTGACTGCGTTAACGTTGCGTTTAAATTTCCCAATTTATTTAGAAGAATATTTGGCGAAGGGGCATTATCAGCGGTCTTTATCCCTATGTTTAGTGAAAAACTTGTTACCTCACGAGACGAAGCCAAGATCTTCAGCGGCAAAATCTTTACGCTATTGATGATTACTCTCATCATATTGACAATAATTGTCGAAATTTTGATGTCATACATCGTCTTGCTAATTGCTCCTGGTTTTTATCTTGAGCACGAAAAATTTGAGCTGGCAGTAATATTATGTCGTATTACCACTCCTTATTTAATATTCGTATCCATCACCGCTTTATTTGGAGGCATGCTTAATTCTGTAAAGAAATTTGCCGCCTTCGCATTTGTGCCCATAATTATGAATATCAGTGTGATTGTAGTTACCTATTATCTTCAAGAAAAATATACAGCTCACTATGGTATTGCTTATTCACTAATCGTTGCTGGTCTATTACAAGTGGGATTCATGGTATTTTGTTTATACAAATCGGACTTGAATTTTCCTATAATTTTTGCTCTAAAAGAAAAATCAGTAATTCAATTGGTCAAGAATATGGGACCTGCCACACTAGGTTCTGGATCACAGCAACTTAACCTTTTTATCTCTGGAGCAATCGCTAGCTTCTTGCCTGGAGCAGTCTCCATTTTATCCTATGCAGATCGTTTGTACCAATTACCTTTGGCTCTAATTGGCATAACTTTTGGCACGATTTTACTGCCAGAATTATCTCAAATATATAAGAAAAAAAACTATAACGAAGCTAACCATTTACAAAACAAAGCTATACAAATCGCTTTGTTACTTTCTATTCCTTCGATGATTGGTTTATTTACTTTATCAAAACCAATCATTCATCTTATTTATGAGCGTGGTAAATTTTTGCCCGAAGATACAATATACACCGCCAGAGCACTTGCAGCATTTTCCCTTGGACTACCCGCATTTGTCATAGCAAAAATTTTAACACCTATATATTACGCTAATTTGGATACAAAAACTCCATTTCGTATTACTCTTTACTCGCTTACCATTAATACAATTTTGAATATTGCATTAATGATTCCCTTTGGTTATCTTGGAATCGCTATAGGAGCTTCCATTGCTGCATGGGTTAACACTTGGCTTTTAAATAAACATGCAAAACACTATGGGAACTTTAGCGTAACATATGAAACAAAATTATTTGCTTTGAAGGTGTTCTTTAGTTCACTATGTATGCTGATATTTATTAGTTTCGTTATGCATTATTTTGATGACCTATTCTATAGCCATAAATTTACCATAAAATCTGCAACGCTACTTGGAACTATCACCCTTGGAATAGCTATATTTTTAATAGTTTCATATTGTCTAAAAATTCATATAATACTTTTAAAAAAACATGACCAGAACATCTAACTATCAGGACATTTTAAAGATCATTGCTATAATATGCATGATTATTGATCATATGGGATTATATTTTTTTCCAGAAACTTGGATCCTACGCACTGTAGGACGTTATGCGTTTCCAATATTTTGTTTCTTCGCTGGATTTAATTTTAGGAATAGATTAAGACCTAAAGTGCTTATTTACGGTATAGCCCTATATCTATTTACTGCAGCCATAATATTTCAACAAATAGTTGAAGCAAATATTTTGATTTCTATTTTTATTGGCCACGTCTATCTGATCATTTTTCAATCCCGCCTAAATAATTTTTGGAATGCCTATACACACTTCCTCATATTAGCTTGCCTCTGGCCACTAACTAGCCACTTTTGGGAATATGGCACTCTTACAATTGCAATGATGGTTCTTGGTTATTCTGTAAAAAATAGCCTCATCTCACTTCCTATAGCTGCTTTTACAGCAGCATACACCTCGTTTTTATATACCATGATCATATATTTTAATGACTTCAAAATTCCTGAATTTATTGCAACAGCTATTGTAATTGGCTCAATATATTTTTCTCTTACATTTAAGGACTTTAGACAGGTAAATAATCTTTATCTTACTAAGATTAGCAATAATTTATTAGCCATATATTGTATTCATTTAGTAATCATTATGGCAGTTTGGAAATATTATGTATAGCAGCGATCAGAATCGTCTTGATGCCTAAATTAAAATGAACAAAGCCTAATTTTTGGCTTGACTAATAACTGCCTTGGGTATATCTTACGCTCTAGTATTTTAGATGAATGTTTTAAAATAGGTTGGAAAGGCTGTGTCTAAGAAAAAAAATAAGAATTTATTGGTAAAATTGGTTAGCACTGCAGGAACAGGTTATTTCCTTGTAAAAAAGCGTAATCCAAAAACTTTGACAGAAAAATTGTCGTTTAAAAAATACGACCCAAGAGTGCGTAAGCATGTTGAGTTCAAAGAAGAAAAAATTAAATAGAGTTTCGTATATATGGCAGTTAAAATCCGTTTAGCAAGAGGTGGAGCAAAAAAACGTCCTTACTACAGAGTAGTAGTAGCTGATGCTAGAGCTCCAAGAGATGGCGCGTTTATTGAAAAAATTGGGACATATAATCCATTGCTGAAGAAAGGAGACGAAAATCGAGTTACTTTGAAAGCTGAGCGTATTGAACATTGGTTAGCTCATGGAGCACAACCTACTGATCGTGTTATTGGTTTTATAAAAGAAGCTGGAATTAAGCTACCGGAATCAATTCTTAAAAAACTAAATACAAAAATAAAAGCTCAAACAACAAAACCTTCAAAAAAAGAACTAAAAGAGCAAGCATCTAAGTAGTTAGATTAGCTTTTAGTTCTATTGCGCCGAATTAGCTCAACGGTAGAGCAACCGCCTTGTAAGCGGTAGGTTGTCAGTTCAAATCCGACATTCGGCACCACTTTATAAATCCCATATTATTCAGCAAACCTCTTGCATATACTATAGTTAATTCAAATGAATTTGATGCCGGGCGCAAGGATAGACGAGCAACAACTGGTTCTGTCTCAGTAAGTGATTGTATTGCGAGTCAATAAGAAATTAAGCTAATTCATAAGAAAAAATAGATTTATTTTTAAGTATAGCAAAAATAATATGGAGTAGTTTACACATTAAAGCAACTATGATAACCATGTTATGCTTTCTCTTACCCCTCATCCTTTGTTTAAATTCCTGAAAATTACGGTTAACAGACAGCAAGACAAGAGATGATGATACCTTACCACCTTAAAAAGATACAAAGAAAAAGCCTTTAAGAAATCAGCGATGTGCTATAATATGGGAGAACAAAACCAGAATAATGATTTTATGAAAACAACCTTACCAAAGAGATCACTTGTCATCAAAGAAAGGCTTGATGAGATTACCAAAGAGATTCTGGCTACGTTAAATGATAAGGTAGTGATGATTATCTTGTTTGGTTCTTATGCCCGTGGTGACTGGGTGCATGATGAATATAGAGAGGGTAATGTAATATACATCTACCAAAGTGATCTTGATATCATGGTGATTGTGAAGAAAAAGTACAGCAACATTTCGCGTATCAGGATGGAAAGTGAGATAGAGAATAGGTTAAAGAAGAAGGGTTTGCTAGGTGCAAGATACGTTATAGAAGAGCAGCCTTCGGTATCTTTGGTAATAGAGTCAATAGCTGATGTAAACAAGCATTTGGGGGATAATCGCTATTTCTTTGCTGATGTAAAAAAAGAAGGTGTTGTGCTCTATGATAGCGAAGAATATAAGCTGGAAGAGCCTAGAGATTTGTCTTGGGAAGAAAGAAGAGAGATAGCCAGGCAGGAATATGATATCTGGTTTGAAGGTGGTAGTAAATTTTTTATTGGTGTAAACGCCTATCTTAAAGAAGACGAGTATTCATTAGCTGCCTTTGAACTACATCAAGCTACTGAACACTTTTACAATGCGATTTTGCTAGTCTTTGCAAATTATAAATATAAAGGGCATGATATCAAGAAGCTAGGTGCCAGAGCCGGTAACTACAATGCCGACTTACTTACTATATTTCCTTGTGCTACGAAAGAGCAGGAGGAAATGTTCGAATTATTGAGAGATGCCTACATAAAAGCCAGATACGACAGGGACTACAAGATTACCAGAGAGCAGCTGCTATTGTTGTGCGCCAGGTATTTTAGTCCACCCCTGCGCCAGAAGAGAAGTCCACTTCATACTAACTTTTTTGCTGCACTTTGTCATCCTCCATTTTAAATTTAGGTATAAAGTTTTTTCTATAAGAATCC
>Ga0214192_1000314_pt1 | contig 30967 bp, 28 predicted proteins | sample TroBogEpilimnion_44_FD_153030 | JGI IMG/M metagenome (GOLD analysis project Ga0214192, IMG submission 153030) | Freshwater microbial communities from Trout Bog Lake, WI - 29JUL2008 epilimnion | ecosystem: Environmental > Aquatic > Freshwater > Lake > Epilimnion/Euphotic zone | place: Trout Bog... | reverse complement strand
CGTCTTTGGAAGTTAATCCAGCAACGCCAGTAGGTGTCACAATAGATGGCGTATCTTTCAAAGTCATGCCAATAAATGCCACTCTGACCAACTTTTTATTTTTACCTGATCCAGAAATGAAGCCTTTGTATCCATAAGCAGGAAAAAGTGTATTGCCGTTTTGTTTTTGAACGTTAGCTGATAAATACTGGAATTTTGCCCCTTGGAAAGGATAGCTAACAGGAACTGGAGTTGCTGCAGTTGTAGCACCCAAACAAGTATCTACGCCAACAACGCCTTTTGGATAACAGCCACCTTTACGCTTACGCCATACTTCAGTGGCACCATAATCAAACTCATGGTTACCCACGGCATTAAATTCCAGACCTAACAGGTTCATGGTTTCAATAGCAGGTTCGTCATGGAAAGCACCAGAAATAAGTGGACTGGCTCCGGATAAATCCCCTGCAGAAACTACAACATTGTTTGGATAACCATTTTTCAAATAATCGACATAACCCGCTAGATAATCGACACCGCCTGATGGTTTCGAAGTTAAAGCAGTACCTGAACCACCCGGTTGAATTTTGAAGGTGCCCGGTGATTGTAAGTTGCCATGAAAATCGTTAAATGCGATAACGCGTACAGTCGTAGTATCGGCAAAAGCTGTTGAAGAAACTGCGGCAATGGCACAGCTTAATGCCAATCTTTTAATATTATGTAACATTTACAAAACTCTCTTAGATTAGTGGATTGATTAAACGTTTAACTTTTAGGCATCACTTCCCGGCCAAGCTTGATTAGATCAAAATCTATAAAATCAAAGAAAGAACAAATAAAAATAAATTATCAAAAAAGTCAGGATATTCTTATTTTCAATACTTAAATTTCATGAAATTTAATAATCTGAATCAAGATGACAGCCTATGGTAGCCAATTAAAATGACAAAATTACTAAAAAGAGTATTTGTTTTTCAATATGTTATTAATGAGTAAAAATGATATGTTTAATAATGAACTTTTTAGTTTACAAGCAACCTAAATTCTGAACATTTATTAATTAAACTTACATGCAGGTATAAAAACTATGTTGCAAATATTTCGTACCATGATGTTAATGATTTTATTTACAGGTAATGTTTTCGCATCTGAAGAAGCTTTTACTCAGCCTGTTTTCGACCGACTACAGCAACAAGGGGCATCTATTTTGGTTTCCATTCATGCAGATTGGTGTCCGACTTGTCGTGCTCAGGACCCTATTATAAAAAAGCTACTTGAAAAGAGTGACTTTAAAACCGTTCATGCGTTGCGTGTTGATTTCGATCAACAAAAAGATATTGTTAAAGAATTCAAAGCCATTAAGCAAAGTACTTTGATAGTATTTAAAGGCGGCAAAGAAATTGATAGAAGTTTAGGGGAAACTGACGAACAAGCTATCGAAGTTTTATTAAAGAAAGCATTGTAAAGAGGAACTAGTTATGGTCGCTGGAATCGGTGTCTATGGGTTAAGTATCCTCGCGGGGAGTTTATCAACACTCTCTCCGTGCGTATTGCCATTAATTCCGATACTTGTCGGCACAGCAATGACTACGCACCGATACGGTCCTATCGCATTAGCATCTGGTTTAGCGTTGTCTTATGCGCTTGCTGGCTTATTTTTATCTACATTAGGGTTGTTGATTGGTCTTGATCAAATCATTTTCCGTAATATAGCCGCTGGATTAATGATATTGTTCGGACTGGTATTACTATCAACTCATTTACAAAAGTACTTCGCATCAATGACTGCAAGCTTCAGCAATACAGGTCAACCGTTGCTTGAAAAACTATCTACCGATACCTTAATAGGGCAGTTTCTATTAGGAATTTTGTTAGGATTGGTCTGGAGCCCATGTGTAGGTCCAACCTTAGGTGCAGCCATTATTCTGGCAAGTCAGGGGCAAAATCTAATACATGCCACAGTAGTCATGGCTTTGTTTGGGGTTGGTGCAGCTATCCCACTAATTGCTATAGGCATGATGTCGCATCAGGCAATAGCTCACATGAAAGCTACTTTATTTGTCACCGGTAGATTAGGCAAGAAAATATTGGGTATGGTCTTGCTATTGTCGGGTTTATCAGTTTTGACTGGCTTCGATAAAACTATCGAAACATGGATATTAATCCATGCACCAGAATGGCTTACAAATTTGACGACTTCAATCTAACCTTCTGATAACTATTTCAAAATAGTAGTCAGTAAGTTTTATATCCTAAACACACGCAGCTCAATTTCAGTAAATTTGTGTCTATTTATATATCTAATAATTAGATTTTAAATTCTAATTTAATCGTTTTATTAAAAATAAAATTCACCATACCATCATAACCAAGTTAAGTAATCGCTTTCCTGTGATGTCTCTCCTAGTGTTTGGCGGGTTTTAACACCCGCCTCTTTTTTGGGTTATGGCATGGTAGACATAAGTAAGTGATTACAACAATCAGTTAATCATTTGAATGATCAAACTTGTTCTGAAAATAAACTTTTTTAATATAAACGAGGTAACGCTTTGAAACCTATTAATATCTTCATATTTATTTTTATTGCGTTCTTTACTTCGGTATCGCAAGCAAACCAACCTAATATTATTTTAATTTTAGCGGATGATCTTGATAAAGAATTATTCAGTCATTCTGTGAGAATCGATGCCTTGATTACTCAACAGGGGGCGAGATTTGATAATCACATGGTTAGTTTGTCGCTATGTTGCCCATCTCGCGCCACGACATTAAGAGCGCAGTATGCTCATAATACCGGTATTTATCACAATGGTCCCGGATTAGGGGGGTTCGATTTATTTTATGCTAAAGGTTTAGAAAGCTCTACTGTAGCCAATTGGTTACAAGGGGCTGGCTATCAAACGGCACTGATTGGTAAATATTTAAACGGTTATCCGAACGCTCAATCTGGACCCAATTACATACCCCCCGGCTGGAATTATTTTATCAGTCCAAATGCCGGATCGCCTTATACCGAATATAATTATTCGTTAAATGAAAATGGCATAACGACTACACACGGTCATCAATCATGGGATTATTTACAAGATCTTTTAACATCTAGAGCAGTTAATTATATCAAAAATGTAACTGTCAATAATCCCGATCAGCCATTCTTTATGTATTTAGCGCCTTATCTACCCCACGCACCGGCTTTGCCACCAGCGCGCTACCTCAATGTACCTGCTAGTGTCAAATTGCCTAGTGCGACTGATCAACCACAAAACTTTATTTATCTGAACAATCTTAATTTACCAACACTATACAAAGTTCCACGTTCACCAGCATACAGTGAAATTGATGTTAATGATAAGCCTGCATGGGTTAGAAAACTGACACCTTTTTCTGATTACTGGCGTTACCAAAATGATTTGCAATACACCAATCGAAGATTATCGATGCAAGCCGTTGAAGACATGGTAGAAAGTGTAGTTAATACCCTAAAAGCATCAGGACAACTAAATAATACTTATATTATTTTTACTTCTGATAATGGTTATCATCAAGGTCAGCATCGCATGAATGCAGGTAAAGATACCGGCTATGAAGAAGATATTAATGTACCGATGGTTATGCGTGGTCCGGGTATTCCGAAGGGAACTGTTATTAGCAATATCACCGCTAATGTAGATTTGGCAACGACCTTTGCAGATATAGCCGGTGTCACTCCACCCAGTTTTGTAGATGGTCGCTCATTTAAACCACTATTGGATGGTTCACAACCAGATGTTTGGCGCAAGGCGTTATTTCTTGAACATCGTGCACCCACTATTACTAAAAGTAGCAACAATGGGTTATTAGAACCACCTGATTTTTACGACCTGCAGATGACACATGTTACTGATTTTGGTCCACCAGTATTTGTCGGCATTCGAACCCAAGCGAATGCTATTAACGGCTACGGTCCTATCAATTATATTGAGTACGATACAGGCGAAAGAGAGTTTTACGATATTTCTGTTGATCCCTTGCAACTTAATAATAATTATCCAGCCACTGATCCCGCTGTTATCAGCAGACTAAGTAACTGGTTAACTACGATAAAATCAGCCTCAGGTCAGGCATTAAGAACACTGGAAGAAACTGGACCATAATGGCTCATAATCACATCCCTTATGATGGCTAAGTCAATCATAAGGGAGTGTGGTTTTCAAACTTAATCTTTTACCCAATTATCTCTCAGCGTAACGGTTCTATTAAACACCATTTTGCTGTCAGTGCTGTCTTTATCCACGCAGAAATAGCCAGTTCTCTCAAATTGATAGCGACTTTCTGGCAGAGCATTAGCCAGACTGGCTTCAACTCGACAATCATTGATAATTTCCAGAGAATCGGGATTAAGTACATCCAGAAAATTATCTTCGTTATCTGGATTGGGTACTGAGAACAGGCGATTGTACAAACGTACTTCCGCTGGTTGTGAATGAGATTCAGAGACCCAATGAATGACGCCTTTAACTTTACGACCTTCAGGATTTTTTCCTAAGGTATCAGGGTCATAACTACATCTTAGTTCTATGACATCACCCTCAGCGTTTTTAATAATTTCATCACATCTTATAACATAAGAACCACGTAAACGGACTTCGCCACCTAAAACCAAACGCTTATATTTAGGGGGAGGGACTTCAGCAAAGTCATCTTGTTCAATCAAAATGACTTTAGAAAAAGGAATTGTGCGTTTACCCAATTCAGGACGTTGCGGATGATTGCTAACTTCAAGGTATTCAACATTATCTTCTGGATAATTTTCGATAACTACCCGTAGCGGTTGCAAAACAGCCATGGCGCGTAAAGCATTTTCGTTTAAATCTTCACGAATACAGTTTTCAAGAACAGCCATTTCAATCCAAGCATCTTTTTTGGTTACGCCAATGCGTTCACAAAAATCGCGGATAGCTGCTGGGGTAACGCCTGAACGGCGCAAGCCAGCAATGGTCGGCATGCGTGGGTCATCCCAGCCAGTGACATGATTCTGAACAACCAGTTGATTTAACTTACGTTTACTAACAATAGTATATTCTAACTGTAAACGAGCAAATTCAATCTGCTGTGGATGATGAGGTGTTTGTAATTCATCAAGAACCCAATCATAAAGCGGCCGATGATCTTCAAATTCCAGCGTACAAATTGAATGGGTAATACCTTCAATGGCATCAGAAATACAATGCGTATAATCATACATAGGATATAAACACCAGCTATCACCGGTACGCTGATGATGCACACGACGAATACGGTAAATAGCCGGATCACGCATATTAATGTTAGGGGAGGCCATATCAATTTTGGCGCGCAACACATAAGCGCCATCTTCAAATTCCCCAGCACGCATACGGGCAAACAGATCCAGATTTTCCTCTATACTCCGGTTTCTGTCAGGACTTTCTTTACCGGGTTCAGTTAATGTACCTCGGTAAGCGCGGATTTGTTCAGCAGACAAGCTATCAACATAAGCTTTACCATCTTTGATTAGTTGCACAGCATAATCGTATAGCTGCTCAAAATAATCAGAAGCATGGCACAATGCCTGCCACTTAAAACCTAACCATTCGACGTCACGCTGAATAGCCTGTACATATTCATCGCTTTCTTTTTCTGGATTAGTATCGTCAAAACGTAAATTACAAGCACCCTGATAAGATTCAGCAAGACCAAAATTTAAGCAAATGGATTTAGCATGTCCGATATGTAGATAACCATTTGGCTCAGGAGGAAAACGAGTAATCACCTGGTTATTATTTTTACCAGTTTTAAGATCACTATCAATTATGTGGCGAATAAAATTTGCGGAATAAGTTTCGTTTAAAGACATGGTTTATATATAGATGCGTAAAAAATAGATCATCACGTTAAAAATTAACGTTCATTTAACTGTTGAAAGCAGTCTACTGTAATTGCTAAACTCAGTAAAGACAAAGCCAACGAATCTTTAATATGCATTTTAATAGCGACTAATGCAGTATTGCCTATATAAATAGGTGATATTGTCCATCCCTTCCTCAAAAAATTTCCACTGATCTTAAAGCGAATTTTAATGCCAGCTAATCAATTAATAGAGCTTTTTCTAGACACCGTTTGGGTAGAGGAGGGCTTGAGTAATAATACCTTATCGGCATATCGAAGTGATTTAACCATATTTAATCATTGGTTAGCAGGTCGCTCAATACTTGAAGTAGATAATGCTTTACTGTCTGAATTTATGGCTAACCGTTACAAAGTCGGCGTCAGTACCCGCACATCAGCACGAATCCTGTCCAGTCTGCGACGCTTTTATGGTTATTGTTTAAGAGAAAATTTGCTTGTCCATGATCCAACATCAATTATTGTTTCTCCTCATATCGGCAGGCCGTTACCGACATCACTGTCGGAGGAGCATGTAGAGCGACTCTTATCAGCACCAGAAATTACCCATCCATTGGGTTATCGTGACAAAACCATGCTAGAAATGCTGTATGCAACGGGCATGCGCGTATCCGAATTAGTCAATTTAAAATTTGAACAAATTAGTTTTCGACAAGGCGTAGTCAGAATTGTCGGTAAAGGCAATAAAGAACGCTTAATACCTGTTGGTGAAGAAGCTATGAGCTGGCTGGAAGGTTATGTCAATCAAGCGAGAAAAAGTTTATTAGGAACTCGGCAAAGTGATTATCTGTTTGTCACTAATCGTTCTGATAGCATGACCCGTCAAACTTTTTGGCATATTATTAAACGTTATGCCAAAAAAGCCGGTATCAGCCAGACGTTATCTCCGCATACTTTAAGACATGCATTTGCAACCCATTTATTGAATCACGGTGCCGATTTACGTGTTGTCCAATTACTTTTAGGACATGCCGATTTATCAACGACACAAATCTATACCCATATAGCAACACAACGTTTACAAGAATTACACGCAAAATATCATCCAAGAGGATAACCATGACAAATATGATTCACCCATCAGCTTATATTGCCGCCAATGTTACCTTAGGTCAGCATCTGGAAGTCGGTCCATTTGCCGTCATTGAAAGCGGTGCCGAACTGGGCGACTATTGCCAGATTGGAGCTCATGCAGTCGTACATGGCAATGTAAAAATGGGCAGTGGCAATATATTGCATCCACATTCAGTATTAGGCGGCTTACCGCAAGACATTAACTTTAAGAAAGAAACTGAATCCTGGCTTATTTGTGGTGATAATAATGTCTTTAGAGAAGGATTTACAGCCCATCGTTCAGCAAAAGAAAACGGCATAACCCGAATCGGTTCAGGCTGTTTCTTTATGAACAATAGCCACGTTGCCCATGATTGCCAAGTTGGTAATAACACCATTTTTGCCAATAATGTTGCGATAGGTGGACACGTAGAAGTCGGTGATCGTGTCTTTATGGGCGGCGGCGTGGTTGCACATCAATTTTGCCGAATCGGTTCTTACGCTATTGTGCAAGGTACGACCGGACTTAACAAAGATGTTATTCCTTTTACCTTAATTGGTGGTCGTCCTGCAAAACATTATAAATTAAACTCAGTAGGTTTAAGACGCGCCGGTATTACTGGAGAACGTTACAACGTATTAGCAGCAGCATTCCGTTTACTAAGAAACAAACAGTCACTTGATACACTTGAGCAAACGGAAGAATTAAAGTTATTGATTGAATGGTTAGCTGTTGATTCAAAGCGCGGCATTCATAGCTTTATGGATGTCAGGGTAATGGAATAGGAATATTATCTAGGTATATAGTCGATTTAACATAATATACATTATGCGAAGTTAAAGCTTAATTATGTTGTATTTCAGTTGTACCCATTTCAATCACAGAAAGAGAGTATTAAAATGAAAATTGGTGAATATGTTAAACAACATATTAAAAATATTTTTGAGTACTGTAACAATTCAAACCATAATGAAATATATTTGCTTCTTAGTCCGGAATACTCCAAAGATACATTTAAACTAAGTGGTTATCCATTCTGTAAAGTATCTGAAAAAATTGAACCTTCAGAATCAAAAAGATATTGGACTGAAGTATATGTGGTCAGAGGAAAGGAAGTACGCGTAACAAGTCAGTGGACCGCTAAAATGAAGGAATCTTTTATAGATTATTTACATTTAAAAGGGATTTCATCAGAAATTAATTTGTCAGACAATCAAAAACAAGTCCTTTCAAACCAAAAAAATAGCCGCTATCGTGGGAATCACATTGGGAATGCTCAAAATTTATTTATTAGAAATATTCTTAGCAACCTTGGAACCGACTCCTTTAATGAGGGTGACTGGGAAAAAACAAAAGAAGAGTTCGATTATAAATGCGCTTATTGCGGTACTAAGGAAGAGCCATTGATAATGGAACATGCCGTGCCAATTAATAAAGAGAAGCTCGGTGAGCATAGACTTGGAAATCTTGTGCCTAGTTGTAAGTCATGTAATAGTAAAAAAGGAAATCAAAATTTCAGAGAATTTTTGAGCGATAACACCATAGCTATCAGTATAATAAAAAAATATATGGATAAACATAATTATGTACCACTAGACGATGAAGAACAGATAAAAATGGTTTTAAATAAGGCACACGAGGAAATATCAGCTCTCGCAGATCGCTACATAACCATAATTAATAAACTAGTTTAGGATACTAAATTTAAATTTTTTAACAGTTGATGAATTAAAAGCAAATTTAGGCTAGCGAAGGACAATAGTAAACGATGGAATGGATACTTTTTAGTAATTCTTTAAAAATCATGCGTACTAAACAATTTGCTTAAAAATGATTATAAAAAATAAATCTCAACAACTCCCCTACTCCTACGAACACTTTGCACAAGCAAAAGTATTCGTATTCCGCAAATGGTGTGAGCGAGCTGTTGAGCGTTCGAATCCTGTACCAACAGATTTATCCGGTTCATGCAAATATGGCAGTTTATTTATGAATCAGGTTTTTGGGGGCATAATTTGTGGACATTATCAGCACCAATACAACATTATAGACGAGCGTATTGTCGATTTAAGTCATGATGCCCTTGATGTAGCCAGAATGACCAACCCTTACCTTCATGAGCCTGACTATTTTGATATTCCAGAAAAACAAGCCGCACTTAAACGCTGTTTACCCAGAGTAAATACTTGGGTTAACGATTTTTTGGCAGAGATAGATTTAGCAAAACATTAATGCTCATAATTAATACAACTAATTAATTTTGATAGGGTTTTATTTCACACAAATTTACGCCCCTCCCCCTATCTTTGCTATAATCCAAGCCATTGATAATCAAACATAACCCCTTATGGCACGCTATCTAGATCCAAAAAATGATTTGGTATTCAAGAAAATATTTGGCGAACATCCTTTATTGTTGAAGGACTTCTTAAATGCCTTGTTGCCTTTGCCCGACGATGGTCAGATTATCGACCTCAGCTATCTGCAACCTGAACAAGTGCCGATGACACCCTTGTCGTATCGGCGAGGTATTGTCGATGTCAAATGTATCGACCAGCAAGGGCGTACCTTTATTGTCGAAATGCAAATGTTTTGGACCACGGTATTCCGTCAGCGGATGCTGTTCAATGCCAGTCAAGCCTATGTTCAACAATTAGCCCCCGGGCAAGACTTTCGATTACTGCAACCAGTGTATGCCTTAGGATTGATTAATGATATTTTTGATCCCAATGGCGATTGGTATCATCATTATAAAATCGTTAATATCGATCATCCGCACAGACAGATTGAAGGACTCCAGTTCGTCTTTATCGAATTGCCTAAATTCAAAGCCGACACTGCCATTGCTAAAAAAGTCCGTTTGCTCTGGCTGCGATTCTTAAAAGAAATCGGTGGCGAACTTGAACCGCCCGAGGATTTACGTGAGTATCCCCCGATACAAGAAGCCTTGACCATCAGCCAAGAAGCCGCTTTTAGCCGAGCAGAATTATTAGCTTATCAGGATGTCTTAGATGCCATTCGCACCGAGACCGCTTATGTTGGGGAAAAGGTAGCAGAAGCCACGGCTAAAGGACTTGAGGAAGGTATACAAGTGGGTCGTCGAGACGAGAAACTAGCGATTGCCAAAAATATGCTTGAAGCAATGGATGATAGTGCTATCGCAAACATCACTGGTCTGTCCGTAGAGGACGTACAGGTACTCAGAAATTCCAAATAATGGGCAAAGAAGCGCAAATGCTAACTCGGGGTATTTGCATTTGCGACAAAGCCTAATTAGTTACATCAACAGACAATAAAATACCGATTAAGGCAACGGATTTTTAGCCATATAAGTCATAATTGCATCGTATTTCGGTGCGTTAGCCTGTGGCTGCGCATCATACTCTTTCGCTCCCCAGCGACCATAAACACTCCACCGGCAAGCATGTACATAATGATGAAAGATTTGACCGGTACGGTTGCGCCAATTATTCAGATACGTTAAATACACCTGTTTCATGCGTGGATCACGGTTAACTGCATCCATTAAATTATTAACCGCCTTATCATAAAGAATGCTACCGGTGACCACAAAAGTTTGCCCGCCTTCATAGGTTGTTAAAGGAACGCCGTATGGTTTTAAAGCACTCACTTGCGCTTCCACAACTCTATCAATAAAGGGTAATGAACCATAGGTCAGAATTGCGTTATTATCATTAAACAGCCAATCAAAAACGCCGTTAACACCCAAAGTTAACAACTCATTTTCTTGAGTCGAATTGCTGATTATGCTGCCAAAATAAGGGGCAATTGCAAAAATATCTGTTTTGTGAGCCGCCTGACCATAGTCCATGATAACCTGAGTAAAGTAAGGTACGACCGCCTGAGTGGACATCACCCTGCGAATACGCGAAGTTCCGCCCATTACACTCTCAAATAAATCAAAAACATGCTGCGACTGCATTGAATAAAAACGTATCATGCCCGTCCAGTTATCAACTTTGCTATTGCTGATACCCAAGCTAATCGCCTGATTGTAAGCATAAGTGGTTTGGCTAAAACCACTGTTCCAGACTTCATTAGAATATTCAATGTAAGCACGTCTTGCAGGGGCTAACTGAGTTTTCAGTATGCCAGCAAATTGCTTGATATAATCATCAGTAGCTAAGTGTGGAATATTGAACCAAGGATCAACATTCATCAAATTAGCCAATGCAATCATGACTTCAAGCGGTACGCCTTTATTGGTTGACCAAAATTGATCGGTAGGCAATGGGCGTTGACTAAAGTTAATCTGATTAGAGCCATTAGTTTGCATCCACTCCATAAACCGTAATGAACGATACGATTTTATATCGTTTAAAAAATTAGGATTGAAGACAATAAAATTATAATACTGACTGAAAGCCCGATATTTGCCCGTTTGACACTGAGTGGAATTTTGTACCATCACCAGTGGATTATTGACACAAATACCCCCGGGCGGTAACAAGCGAATATTACGCAATGGATTAGCAGGATTAGTCTGCAAAAGAGTAATGGTCGTCGTTAAATCATTGGTAGCCGTTTTAAGCTGAATGACATCATGTCCTGGACTTTGACTAATAACATTGACATTGCTATAAGACAAAACCCCTTGACCATCATAAAAAACATCAAAAGTCTGCCCCGACAAATTTGGGTCAACGAATGAACCCGTAAAAATGACGGTTCTAGCGTATTGCCCTTTCGCCAACGCCACGACGTTTCCACCACTATTAACTTTAAGAAGATTGTTATCCTGAAAAGCGGTTGCACTGGCAGAAAACCACGGACGCGCCATGTGAAAGTAATTGATAAACGGGTATTCGGTTGACCAATCAGCTATGCTTGTTAAATTGGTGCCTAACGGAGCATTAACATTAGCTTTATTAACAAAACCTGCATTAATAGACGGCGGACTAATGGCATTAGCCGATAAAATAACGGGAGTAATCACTAATCCCAATAAACAGATCAATCGAATTAAAACAGGTTTCATAGGTTACTGTAATGAATAATGATGCTTTTTAGTTAAAATATAATGAGCCGCTGTTAGAAATAAGACTAACGGCAATAATAGTGAGCCAAAAATACCGGATTAAAAATTGTTCTACAATTTAATTTTATCTACTTTTACCATTTATAAACAAAACAGAGTATGAACACAGTATTGATTAAAAAGTTGAATAAAAGTTCTATCACAAACCTTGTGGCAGTCATTATTATTCTATTAGGTTTTATTTTACAGCTTGAGTTGGTCATATCCATTGGTTTTTTTGCCTTATCTGGCGCAATAACCAACTGGTTAGCCGTCTATATGCTTTTTGAGAAAGTTCCTTATTTATATGGCTCAGGCGTTATCCCTGCTCGCTTTGAAGAATTTAAGTTATCCATTAAACAGTTAATGATGGAACAATTCTTTACAGAAAGTCATATTGCTCAATTTATAGAAACAGAAGAGCAACAAGGCGGACAACTGCTAAATCTGGACCCCTTATTAAATGCCGTCGATTATGACAAAATTTATGAAAGTTTAGTCTCATCCATCATGGAATCATCATTCGGTGGCATGTTGTTAATGATGGGCGGTCCTGAAGCCTTAGTGCCATTAAAAGATCCATTTAGCGCAAAAATGCGGGTTACTTTAACCGAAATGGTCAATTCAGAAATATTTAAAGATGCGCTGCAAGAAGGACTCGATGCACATAAAATCAGTGCTGATATCGTTTCTAAAATAGAAAGCGTTATTGATAAACGCCTCAGTGAGCTTACCCCTCAACTGGTTAAAGAAATAGTACAAGCGATTATTCATGAACATTTGGGCTGGTTGGTTATCTGGGGCGGCGTTTTCGGTGGTCTGCTGGGTGCTGTGTTTGGTTTATTTATTTAATTCGATTTAGGTGATTTTTATCAAAATTCATTAAAAACTATGCTATGGTCAAATAAACTCGACTGCCCTGCCCCTTAGTTAACAATGATACCCTCACTAGAAATCATTCAGAATTACCATAACCGTACCAAACATACTTTACAGCGCTATGCTAAAGGACCAGAAACCATAGACTGGGAAGATCAGCCAGACCCATTTCGACGTTTTTCGGGTTGCCAACAGGTCATGTTACCGCCTCCCGGAAAACAACTGGCATCACCATTATTTGTTAATCTTGATCAACCAGAAACCATACCCACGCAAGCACTGGATTTAACTAGTATTGGTCTGTTACTGGAATTAGCTTTTGGCTTGTCGGCATGGAAACAGTTTGGAGATAATCGCTGGGCTTTACGCTGTAATCCCTCCAGCGGTAATTTACATCCAACTGAAGCATATTTACTAATAACGGGTTGCGATGTAATTAAATCCGGTGTTTATCATTATCAAAGTCATGATCATTTACTAGAACAACGCGCTGAATTCAAAGAACAACCTACCGAGAACGAACTATTAATAGGCTTGTCCTCAGTACATTGGCGAGAAGCTTGGAAGTACGGTGAACGGGCTTTTCGTTATTGTCAGCATGATACTGGTCATGCACTGGCAGCATTACGCTATGCTGCGGCAGTACTAGGGTGGTCGCTAGAATTAATGGCTGATTGCTCAGATAGCGATATCGCCCAATTATTAGGGCTTAATCGTACCGCTGATTTTAAACCGAACGAGCGCGAATACCCTGATATTGTTTGCCGAATAAAAATAAATCAGAGTCAGCCACACAATCCTTTATCCATTGATGACTTATTAGCATTGGTACAATCAGCAGACTGGTCGGGTACGGCTAATAGCCTGCGAGCTTATCATTTATATCACTGGTCTGTTATTGATGAAGTCACCCAAGCCGCAGAAAAACCGCGTACACAAGAACCCAGACAGCAAAGCGAGCGACAACAACCTTTAGCATCAACCTGCCTTGTTCCAGCGTCTACCCTTATTCGTCAACGCCGCAGTGCCCAACAGTTTGATGGCAAAATGTCACCGTTGTCACAAGTACATTTTTATCGCATATTATCGGCAGTTTTACCGTCTACAGCCGCTTTTTCTTGTTGGCAATGGCAAGCCAAAATTCATCTATTTATTTTTGTACATCGAGTCAAAGGCTTAACCCCCGGGCTTTATGCGTTACTCAGAGACGAGACCCGTTTAGAAAAAATTCAGCAGGCAACCTCAAAACAGTTTCACTGGCAAAAACAGACGGATGATTTACCTTTTTATTCCCTTTATCCCAGCGATTTCAGATTAATAGCCAAAACCCTCTCCTGTCATCAACCTATCGCCAGTGACAGTGCTTTCAGCTTGGCGATGGTAGCTGAATTTAGCGAGACCATCGCATCAGAACCGTGGCAATATCGACGTTTATTTTGGGAAACAGGATTTATCGGGCAAATACTGTATCTAGAAGCCGAAGCAGCCGGTGTCAGGGGCACAGGCATTGGCTGTTATTTTGATGACAGTGTCCACGAATTATTAGGTATAGAAAACAATCAATTACAAAGTCTTTACCATTTTACCGTTGGTAAGCCTTTAGAAGATAAACGTTTACAAACGTTTCCTCCTTATCAACATTTGTCTGCAATCGAATAAGTGCGACTAATATGCTATGCTAAAGCTTTTTTAACAGCTATCGCGTTATGGAAACTTATCTTGTCGGCGGCGCAGTGCGCGATACCTTACTCGGACGTCCGGTCAATGAACGGGATTGGGTTGTCATAGGCGAAACGCCAGAAACAATGGTAAAACACGGGTTTAGACCTGTCGGCAAAGATTTTCCCGTGTTTTTGCATCCGCAAAGCAATGATGAATATGCCCTAGCTCGAACTGAACGCAAAACTGCGCCCGGCTATCGGGGCTTTACCATCCATGCCGACCCTGATGTTTCTTTACAACAGGATTTAATCCGCCGTGATCTAACGATTAATGCAATGGCATTAACACCGGATGGACAGCTCATCGATCCTTATGGCGGTCTGCAAGATCTACAAAATCGTATCTTTCGCCATGTATCTCCCGCTTTTGCCGAAGACCCTGTACGAATATTAAGAGTTGCCCGCTTTGCTGCGCGTTATCAGTCGTTAGGTTTTACCCTAGCCGATGAAACCAATCAGCTCATGCAAACAATGGTTGTCGCCGGAGAAGTCGATGCACTAGTACCCGAACGTGTCTGGGCAGAACTGTCAAAAGCATTGGCAGAACCGACACCGTCTGCTTTCTTTTACACGCTGAAAAACTGTGGTGCCTTGGCTAAAATATTCCCTGAAATTAATGATTTATTCGGTGTGCCTCAACCTGAACAGTATCATCCCGAAATAGATACTGGCTTACATTGCATGATGGCACTGGAGCAATCAGTATTATTGTCAGAAAGTACCGAAGTGCGCTTTGCAGCGTTAATGCACGATTTAGGTAAGGCGATTTCCCCAAAAGACAACCTACCTCATCACTATGGTCATGAAACTAAAGGATTACCGATTTTAAACCGGCTCTGTCATCGCCTACGCATACCTAATGCTTATAAAGCATTGGCAATGCACGTCATGGAATACCATACCCATTGCCACCGAATCAAAGAATTACGGGCAACCACCCTTACCGATGCTTTAGCCGCTATCGGTGCTTTTAAACCCAATAATACCATTGACTGGTTTGTGCTTGCGTGTGAGGCAGATGCCAAAGGGCGAACCGGATGGGAACAAAAGCCCTACCCTCAGGCAACATTATTTAAACAAGCCGCTTTAGCAGGCGCAGCGGTAGCAACAGAAACCGTACTCAACAGTGGCTTACAAGGGGCAGAAATTGGAGAAGCCATTCGCCAATTAAGAATTAAAGCAGTGGATAACGTTATCAAAAGTTATAAACCATTGTAAAATGACTCGCTTTGACATTTTAGAGTAAACACCAACCATTATTATGCCTTCCTTTGACATTGTTTCTGAATTTGACACCCACGAATTAACCAACGCTATCGATCAGGCAAATAAAGAAGTCTCAACCCGCTTCGATTTTAAAGGCACCGAATCCAGCTTTGAACTGACCGATACCAAACTGGTGATGATTTCTGAATCCACGTTTCAATTACAACAAATGTTCAGTGTTGTTTGTTCCAAACTCAGCCGCCGAGGCATTGACATCAACTGCATGGAAGTCGGTGACGCCAAAGGCAGCGGTAAACTGATGCGTCAGGAAATCACCTTAAAACAAGGCGTGGATTCCACCTTGGCAAAAAAAATAGTCAAGTTAATCAAAGATAAAAAAATGAAAGTACAAGCCGCTATCCAAGGCGAACAGGTTCGCGTCACTGGCAAAAAGAGAGATGACTTACAAGAAGTGATTCAGATGCTTCGTGAAGAAAAACTGGATATGCCCATACAATTTACCAATTTTAGGGATTAAGAACACCTTTCTCCCCCACCCTTTTCTAATTAAATTAACTATTACTTCATGCGTACATCACAATTTCCGCTTAATACCGTTAAAGAAACACCGAGCGATGCCGAAATCGCCAGTCATCAGCTGATGATTAGAGCTGGACTTATCCGTAAACTGGCGGCAGGACTTTACAGTTGGTTGCCTTTAGGTTTGCGAGTGCTGCGCAAAGTCGAAAAAATCACCCGTTACGAAATGGAACAAGCCGGTGCTTTAGAAGTTTTAATGCCCGCATTACAACCCGCCGAACTCTGGCAAGAAACCGGTCGCTGGCAACAATATGGACCCGAACTGGCACGCTTAAAAGACCGCCATGATCGTGATTTTTGCTTAGGACCCACGCACGAAGAAATTATTACCGATTTAGCGCGTAATGAAATAAAAAGCTACAAACAATTACCGATTACCTATTATCAGATACAAACAAAATTCCGCGATGAAATACGCCCCCGTTTTGGCGTCATGCGTTCGCGCGAATTCATCATGAAAGATGCCTACTCTTTTCACCTTGATCAAGAATCACTGCAAGCGACTTACGATATTATGTACCGCGCCTACAGCAACATCTTTAACCAGCTAGGCTTAAAGTTTCGCGCCGTTATTGCTGATTCAGGATCAATCGGCGGTGCAGTTTCCCATGAATTTCATGTCTTAGCTGATTCCGGTGAAGATGCGATTGCCTTCTCAACCGTCAGCGAATATGCCGCCAATGTAGAAAAAGCAGAAGCTTTAGCCCCCGAAGGCAACAGAGCTGCAGCAAGCCAAGCAATGACATTAGTTGATACCCCCGATCAACACAGCATAGAAGAAGTCAGCCAATTTTTCGCCATCTCAGCAACTCAATGTTTAAAAACCTTGATTGTTAAAGGTGAAGAAGAAAACACCCTAGTCGCCTTATTGCTGCGCGGTGATCATGAACTAAACAAAATTAAGGCAGAAAAAATAGCCGGCATTGCCTCACCATTAGAATTTGCCAGCGAAGCCGAAATATTAACCGCTTGTCATTGTAAACCCGGCTCTATCGGTCCTATCGGTTTAACCATACCTGTTATTGCAGATCGCAGTGTAATAATAATGTCTGATTTTGTTTGTGGCGCCAACAGTGATGGCAAACATTATCAAGGCGTTAATTGGGAACGTGACCTGCCAGTACCTGAACAAGTTCAAGATTTACGCATGGTCGTAGAAGGCGACCCAAGCCCAGATGGTCAAGGGCAAATAACATTAGCTCGCGGTATTGAAGTCGGTCATATTTTTCAGCTCGGTACCAAATACAGTAACGCCATGAAAGCCGGCATTATCAACGAAGGCGGTAAAAACCAAATCATGATTATGGGCTGTTATGGCATAGGTATCTCGCGCGTAGTGGCAGCAGCAATCGAACAAAACCACGACAGTCGAGGCATCATCTGGCCGGCTAATCTAGCGCCTTTTCAGGTTGCCTTATGCCCAATGAACATGCACAAATCAGAACGCCTGAAAGCCAAAGCCGAACAACTCTATCAAGAATTACAGGCAGCTGGTATTGAAGTCCTATTAGATGATCGCAAAGTACGGGCTGGATTTATGTTTTCAGATATGGAACTTATCGGCATACCGCACTGCATCATCATCAGTGATCGTGGTCTGGATGAAGGCACCGCTGAGTATAAAGCCAGAACATCACAGGAAAATATCGACATTCCGTTAACCGGTATTATTGAGTTTTTGCAGGCAAAACTGGCGGCTGTTTAGCTTATTTTGCACACCCACGAAGAACCCTAAAGTTCTTCGTGGGATTCTCCGTTTTACCTGTTTAACTCCACTTTTATGAGATAGGAAACAAGTGTCATATACATAGATATTTGTTTTTGCTTAGTATTTCGATTTGTAGCTTTGCTCTGTGTTGTGAAAAATCTTTTAATAAACAGTTAAGCAGGCGTGGGGCGTGGTACTCTGATCGTGAACGATGTGCTTTATGCTGTGCCCATTTTGGATCTTAGACTATTGAATCAATCCTAAGTAGGTCGTTTAGCTTCTCGGATTCAACAAGTGCAGAAATATCTCTTAAACTACCCATTGATAGGGTATATGGTTCATGATGGTCTATTTTATTATCAATGCATATTCTGTATTCATTTTGATATGTGAATTCTTTTGTTTTTTTAAATGGAATTTCGCTATCACAAAATTGACCACTAAATTGCTCATCTTCAAAATAGTCAATAAGTCTTGCTTTACATGCTTTTTTAGTTTGTTCCAATGCTATTTTCAATCGCTCTTTGAATTCGAAAGCAGGAACAATTACGGCGTGCTTTCCAAACTGAAAACACCTACTGTCGATTTTTAGTTGGTTTCTCAATCTATCCGCATCTTCCGTTGAATAATTAATCCTACCCTCTATTAACTCGAAACCATTAGTCCAAACAGCATACATACAGAATATATGAAGGTATTCATGTTTGTTATATGATATTAATATTGGTGCGGCGAAATCATCGTTAGTAATGATGATTTCGCCAAAAAGAGTATTACTTAATTTCATAATAACATTGCTAGGCTGCCACCAATAGGATACACCTTCATTAGTGTCCTTCCTACCATCACCCGCATCTTCGATCGACTTGTAATAGCTCAGCGTTTTTAGATGCAAAAAGCCATCCATAAAGCTTTCTGCATGAATTTTCTCGTCAAAAAATTTAATAAAATACACAATCTTCTTTTCAAACATAATACTGAATAGCGCTATAGATCGTAACTCGTAGGATGCGGTAAACAACGTGCACCGCATCGTTCGTGACCGGTGCGGTTCGTAAACTCACCACACCCTACTGCTGGCTTGGAAAAAACCTGCGAACATAAATTATCCGAGAGTCAAATCCCAGCAATTTGATTGGGTTCAATAAAATTTCCCTATCAATTTCATTCCACCCGCATTTTGCAAATAGCCCTTAGATTTAAGAAGCCACGCCCAAAATAACTGAACCGGCTTTAAACGCAGCAGTCGCTTCACCACCTTCAGACAGATTGAGGGTTTCAATGCTGTCATTGGTAATCGTGGCTGTAATGGTATCGCCACCCGCTAATTCAATGATAACTTCAGAATTAACCGCACCTTTTTGAATACGAGCAACCGTTCCTTTTAACTGATTTCTGGCAGACAGACGGTAACCACCAAAATCGGTAATCACAATTACTTGCGGTGCTTTAACTAAAGCAACGACATCAGAACCTACTTTTATAGCTAAAGATTCTGCTGATTCTTTAGTCACCGTAGCCACTAAATTATCGCCACCTTTTAAACCCACAGTGACCGTCACATTAATAGCTCCAACAGTTACATCGGTTACTTTTCCAAAAAACTGGTTACGCGCACTTGCTTTCATAATAAGCCTCTTAAACAAAAAATTAATATCCGAGTTATCCAGCAAACGTTGATTCATTTGCTCAAGAAAATAATGATGTTCTTGCTGTAATTGTAAAAATAATTGCAACAGACTTTTACCGGTCGGTGTTAATCGACTACCGCCCCCCAAACGCCCACCAATAGCGGTTGAAACCAGAATGTTAGGTGAAAGATTGTTGGCACGTTCAATCATCTCCCAAGCACCTTTGTAAGTCAATCCCACTTCTTTTGCAGCCTGATTAATGGAGCCGGTTAGTTCAATCGCCGCCAATAGTTTAAACAATCGCTCGCCCAAACCACCCAGTAAACGAATATCACCATCGACCATTAACGCAAGCGGATTATGTATTCCAGACGCTTCCTTGTCTGGCAATTCAGTGTGATCTGTCTGCACAGTAACCTCATCAATTATCATGTATTTTTGTTTAGCCTACAGGTAAAGCGTTTTTCAATCAACTGAGGACTATTGTCTATCTTATTAATAAACAATTTGAAAACAAGAAATATAGATTCAACAAAGAACCTGAACTTATTTACTCATGTCAAGGGTTTTATGATGCCCGTAATTGGTACGAACTCATTGCAAAGTGGCTACTAACAACCTACCAATGCGCTGATAGCCCAATTCAATTGACTCTTGAGTTAACGAGTATTACTATTTGCAAGTTAGTAATACTCAGAGACTTCTTATGCACAAATTAACCAGTAAAAGACAAGTCACCCTGCCACAAGCCGTTTGCAAAGAAATTGCCTTGCAACCCGGCGATTATGTTGAAGTGTTCGCCCGTGATGGTGTGGCACATATTGTCAAGATGAATTCTGATAACTTAGCAGGCAAATTCCATGATCTAATCAAGGATAAAGACTTTCCATCTGTCGAAGATATTGACGATGCTCTGAAAAAACGCGCTGCCAGAAAGTTTCTTGCCAATGATTGCGGTTGATACCAATGTTCTGCTGCGTTTTTTATTCAAGCCGATTGACGCCAGAAATCCACATTGGCAGGTTGATCGTGCCGAAACGATTATCAATCAGGCGGACAAAGTATTCGTTTCTACGATTGTCCTTGCCGAAATGGAATGGGTCTTGGAGAGCGTTTTTCAATGCAGCCGCAAAGAAATTTACAACGTCTTGCATGAACTGGCTTGCAATGCCAAATTTCAATTTGAAGACTGGTCTGTATTAAACAGCGCTTTGCTGGATTACTTAGAATATTCCTCGGTTGATCTATCCGATTGTCTGATTGCTAGAACAGCCCAAAAAGCAGGTGCCACAACCCTTTATACCTTTGAGAATGATAAAAAACTGGGGGGATTGCCGATTGTCACCAGTTTAAAAAATGATATTTCGTAATCGTGTAGACCATAGCCGTTTAGCTGCTTTTATCGTCGGCTCGCTCCCCGTAAATTCAGATGCTTGTTTTATAAAAATGAATGCTTGCTTTGAGTATTAGTTTTTTACTGCGGTTATTGCTTTAATCTTGTAAAGTGTAAAATTAAAACCTTAATTTAATCGAGAGCTACACTTAACTTATCATGAAAAAACTTAATTTATTATTTTTCGTTTTCTTGCTTTCAGGCTGTACCCAAGACCAGCAAAACCAGTTATCCAGAAAAGTGATTGAATTTATTGATGGTAATTATAAAGTCACCTACGCCAATGGTTCGACTGAAAAATCTTGGGTAATTAAAAATGGCAAAGTGACCACCAGTGACAAAGGTTATTACTATTTTTGGGATGAAAATAAACATTACATCCAAACACCCGTACAAAATACCTTCATCGAAGAAATTTAAGGATAACGGTATGAAAATAATTAAATTTGCACTGATAGGCGGTCTTATGGCAACCATGAGTTTGGCTACAGCAGCAGAAGAAAAATTTAGGGTTTGTGCCGATCCACTTAACCCGCCCTACTCCAGTAAACAACTGGATGGTTTTGAAAACAAAATTGCTGAAATGTTTGCTAAACAGCTCGGTCAAAAACTTGAATATACTTGGTTTCCTCAACGTATTGGTTTTATACGTAATACCCTGACAGCACCCTTGAACGAAAACGAAGTCGATAGCAAAACCTTTAAATGTGATGTCATCATGGGTGTGCCAGCCGGTTACGATATGGCACTCACCACCATACCTTACTACCAGTCAACCTATGTGCTACTGATTGCCAAAAAAAGAGGTTGGGATGATATTAAAGACGCCATACAGTTAGCGGACTTACCGCTGCAACGTCAGGAATCGCTAAAAATCGCCATGTTTGACCGAGGACCCGGTACAACATGGCTGCAATACATTGGATTGCTGGAACAAGGTATCCCTTACCAATCCATGTCGGGCGACGAACACAACAATGTTGCCATGCAAATAGAAAAAGATCTAAAAGCCAAAAAAATCGACATGGTAATTCTTTGGGGACCGCTTGCAGGCTATATCGTCAGCCAAAGCCCTAAAGATACCTACACGATGATTCCCCTAAAATCCGCACCCGGCATGAAATTCGATTTTGCCATGTCAATGGGCGTTCGTAATGGTGATACTGCCAGAAAAGCACAATTAGACCAGTTAATAGAGGTCAATGCCGTGCAAATTCAAGCCATCATGTCTAAATATCAGATACCTTTATTACCTATTTCACAATCAACAAAAAAAGCTGATGATGACTAAAAAAGCACTTATTATTTACTTTTAGTTGCATTATGAGCCGATAACCCCCTATAATTTTCGTCTGCTTTCAGGTTCCAGTCTGTTCTACAGACTGGTTAAACGGGAAGTCGGTCAGGTTTATACCAAAGCCGACGCTGCCCCCGCAACGGTAGATAAGTAAAGCACCATCAGTAGACCACTGTGCGTTTTGGCATGGGAAGGTGATGGTTGCAGGTGTCAAACACCACTTATAAGCCCGGAGACCGGCCCGAAGGTATCATCCAGACAGCGGAGGGCTGTGTACGGAAAACGGCACGTCTTTGCGTGTCCGTTATTTTTGTATGTTCTCCCCCGTTGTCTTTTAAACCACTCAGAAGCGCGGCGGGCGCAGAGAAATTATGCAAAAAATTATTATCAGCTCATTATTATTAACTCAATTCTCCCCTTCACTGCAAGCACAAGTCATAACAGATGAGCAAGCAGTCACACTACCAGAAACCGTAGTTACCGCAACCCGTTCCGATACCCCCAAAGACGAACTGGCAACAGCCACAACGGTCTATACCCGTAAAGATATTGAACGCTTGCAAGTAAGAACCTTACCGGATTTGCTCAAAGGTTCTCTAGGGTTGGACATTGCCCAAACCGGCGGTTACGGTCAGCCCACTAGCAGCTTTTTAAGAGGCACGAACAGCGATCATGTCCTCGTCTTAATGGACGGCATTAAAATAGGATCAGCAACCGCTGGTACAACCCCTTATGAATTGATTCCTATTGACCAGATTGAACGGGTAGAAATTGTCCGTGGTCCTCAATCCAGTCTTTATGGCTCTGAAGCCATTGGCGGTGTTATTCAAATTTTTACCCGCAAAGGCAAACATGACGATAACAAACCTCATGTTACTCTTAATGCCGGTGGTGGTTCTTACAATACCGCACAAACCAATGGTACGGTCAGTGGGCAACTTGATAATAACTGGTATAACTTAGGCGTGTCTGAACTGAATACACAAGGATTTAGACCTTTACCAAGTAATACTTCAGGCATAGTCAGCAATCAGGGCGATTATCAAAATACCGGCATCAATGCTCGGGTGGGTCATCGCTTTAGCAATCAGGGCGAGCTAGAAGCTTTCTTTATGCATTCACAAGGCACCAATAATTTTAGTTCAACTTACGCGGGTAGCCCTGATAACTCTGCCTTTGTTAATCAGGTGGTCGGTTTGACCGGTAATACCGATCTTAGCGACAACTGGCACAGCACCCTAACTTTAGGGCAAAGCATGGACAATCAGGATTATCTGCTCAGTAATGGCAGTCTGAACAGTACCATTAACACCACGCGCTGGAATGCCAGTTGGTTAAATAAAATACGCATCAACGAAGATCATCAACTGACGGCGGGTGCTGATTACCGTTTAGATCAAGTAGACAGCGATACCGTTTATCAAAAAAATTCCCGTTATGATGCCGGTATATTCACCGAATTACACAGTCATATATTGGATAATCATTTTATCAATGCTTCTATTCGTGGCGATAAAAATGAAGCCTTTGGCGATTATGTCACCGGCAATCTGGGCTGGCGGTATAATTCCACCTTTGGTATCAGCCCGTTTGCCAGTTTCGGTAATGCCTTTAAAGCGCCTAATTTTAATGATCTCTACTGGCCATCAGCTTATGGTTACAGCGGCAATCCGAATTTAAAACCCGAAGAATCAAGATCATTTGAAGCCGGTATAGCGGGTAATCAAACTTGGATGCAATGGGAATTAAGAGCTTATCATACCAATATCGATCAGCTGATTGCCTACAGCAGCTCACAACCTTACAACATCAATAAAGCGCAGATTGAAGGTATCGAAGCTCAAGCAAGTACTGACTGGTTAGGCTTTCATCATAGCCTGAATTTAAATCTGCTCGACCCTATTAACCAGTCAACCGGTCAACGGTTACAACGACGTACAGACAAAATATTGTCTTATGATTTATCGCGTACACTGGGCGTAGTTGATTTGGGTGCTAAAATTATCGCACAAGGAAGCCGACCTGATATTTATTATAATCCGACAACCTATACACAAAGTCCTGTAGATTTACATGGTTTTGTTACTGTCGATTTACGTGCAGCCTGGCATGTCAACAAAAATTGGATGCTCAGTGCCAAACTGAATAACTTGCTGAATGAAATTTATCAAACAGCTTACCCTTATAACACCCCTGACAGAAACTTTTTTGTCTCGATTCATTACAATAATTGAAAAAGTAACGCCAGACCGATGACATTAACTGCGTCGGTCTGGTATAACAGAACTATAAACTACTGGAGCTACTACATGAAAATTAACTACAAAATGCTTGCGCTGATTGCTTTAATGGCATTAACGCGAATTCACCACTTCGGTTCAACATCACTGTTACCGGATGCCTCATTAGCGGTGTTTTTTCTAGCGGGATTATGGAACAGTAACCGGCTGTTACTCGCCGGTTTATTGGTTGAAGCAGCGGCATTGGATTATCTGGCAATTAACCAGTTCGATGTCAGTGACTGGTGTCTGTCGCCTGCCTATGTTTTTTTAATTCCTACTTATGCGGTGTTATGGCTGGCGGGTCGTTATCGTGCAACATTTTCTGTATCAGCGACCGCTCAAAACCTGTTAAAAACATTAGCCTCGGCAACATTGGCTGTCACTGCCGCTTTTGTTATTTCTAATGCCAGTTTTTATCTGTTTTCTGGTCGTTATGCCGAATTATCAGCAATCGGTTATATTGAAGCAGTCAAACAATACTATCTACCTTACTTAAGCGTTGCTTTACTGTACACAGTATTAGCTTTGGCACTTAACAATGTCTATAAGTTAGTGGCTGATTTCTCAAGCAAAGACCATAAAATTTCACAATAGCGTTTTCGCTGTTTTAATCATCGGTATTGACGACTTATTACCTTGAGAAATAAGTCGTTACAATTTAACAGATTAAACTGGAAAAACCACAAAACTTATCTTGTCGGAAAAGGAACCCACCAATCAGTAAAAGTAGGCTCTGTTCCAGTACCCAATAATTGAATATAAGCTCTTAAATTGGCTAAATCATTAGGACATAGATAATTTTTAAAAGCCGGCATTCCAGCATCTGAGCCACTAGGAACCACCTCACCCACATCATCAGCCTTATCAATCAGACTGGGTCCCATTGTGCCACCGTGAGCCCCTATAGAATGACAGCTATAACAGTTCAGTCGCATATAAGCTCTTCGACCTTCACTGGCGGCATCCAAAGTGGGTTTCATGCAATTTGGGGCTACCGCATGCGCAGTATTCATCATTACACCTGAAATCAGGACAAGTCCAACAATAGCATTGCTAGTATTCAGTAAAACTCGCATGTTAAATTTACCTCTTATTGTGATTTTTGATTGACTACCGGATCAAAGGCTATCTTGGATGGAATTGAGCCGGTATTGAGTTTAAAAATTGGAATATTAAATTCAGTTAAAATGTTCTCAATCTTGCGCTGTTTACGAGTTATGCTTTTTTCCAGTTGTTCCTGAAAAGCGGTATCACCTTTCCTAACGCACATTGCAATATCAAAAGCGAATGGCATTGAAGTCATTTGTGCATCCGAAGGTGCCGGTGTAATTTCAAGTGCTTTAGCATATTTCTTGGCAAAAAAACCACCAATCGGACCCCAAACTATCGCTACATCAATATCACCTTTAGCAACCGCATCAATAATTTGACCTTGTGGATTTTTTACAGAAGAATCACCCCACATCGAATAACCGACAATATTATTAACAATACCACGGCGACCCAGCGCACTCGCTGGCGGAGAATTGGCGCCATCATTACCAATCGTATGCAACCCAATTTTAAGCTGGCGCAGGATAGGATCATCAAACGAGTCTATCCTTAAATGTTGACGTTTCGCACTAACAAAGACATACCCAGAACGATAATAAGGTTGCGTTGATAGCACGCGTTCATAACCATAAGGCACGCCGATGACAACATCACAAACCTCGGCTCCCAGCGTTTGGCGAATAAACCCCTGCTTTTGCCGCAACCAGTAATAACTCAACTTTTTATGCAGATATCTAGCCAGTACCGCCGCTATTTTGTTTTCAAAACCTTGATGTTGCCGATTAGAAAAAGGTAAATTATCGGGATCTGCACAAACACGTAACTCGCCTTTGGCAGAGACTACTGACGAAAAAATCAGTAGTCCAACTGCAATGAGCGGTATTCCAACGCTAACGGGTTGCTTATAAGAAGATTGAGTCATATTACCCCGCTTAACGGATAAAATATCGTCATTAAGGTAATTTGAAAACATGAACCCGACCACTGTTGGTCGCACTGGCTTTACCACCCGGGCAAACTCCACCGCCGCCAATACCACCTGCCATAGCCCCTACGCCACTGAAAACGGCAATACGTTGCTTGCCATCAGGACCGGTAAAACTGATTGGATTACCCACTGTGCTACATTCCATTTTAAAAGAAAATAAAGGGCTTCCGCCTTTGCTGGCATCAACCGCTTTAAATGATTTATCTTGAGTTCCATAGAAAACCAAGCCACCGGCTGTGCTCAGTATGCCTCCATAAATGGCAGCAGGTTCCTGAATACCCCATTGCTTTTTCCCTTTAGTCGCATCCCAAGCAATCAACTCACTGGTATAAAATTTTCCTGCAGGTGTTAAACCAGAACCGGGTAAAATTTTCAAATCATTACCCATGTAAGGTGCACCCGCTACATATTCAGCTTTTAACATATGCATCGTCATGCAAAAATTAAAAGTAGGCATATAAAATAGCCCCGTTTTAGGTGAAAAAGACCCGGGCTCCCAACCCTTTCCCCCTAAGGCAGATGGGCAGATATTATCAGTATCAATGCCTTGATGAGTCAGTTTATCAGGATTGATTAACGGTAATCCCGTTCCCCTATCAATTGAAGAAGCCCAATTAACATCATTAATAAAAGGCGGTGCTAATAAAATTTCACCCGTTGCACGGTCAAAAGTATAAGCAAAACCATTTTTGTCAAAATGAACTAATAAATTGCGAGGTTTGCCATTAACCACTTGATCGACAGGAATATTTTCACTAATAGAATCGTAGTCCCAGTTGTCGTGTGGAGTCACCTGATAAGCCCAAATTGCTTCACCGGTATCAGGTTTTCTAGCAAAGATGGTTGAACCCCATTTATTATCGCCAGGACGCATATCTGGATTCCAAACACCGGGTTGACTAGTACCATAAAACAGAAGATCAAGTTCAGGATCGTAAGTCAGGTAAGCCCAAACAGAACTACCCCCCTGTTGCCAAGAAGTACCCGGCCAACTGGTCATACCAACATCTTTGCCCTGATCTTTTGGATAAAAAGCATGGAACTTAGGACCAATCAGCACATCTTTATCAGGTCCAGTACTGTAAGCGCGCCACAGTGGATTGCCGGTTTTTAGATCTAACGCCTGAACCCAGCCGCGAACCCCCATTTCTCCACTGACAGTACCTACAAAAACTTTACCTTTTGCGATAATAGGCGCACCTGCCATAGTAACCCCAGTATGCACATCAGCGGTATTTCTTTGCCATACCAATTGACCTGTTGTGGCATTGACTGCAACCGTCGTATTATCAAGCAAGTTGTAAACTATTTTGCCATCGGCATAAGCAGCACCACGGTTGATAGTGTCACAACAATTAACGCCTTTCGCATATTCATTCACTTCCGGTGAAAAAGTCCATTTAACCTTTCCTGTCTTCAGATCATAAGCAATTAATTTATTTGGATAGGGCGTTACCGTATAAAGCACACTACCAATAACTAATGGCTCGCCCATATGACTCCCTTTAACACCGGTTGTAAAAGAGAATTCTTCTTTCAAGTTAGCAACATTAGCCGGAGTAATATCAGCCAGTTCACTATAACGGATACCTTGAGTTGTTCCACCAGCCGTATTCCATTCTGCCCCAGCACCCGATTGTGCGTTAGCCGTTCTCAAAGAAAGCGTATTACCGACAAGCATTAACGCAAGCATGACACCCGCATTAATATGAGTACAGCGCATAGTTGAAGCATGATGTGACGCTCGGTTACAACTAGAGGTGTTGATTACAGTCATTTGCAGGACTCCTTAGAAAAAGCAAAATAATATTTGAAAAGCTGTTTGATAAAGCGTCTATAACTCAGTTTAAACATAAAAATGGCTAAACTTGTTTCACAATAGAATCATTAATCAGCTGACAGCAAAGTTAATACCATCTCTGATTATTATTTTAAAAAAATAATAAAAATCATTAATAATCAAAATAATAGTATTTTATATGAGGTTTTAAAAATTAAAAAAGAGCTAATTAAGTTAGTTTAATTAACAAAACTTGCAGGATTAACTAACAATTTTTGCAGGAATAATATTTATATCCTGCAAAATAAGTAGGTTAAGCTAACCTATTACCGGCTAGCTAAAAAGGAAGGTAAACAAAGAATTTGCTTTTACGGCTGTCAAGAGTAGCTAATCAAGTTTAAATACTGACTGCTTCATTATTTTTAGGACTGTCAACAGACCACAATTTTTCTAACTGATAAAATTCACGTGCTTGCACTGTCATGGCATGTACAATCACATCACCTACATCCAGCAATACCCAATCAGAACCATTTTGACCTTCCATGCCTAATGGAATAATGTTATTTTCCTTTAACTTGACGGCTACATGATCACATAAAGAACTAATATGTCGTTCAGAAGTACCGGTTACCAATACCATATAATCAGTAAAACTGGTTTTATTCCTAACGTCTAGCGTCGTAATGTATTGACCTTTACGATCATCCAACGTGTCCTGAACTATTTTTAAAATATCTTCTACCTGCATGTAATGTCCTAATTAAATTTAATGTTGCTCATAGAGCTGATGTTGTTGAATATAGTCTATAACCTCTTGAGGCAATAAAAAACTCGGATCTTGATGATTTGCAAAAATATTGCGAATAGCCGATGCCGAAATATCCAACTGGGTAATTGCTTGAAAAAAAAGTTTGCCGCTTGGAAACTCAGCCAATTCTTGGGCATGATGAACCAAACGGTCATTAAAAAAATCACAGAGCTGCCCACCGACAAAACCCGGACGGGTAATAACAACAATGTGAGCATAAGTAAATAACCGCTGCCATTGATACCAAGTACTTAAATGATTAAACGCATCAGTTCCAATAAAAAGCAGCAGCGTTTGTTCGGGGAATTCTTCATGAAATGACTGAAGAGTATCCACCATATAAGAAGGACCTGATCGGTTAAATTCACGGGTATCTAAAACTAAATCCGGTTGTTTGGCTATTGCCAAACTAATCATCTGAGCCCGTAAACGAGCCGAAGCAACCGGCTGTAAGCGGTGTGGTGGCTGGGCGGATGGTAGTAAACGCACTTCATCCAGCCCAAAGAGAGTCTTCACTTCAACAGCGGCACGCAGATGTCCATAATGGACCGGATCAAAAGTACCGCCAAAAATACCTATCATTACTGACGAATATGCCCATCGCCTAACACGATAAATTTCAAAGACGTTAATCCCGTTAAACCCACCGGACCACGTGCGTGCAGCTTATCGGTACTAATACCAATTTCCGCACCCAATCCATATTCAAAACCATCGGCAAAACGAGTAGACGCATTAACCATTACAGAACTTGAATCCACTTCACGTAAGAATCGACGCGCCCGCGAATAATCCTCGGTAACAATCGCTTCGGTATGCTGAGAACTGTATGCACTAATATGTGCCATCGCCTCATCCAAACCGTCAATAATGCGAATAGATAAAACCGGCGCCAAATACTCAGTATGCCAGTCTTGTTCACTGGCACGAACGCAGGCAGGAATTAAAGAACATGTTTTCGCACAACCGCGCAACTCCACGCCTTTTTCCAGATAAATAGCAGCCAGAAGTGGCAAAACAGTACCGGCAATGCCATCAGCGACCAGTAGCGTTTCCATCGCATTACAGACACCATAACGATGCGTCTTGGCATTAACAGCAATCGCCACCGCCTTATCAATATCAGCTTTGTCATCAATATAAACATGACAAATACCATCCAGATGCTTGATAACTGGAATGGTCGCTTCCTGACTGATACGCTCAATCAGACTTTTACCACCCCGCGGTACAATCACATCCACATATTCTTTCAGGGTAATCAGCTCACCCACCGCCAAACGATCCGCTGTTGCTACAATCTGTACCGCCGTCACTGGCAAACCAACCGCTTCCAAACCTTCCATAATACAAGCCGCAATCGCCTGATTAGAATGTATCGCCTCGGAACCGCCGCGCAAAATACAGGCATTGCCCGATTTAAGACACAGTGCCGCCGCATCAATCGTCACATTCGGGCGTGATTCATAAATAATACCAATAACCCCCAAAGGCACACGCATTTGCCCTACCTGAATCCCCGAAGGTCGATAACTCAAACCACTTATCTCACCAACCGGATCAGCCAGTGCCGCCACCTGTTTTAAACCTTCAATCATCGCCTGAATAGCTTTCGGCGTTAGCGCTAACCGATCCAAAGAAGC
>Ga0214192_1000313_pt1 | contig 30988 bp, 20 predicted proteins | sample TroBogEpilimnion_44_FD_153030 | JGI IMG/M metagenome (GOLD analysis project Ga0214192, IMG submission 153030) | Freshwater microbial communities from Trout Bog Lake, WI - 29JUL2008 epilimnion | ecosystem: Environmental > Aquatic > Freshwater > Lake > Epilimnion/Euphotic zone | place: Trout Bog... | reverse complement strand
CATACCCGCAATACCTATGGCGCTAAGCAAACCGCCAATGGTGGTTGGTATCAGACAAACATACAACGATACCAATGCCGCAACAGTAATAGGCGTATTGGCATAATCGGCAAATGGTTTTAGCGTTACACATACTATCAGAAATATTAAGGTAAAGCTTGCCAATAATATAGTTAAGGCAATTTCATTAGGCGTTTTTTGTCTCGATGCGCCTTCTACAAGGGCAATCATTTTATCCAGAAAACTTTCACCTGGTTCAGTGGTTACTTTTACTTTTATCTTATCACTCAATACCTTGGTGCCACCAGTTACCGAGCTTTTATCACCTCCCGATTCTCTTATTACGGGTGCAGATTCTCCAGTAATGGCACTCTCGTCTATAGTGGCTATTCCTTCTACTATTTCTCCATCATTGGGTATCATGTCTCCTGCTTCACATACAAACAAATCACCCTTTTTCAATAATGCACTACTTACTATTTCTATCTTGCCTCCAATCAGTTTTTTAGCAGGTGTTTCTTCCCTAGTCTTCCTCAGACTATCGGCTTGTGCTTTGCCTCTTGCTTCTGCAATTGCCTCTGCAAAATTGGCGAACAATACGGTGAAGAAGAGAACTAAAAATATGGTAAAGTTGTAGGCAAAACTTCCCTGTGCTTTTTCTCCTGCCAATATCCATATACATACTGCAAGCATTACTGCTGTGCCTATTTCCACTGTAAACATTACAGGGTTTCTTAGCATGACCTTTGGATTAAGCTTTACAAATGATTGCTTTAAAGCATCTTTTACCAGTGATGCCTCAAACAGCTTATTTGATTGATTCTTTGACATAATTATTTATATTTTTCTAATGTATTAATCGATTCCGATTCTCTCTGTTCTCTGTATTTGTATTGCTCACCTTACTCACGACTCAGGATTCATGTAACTCACGATAAGTCTGGAACTAGTGATGCATACTTAAATATTCAGCAATAGGTCCCAGTACTAATGGTGGAAAATAAGAGAGTGCAGTGATGATAAATATTACCCCAAATGTCATGGCACCAAAAGTGATGGAATCTACTCTTAGTGTACCCGATGAATCTGGTACATATTTCTTTTTCGACATCAATCCTATTATCGCTATTGGTCCAATAATCGGTAGGTATCTACCCAGTATCATAGCTATTCCACCCAGTACATTCCAGAATATATTATTGCCAGTCAATCCCGCAAAAGCACTTCCATTATTAGCGTTTACAGAAGTTACCGCATAGAACATCTCCGAGAATCCATGGAAGCCCGAATTGTTTAGCCAGCCCGAAGGTTTAAATGCCCAGTCAGCATTGGGGTGATGCAGTAATACATAACAGGCTACTGCTACTCCTCCCTTTATAATAAAGGCGGACAATAGGGTTACAATCGCTGCTATTTTTACTTCTCTTGCTTCTACTTTGTGACCCATAAATTCAGGGGTTCTTCCTACCATTAATCCGGATATGAATACCGCAATAATGATGTAGATAAAGTAGTTAAGTATACCTACGCCACAGCCGCCATAGAATCCGTTTACCAGCATACCCAGCATTTGCATTAATCCCGATAATGCCATAGAACTATCATGCATGGAATTCACCGATCCTGTCGATATTATAGTAGTAATAATACTCCAGTATCCCGATGCTGCAGGTCCAAATCGTACTTCTTTTCCTTCCATTGCTCCGGTTACCTGCGAGATGCCCATTCTGGCTATTTCCGGATTACCATGTATCTCCGTTATAATAGTGGGTATTGCCAGACATAGCATTCCAATAGTCATTACACAAAATATCATGTTGGCAAACTTTCTGCGTCTTATATAAAATCCCATAGCAAATAGCAAGGAAATAGGTATGAGTGTCTGTGCAATTATCTCCATCATATTGGTGAAGTAATTTGGATTTTCCAGCGGATGTGCTGAGTTGGCATTATACCATCCACCGCCATTAGTGCCCAGGTGTTTTATAGCAATCATAGCAGCTGCTGGTCCTCTAGAAACCTGTACGCTATCTCCTTGTAAGGATATAATAGTGTCTTTACCATCATAGCTTGCTGTGGTGCCATTAAAGGCCAGTAAAACGGCAATTACTATACAGATAGGCAATAATATTCTGGTAATAGTAAGGGTAAATATTTGCCAGAAATTACCAAGATTATTGGTAGTCTTCTCTTTCAATCCATTAAACATAGCTACCAGACAGGCAATTCCTGTAGCTGCACTTACAAACTGTAAAAAGGTTATTACAAACAACTGTGTAAGATAAGTTACGCCGGTCTCTCCGGAATAATTCTGCCAGTTGGTATTCGTAAGAAAACTGATAGCAGAATTGAAACTAAGATCAGGTGTCATATTTGGATTGCCATCAGGATTCATAGGTAAATGTCCCTGAAATAGAAACAGTATAAATGCATATACCAGCCATATAAGGTTGATGCTCAACATGGCTTTCAGAAATTGTTTCCAGTCCATTCCCTGTGTTGGGTTTACCCCCGAAATACGATAGATGAAACGCTCCAATGGTTTCATAAAATCGAGGATGGTTCGTTCTCCTCCAAATACTTTTGCAATATATTTTCCCAGTGGGTAAGCCAACAGGACAGTAATTAAAAACGTAAGGACTACACCTAATATTTCTGTGTTCATTTTGTCTGATTTTAAGATTAAAATTTCTCCGGTTTCATCAATACATATAATAAGTATACGAAAACCAGAAGGGAGATGATAAATAGTGCTACGAACATGTTATTGAGTTTAAATTATTCTATATGTTTTCGAAGAAATCTATTGCTTTAAAAAATATACCAAAGCAGGCGGCAGCGCATAGTAATAGGAGAATTGCTAACATCATAATTGTTTTATTTAATAAGTATTATAGTTTTCATAAATAAGATATACCTCATGGCAAAACATATAAAATGATAATCAGTATTGCAATACCATCAGAAATATGTTTTTAAAATTTATCCATTACATAATAGAGGGTGCAAACAGTATGCCTGTCATAATTTAATGCAGTAGAAAAGAAAATAAATCAATAGGGGTGAGGCTTTCAGCCAATAAAGATTATCTATAAGGACATTCTATTAAAAAAGAAAACCCTTTCAAAATGGAAGGGTCTTACCATTTTGAAAGGGTATGAAAGATCTATCCGTATTTTATTTTAATTAACGAATTAGGGGATTAACGAATTAGCAGATTAACGAATTAGGGGATTAACGAATTAGTGGGTTTATGTATTTCATTATCAAATTACCAAATTATGAAATTATCACATTTGTATTTTATACTCCTCTATCTTTCTATAAAGGGTAGTAAGTCCGATATTCAGCAACCTTGCTGTTTCGGTTTTGTTCCCTTTAGTGTAGTTCAACACCCGTTGTATATGCAGCTTTTCTACACTCGATAAATCAAAGGCCGATAAGTGATTATTCTTTTGTGTTATTTGTTCCTGCAGGTCTATAGGAAGTTGCTCGGTAGTTAAAGAATCATCATTGGACAGTATCACCGCCCTTTCTATTATGTTCTTCAGTTCTCTTATGTTTCCCTTCCAGTTATGCTGCTCCAGATGTTGTATAAAAGAGTCCTCAATATGGTTAATTTTTTTATTCATTTTGGTAGCAAAAATCATCGTGAAATGTCTTGCCAGTTGTGCAATATCTTTCTTTCTGTCGTTCAAGGATGGCAGCATGATACTGAATACGTTCAGGCGATAGAATAAATCCTCCCGAAAGCTACCTTCTTTTATCGCTACTTCCAGATTACGGTTGGTAGCTGCAATAATGCGAACATTCACTTTCACGGTCTTGGTGTCGCCTACTTTTATAAACTCACCATTCTCCAGTACCCTTAATAGTTTTGCTTGCAGATCTATATGCATTTCCCCTATTTCATCCAGGAATAAAGTACCTCCCGATGCTTCTTCTATCAATCCTTTTTTATCCTTTACAGCACCCGTAAATGCCCCGGTTTTATGACCAAATATTTCACTCTCCAATAGCTCTTTAGAGAAGGCGCTACAGTTGAGTGCTATAAATGGTTTGCCCACTCTCTTGCTATTATAATGAATAGCTTGTGCAAAAACTTCTTTGCCCGTACCAGTTTCTCCAAGCAGTAAAACACTAGCATCCGTTGGAGCCACTTTCTTCGCTAGTTCAATGGTGTTTTTAATTGCTACAGACTCTCCTAAAATAGTATCGAAACTATATTTTCCTGCTACTTGTTTTTCTAGATGCGCTATCCTTTGCCTCAGATTTACCTGCTCGAAAGCCCTATGCAATAGCGGTATTATTTTGTCGTTATCATCCCCCTTTGTCAGATAGTCAAAAGCCCCGTTTTTCATGGCCTGCACGCCATCCTTTATATTGCCATAAGCCGTTAGTAAAATCACTTCTGAAGCAGGATGCAGCTTTTTAATATCAGTCAATAAATCCACACCACTCCCATCCGGTAGTTTTACATCACAGATTATAACTTCAAAACATTGTTTTGAAAGCAGTTGTAAAGCCTCCTTGCAATTGTTAGCTTCTGACACTTCTATACCCTCCAGACTAATAATTCTGGTTAGCAATTGCCTCAGCTTTATTTCATCGTCTATTATCAGTATTTTATTGTTCATCATCCCGAATTCTTTCACAAATATGAGATTAAAAGTGTAAGGAAATAATTTATCGTTTATGATTAAGTATTAAGAACCTGTTTATGTTGATTAATTGATATTCCTTCTAGGTGTTATTGGGGCTACAATTTCATTAGTTTTTTTGCTTTAGCTTCCGACTAAAGTTGCAAAATCTGTGAATTATGTAATTAATAATCATTTAGATGTAACAATTACAGGTTTCCAATACTCGACTTTTGCACTCGTTAATCAGAAAGGATAGTATTGATAGGAAACTGATTGATAAGTTCTTTAAAAAGGTTGGTTGTAAAAAGGAATAGTGGGAATTGAAAGCAAATTCTAAAGAAAATTACCTTTTTTAAATTCTTTTAATTATTATTTCATGAGAAAAGAAACTTTTTTCACGTGGATTAAAGAAAGAATCACGTGAATGTAGAAAAGAAACACGCGGTTTAAGGATAAAAACACGGGAATTTAGTTACCAACCCTTGGATTGATATTAGAATCACGTGAATGTAGGAAAGAATCACGCGGTTTGAGGAAAGAACCACGTGAAAATATCTTTTTTAGAATGGGGTATTTGACTACAGGATCATTATAAATAATAGAATTCTATTGAATAATCTGGGTTTCAAGAAAATAAGTCTATTAGATAGATACAATAAACAGACCGATAATAAACAATTAATAAACACTAAATATTAAAGTATGAAAAAGAGTTCTTTCATCCCTGGTGGTAATGCGCAAAAAGGGATTTGGTTAAGCAATTTTAATAACATTCTTACACCTGCACTAGCTACTAAGTTAGGGGTATCTAAAGATAAGAAGACTGCATTGAATGCCGATACACAGGCATTTGTATATTGTTTGGTATTAACAGCTGCAGCAAAAGGGTTTGAACATCAGTGTGTAACCTTTCAACTATCTATGCTAAGTGGAGTAGAGGGTGAAGTGGTAATGTTTCCAATAATGGATGTAGTAGGGGTAGCTCCTTCCCCGGTAGCTTCAGGAATCTTTACAAGAGTAAGAGCGATTGTAAAAATTATAAAAATCAGCCCATTCTATACCACTGATATTGGTAAAGCACTGGGAATTATTGGATCGGATATAGAAAGTAAACAAGATGAAGTAATGCCAATATTGATTGGGAAAGTAGTGGCAGGAAATGCACAGCTTAAATATACCAAAGGAGCAAACGATGGTATTAGAATAGAATCTAAAAGAGGGACAGAAACCAGTTTTACCTTTTTGGACAAAGCAAATACATCGGTGTATTCCGATACCCGTCCAAACTTAATAGTAGGGCAAGCTGAAAAAAGAGAATACCGGTCTTTTTTTATTAAATCCGATGAAATTATAGGACAAGTAAGCGCCGTAATATCGCTCGCTATAAACGGTTAAAAAAAAAGATAGAACTATAAAAAACAGGAGTAGGCCTGCAGCGTAATCTGCAGGCTTTTTTTGTGGGTTTTAACAATGTATATATCTGAGATGCCAAAAATTGAATCATGCTTTTAAAATACAGATTATTAGAAATGATGTAAAAAAAATGACTGCTGCGAGTAACGGTGCTCTGAAAAAAAGAAATAATATTAAAAAAAATTATGCTTCTTACTGTAATATTTGGTATAGTAAATATTATCCAATTACAGGTAAATAGGCTATGAGCAATGCGGCAAGAGGAATACAAAATAAATAGCCGCAGTTAAGGGTGTAAATGGAGGAAAAAAATAATTGTGATTAGGGATGATAAAACAATGGCGGGCATAGATGCCTGCCTTCATTTAGCCTCACCCCTGCCCCTCTCCAAAGGAGATGGGTAAAGCGGCCTCACCCCTGCCCCTCTCCAATGGAGATGGGTAATACAAATACATTGGTTGTTTTATTGATGCGAATAATAATAACTTGAGAGACCGAAACAGCCAATTAAGAATTATGCATTAAAAATTAAGAATTAATACAAAAGACCAGCGTTTGATGACTGGAGCCTGCGGATTTTACTGCGGGCTCTTTTTTTATACTAAATAGGTGTTATATATTTGGCTGAATATAGAAGACCAAAAAGTTTATTAAAACACCAGAAATGCAGCTATAAGCTGCGGAGTATTGCGGCACAGCTACAAGCAGTGCCGAGAGGCAGTCCGAAAGTTGGGATGCTGTGACGAGAGGGAGAGACAGCAAAGTCCATTTTCCTTTGCTAAAAGGTTGTATATAATTGAATGTTTAGGGGAAAATGAGACATTTGCTGAGAAGGATACTATGCGGGGAAGAAAATAATAACCTACCTAAAATACAAATTTTTAAAAGAATATAATTTAAAAGACACCTCAAAAATAATTATTAATAATTTATAAATGTGTAAATTAAAAATATGAAACAGTTTATTATATTAACTGTATTTCACTTATTATTTATAAATATTGGAATAACACAAAAAGTACCTTATAACATTGAATGGAGTAAGTGTTATGGAGGTACTGGATATGAATATCTGTTTAGTACGATTAATACTAACGATAGTGGGCATATTTCAGCAGGATATACTAATTCTAACGATGGAGATGTAAAAGGATTACATGGATTAAGTGATGCTTGGGTTTTAAAAACTGCTGGTAACGGGACTTTAGATTGGCAAAAATGTTTTGGTGGTACAGGTATAGATGAGTTTAAATGTGTACAAAAAACTAAAGATGGAGGATTTGTTTTTGCTGGTTTTTCAACATCAAATGATGGAGACTTAACTAACAACAATGGTAAATCAGATGTATGGGTTGTAAAAACAGATAATTATGGAAATATAGAATGGCAAAAAAATTATGGAGGCAGTAATGACGAACAGGCACAATATATTCAACAGACTAATGATGATGGATTTATTATTGTAGGTTGGACAAATTCTTATGATGGGGATGTTACTGGCAATCATAGAAGATTAGGAGTTGTATCAGAAGATGTATGGGTTATTAAAATAGATAATATTGGAAACATACAATGGCAAAAATGCTATGGTGGAAGTGATGATGATGTTGGAGCTTCTATATTACAAACAAAGGATAGAGGATATATTATTCTTGGGGGTACAAATTCAAATGATGGAGACGTAAATGGTAATCATGGAAATCTTGATGTATGGGTAGTTAAAATAAATAGTTTAGGTAATATACAATGGCAAAAATGTTATGGAGGAAGTTTAGGTGATGATGCAAATAGTTTTCAGATAACAATGGATGATGGATATATAATAGCGGGAGGAACTAGTTCTAATGATGGGGATGTAAATGGATTTCATGGTGGAAATGGAGATGCATGGGTTTTTAAAATTGATAGTATAGGTAATGTAGAATGGCAAAAATGTTTTGGTGGTTCAAAAAGCGATTACGCAAACTCAATAATTCAAACAGTTGATGGTGGATATTTTTTTGGAGGGAGTACCTTTTCTTATAATGGAGACGTAAATTCTAACCATATAGGAAATGCATGGGTTGTAAAATTAGACAACAAAGCTAATATTGAATGGCAAAATGTATATGGTGGTAGCAATGAAGAACAATTGTATTCTGTTGTGCAAATAAATAAAGATGAATATTTATTTGCAGGAGATACTTATTCGAATGATGGAGATGTGCATGGTAATCATAGTAAAAACAAAACAGATGCTTGGATAGTGAAGCTATCTTCTGAAATATTAAAGTATCCTGAACCAATAAAAATATTAGGCACTAATAATCAGCTTAATGTTTTTCCAAATCCTTCATATGGATTTGTTCAAATTCAAATTAATAATTTAAAAGAAATTAGAATACTAGACGTCTTAGGGAGAATTTATTTAAAGAAAATTATAGATATTAATAATTTATCAGCATATACAAATCTTAATATACAATATTTAGCAAGAGGAATGTATATAATACAAGCGATTTGTATTGATGGAAGTATAAAAGTAGCTGAACTGATGGTGGAATAAAGCCCAAAATGATATACCATAATTACGAAACAATTAACTCAAATTGTTCCTAAGATAGAATGTTTTTTAATTTCTTGACTAATAAAACTGTCGTTATGATTGGTACCAATAACCATTAAGCAGCATTTTAAGTAACTTTGAGTCTTACATAAAACACTGGTATGAAAACCGCTATAAAAATTCCTATTATAATTATTTTGATGATAACATGCATGTCATCTTGTTTTAAATCCTGTAAAAAATCAGTAGTACTTCCTGCTTGTACTAGCAATTGTGATACCTTTAAAATTAATGGATTTGCATGGGATAAACCCAATAATACGCCACTAAAGGGGGTGAAATTATCTATAGTAGAACAAACCCCTTCTTATATTACCAACAACTATACTTTCCCTACAATTACAAGCGATGCCAGTGGACTATTCTATTTTTCTACAACAATAGATACTTCTATTTTTAACAAGTCTTATTTAAATTTTAATGAAGTGTACGATACAGCCAATTATTTTGAATCATCTAAAAACCAATACAATTTGTACAATTATTTATTCGATTCATTACATCATTTAAAACAAAACACCAGCTTGTTGGAATTTTATTATTACCCTAAAACAAAGTTGACTATCAATATGCACAGAACCAGTATAGATACTTTTACACAATACCAAATTTATGCTATTATAGATTCTGTAAATGTATTCGTTAATATAGGTAATTTTTATGGGTATAAAAATGCCATGAACACAAGTTTTGTTATAAAGTCGGCTTATGGTATTCCTACTAAAATATATACCCAAAAGTGGTTGCAAGACCCTCAGAATAGTAAACCTGTAAGTACCGTAGATTCTATTTTCTGTAATAAGAATGGCAGTACCGTGTATGATGTATATTATTAAGAAATCCGTTAAGTTTTTATTGTTGCTTATTTAATTTCAACAATGTATTGCATTCGTACAATAGCAGAATCTTTTGCACTAAGCTTTTTAAAATAGTAAGGGAATGATAATAACAAGGATAGGGATAAATGGTACGACTAACGCTTAGATAAAAATATGAACAGTTAAGTAAGGTCAATAAATTATCAATTCAATTGCTGAACACAAATCTGGATTAAGAAAAGGCTTAAGTGAGTAATACTTATTAAATCAGGATTAATTATTTGAATAATAAACGCAACCTATCAAATGATAAGTTGCGTTTATATAGTAGCTTTAGTATTCAAATCGTCTTCTGTAATATCCATTTCCAAAGTACTTACTGCTGCTCTTTCTTAATGAGTATAATTGTTCTTTTAAAAGCTTATTCAATTGTATATCAATTGGCTGATTGGTCTTTAGAATCTTATCGGTAAATTCTACAATTGTTTCATCTGCATTAATATCTTTTAAATCGGCAGGTTGTATACCAGCAACGGCAAGCATCCAGTCGGCATCCTTTTCATTACTTTTATATTTAAAGAAATGCACATACCCTTTTATTCCTTTATATACTGCCATTAAAGACTTATTTAAATACTCTACACTATCTTTTTTGTTGTAAGTACTGGTGGTATTTAATAAAAGACTTTTAGCTATCAATTCTTGTTTTTTATATTTAGCAGGGAAACGATTAGTAGCACTATCTCTTTTAAGCACATCGTACAACTTACTCTGGTATTTTTCTTCCTTGCATATATCCAACAGCACGGTATCTTCTACAGGCTTTTTGTACTTAAGAAGCAGTTCAACGGTGTTCAACTTTACGCTATTGTCTCTCGTTTTTAAAAGCTTAATAAAGTAAGCAGGTACTGCAGGGTTTTTATCCCAGAATGGTATTAATAATTTACAATATTGTTTTAAAGTATTAGGACTTTTATAATGTTCTACTTTATCATCGTCATCTGTTTTGTTGATTAGTTTTTCATCAGCGGCCATCAACTTCTTTTGTTCAATTTTGGCATCAAAAAATATCTTATAAAAAATATTTTCATAGTCTTTAGTGGTTATCTGATTACTATCGATAAGATCTGTCAATAAAAAGTTTATTTTCTTTTTATAATCGTCCAGACTGTTCAGTGTAAGGATATCTGGTAGTAAAGTTTTAGCCAGTTTAGCGGAATCAGTAATCAAATCGAATAGTTTATCAAGATCTTTACTATTATCAAATACCGGAGGCTCTGTACTCATGATATTTTTTAGAATTGAATATGATTGTTGTTGTTTAAGTCGTGCCAATGCTATTACCGCTTCGTTCTGCATTGTAGCAGTATCTGTAGCCGCATCGTATATAGATTTTATTTTGTTTGCCACCAGCGAATCTTTCTTTAAATATCCCATCTCTTTTATCAAGGATACTTTATAGTTTAGATAATCCTTTTGTTTATTATCACTCTCCAAGCTTTTGATAGCTTTCAGTATATCGGGAATGTCGGCTTCTACAAACTTTACATAATTCATATTCTTGCGTGCAAACTTCGAAACAGTACTGTCTTTACAATAAAAATCTTTGAAGAATACATCGCTTTTGGGTTTAAATAAATCGAAGTTGGTAGAACTATCAAACAGCGGGGTAAACGAATTATAAAATTGATCTATAAAAGCTGAGTAAGTTGTAGCACTATCGGTTAAAACCTTTAATAAAAATACTCTACCGTTATAAATAATCCATCGGGCCTTTATTATTTGAGAGCTTCCCGTATCCCCCAATACTACATCGCATATTCTTCTATCAGTTAGATAAGTGAACGTTCTTTTCTTTTCAACCAAATCGTATGATTTACTTTTAGAATCATACACTTTAATAGCTTCGATAGCTGTTTTCCAGAATTCTGCACTATCATTTATATAATAGTATTTAGGATAAGGACGGGAGCTTACTGCAATAATTTCATTGGTAGTTTTTGACTTAAATAAAACCTTAATATTTTCTTTCCAATAGGGCTCTTCATAGTTTTTAGTTCTTCTATCCATATCCTGTGTCTTTTTTGCTAATCGGTATATATCCAAAAATGCTTTACTTACACTATCTGGTATTACAGGTGATTTAACGCTAAAGTACATAGCAGAATCTGTATAAGTTTTTGGTGCTTCGTAACTAAATGGGGTAAAGTAAAAAGATTCTATAAACTTTTTTGCTTCACTTTCTGCTTTATTATATTTAGCAATTAAAGTGTAATAATTGGTCCCTTTTAAAAATATACGGGAAATATATTTTGTTCCTTCTGCGGTAGTGCCTTTAGTTTCCAGATAAGGATAGCCCTTCAGAATTAGTTGTTTTCTATAAGTAGGTTCGTTTATAAACCCACTGGTAATCAAGCTTTCAGAGGCAAGCGCTAAATTGAAAGTGTCTTCTTCCAATACTTCATGATTGGTAATGGATTTGCAAAACAAATAATAAAAGTTACCATTAGCGGTATCAGTACACTCATAACTTAATGGGATAGTAGAAAATATTTTAGCAGAATATCCACTACCATCATTATCAGCATTTGCATCGCCAGGAATAGGGTCGTCGGGAAACGAAACGGAGAATGCATTGTTTTCTGGTTTAAATTCTTTCCAGGTTTTCTTTCTTGGTTTTAAAGTAATACTACCAAAGAATTTTTCTGCTTCAGCCCCCTGGACGTAGTCTTCATTACCGCTCATTTTAAAGATAATTACTTCGCTACCCCTCACGAAAATGTTGTATCGTTGAATATTGCTTTTACTTGTTTTGTTTACAATATTAAAACCATTAATACCATTTACTTTTATAGTAGACCGTTCTAGTATTTTACCTGGAATGTTTTCGTATAAAATACTATCTATTTTTCGGTTGATATAAGCTTCATCGTTTCCCCACAAACCACCACCTGTGCTTAAACGGGTAATGGTATAATAAGATCCATTACCAAAATCAGCATGAATCCATTGTCTGCCATTAAGGCTACTGGAAAATGAAAATGAATAAAGCTTACCAGGTACTAATACAGTATACATGGAGTCCTCAGCAACTTGTCTATAAAAAGTAACAGGTATTCTTACTTTATTTATTTCATCTTTTTGTTTAGGACTTTGCATACCCATTATTACTGGAGTTAGCGTATAGCCAGCTTGGCGTAAAAGTTCTATAACGCCTCTTTCTCCAGGAAGGTGAGCTGCACCTACACCAGCAAAAATGCTGATGCCAGTCTTTAAAAGACTATCTATATGAAAAGCTTGGATCTCATTTCTTTTATAGAGGAATAAATCATTAAAAGCTTCACTAGTTTCATTCCTTTTATCCAGGCTATCCATTAGGTCAAGATCTCCTTTTCTATAAGCATCTTCTATCTTCTCAGCGTTGCTCATATGGCTGCTATTGTTCTCGTCCTCTACCTCTTTACTATGGCTCTTTCTTTTTGTTTCAGCAGCCTGAGCACGATAGGCGCTAATCATTATTTTTTCGCTCTCATCAAAGTTCTCCAGTCCATAAATTGGTTTATAAAGCTTTCTGCCACATTGGTAAATATGCATGTCCAGATAAGTAGCTTCCTCAAAGTCGGCAAGCCCATTAAAATTTCTATATAAAAAACTATTTATAATGTAAGGATCGTTTGCCAGGGCAGCCTTCAGAGGTTTATCGTATGGAGAAAACTGGAAAGTACTTTTTGTAATATAATCTTCGGGTAAGGATGAATACTCCAGATCGCTAATATCACTCATATGAGTATACATACTATGCTGAAAATCGTCCTGCCAGGTAGTAGGGTCAGTTTCCAATGCAACTGCATCAACCGATTTAAGTTTATTGTAAAATGTGTCGCTTAAATTAAATGCTAGCTTACTGCTTACATGCATGGTTCCAAATAGGTAGGCTGGCTTCTTTATGCCATTCCCAGTTATTTCCCATAAAAGACTATTATACTTTTTAGTGCCAACTTTTTTTTGAGCAGTAGCGGCAATAGTAACTAATGTAAGTAACGAAATAAAAAGGTAACGCATAAACAATTATTTATCCGATTGCTCGGGAGGTTTTGGAATCAATTAACGGTATGAAGTAATATATTAATCTAATTGAAAAGGTATAGTGTATTGTGAATTATAGTTTTTTTAGGATAATGTTCTTTTAGCGTTTTGTTTTGTTTTCCTAATAAAATTGATTAAATTATTTCTAAAGAATACTAGGAACCAAAAACAGCAAATACATTATTGCTAAATTTAATTGTAACTCCAGTTATATTTATTCCGGACAAGTTGTATACAAGTGGTACTTGTAATCCTTCAATGGGTATTATGTTATTTAAGTTGCTACCAGTTGTTAGTTTGGTATTGGGATTATATAATCTTGATATATTTTATAAAGGCAAAAAGGAACATAAATATCCAATGCTAATTCACGTTAGTATTGTTATAATATATAGTAACATTATTGTTGCTTTATTTACATATCATTGTTGTGTAACCAATAAATGTAGCCAAACTATATTTACTGGTTAATATTCTGAAACCCATTAAACTATAAAAATTTAGTGTTTAAAATGTCTTACGCCAGTCATTAACATTGCAAGATTTTTATTCACACAATAATCAATACTATCTTTATCTCGTATAGAACCGCCTGGTTGTATAAAAGCTTCAATACCTTCTAAAAAGGCTATCTCTACACAGTCATTAAAAGGAAAGAATGCATCGCTAGCCAATACGGCGTTGTTTAGTCTGAAGTTGAATTGCTTTGCCTTTGCTATAGCCTGACGTAAGGCATCTACCCGAGATGTTTGTCCACAACCTTTACCAATAAGTTGTTTGTTTTTTACCAAAGCAATGGCATTACTTTTTAAATGTTTACAGATAATGTTGGCGAATAATAAATCTTCTTTTTCTTTTTCAGTAGCAGGTCTTCCTCCAACATCTTTATATGTAGTGGTTGTAACGGCATCGATTTCTTGGGAAAGCGTTCCATTCAGAATAGTTTTAGTAGAAGCGACTGGTAATTCGAATTCTTTTAGTTGTAATAAAATTCTATTCTTTTTAGTAGTTAGAATAGCCAAAGCAGCCTCACTAAAAGCTGGAGCAATTAGTACTTCAAAAAATATTTCACTGATGGCTTGTGCCGTTTCTTCATCAATAGTTTTATTACAAACCAGAACACCTCCAAAAGCACTTTCATTATCGCCAGCAAGGGCTGTTTCCCAACTATTTTTTACAGCGCTCCTTGCAGCAACTCCACAAACATTGGTATGCTTAATAATAGCAAAAACCGACTCGTTATTATAGGTTTTAAAATCATTAATTAACTGCACTGCAGCATCTACGTCTACCAGATTATTATAGGATAATTCTTTGCCATGCAGCTGATTGAATATGGCTGTTAAGTCGCCCTTGAATACGGCCTTTTGATGTGGGTTTTCTCCATATCTTAATACTTGTTCTGCAGTTGAATTTGAAGGATTAAAATAGTCGTTAATAGCAATATCGTAATCCATTACTATTTTAAAAGCTTTAGCAGCAAAAGTTCTTCTTTGTTCTATAGATGTATTTCCTTCTTGAGTTGTTAATAAATGTAAAAGAGCGGCATAATCTTCTTTAGCAGCAACAACTAATAAATCCTTATGATTCTTAGCAGCAGCCCTTATCATAGATGGCCCCCCAATATCAATCTTTTCTATAATTAATTTTTCTTCGGTAGTGTTTCTTACTGTTTCTTCAAATGGATATAAATCAACAATGACCAAATCCATCGCAGGAATATTAAACTGATTCATTTCAGCTATATCTTGTTCATTGTCTCTACGCCCAAGTATGCCACCAAACACAGAAGGATGTAATGTTTTTACTCTTCCACCTAATATTGAAGGGTAATTAGTAATGCTTTCTACAGGGATGCATGGGATAGAAAGTTTTTCAAGGTAATCTTGGGTTCCACCAGTAGAATATATTTTTACGCCCAAACGATAAAGTTCTGTAGCAATAGGAGCTAGACCATCTTTGTAGAAGACGGATATTAAGGCGGATTCAATTTTCTTTTGCATAAATGATTTGCTGCTATTTTAGTTCTATAGAATTTCTATAAAAGCACCCTTGCTCTGTGTAATATAGAGTGGCAAAAGTAGGGTCTTGTTTTCTTTCAGCATTTGATCGGTTTTCCACATACTGTTACTTCCATCAATTACTATTTGTTTACAACTAAAAATAGTAGATAACTGGGTTAATGATACCGGCGGATTATGAGCAATTATTAATAAGTCTACAAGAATTGGATGGGCAGATAAACCTAGTTTCATCGGTCTATCTATCACTACTATCCTCTTATTATTAAATATTATAGCATTACACAATGAAAAATGTTTAATTATTTTAGCCCTTTTCTCAATATGTGCCGGCTTCAAATGGTAACTATAAAGAAAACTATTCTCATTCATTAATATGCTGTCCATGTAACAAGTAGTGGCAAATCCATTCATCAGTTCAATATCACTGTATTTGGATATATTATAAATTATGATCTTTTGTTGTCTATTTATTAGTAAAAAATCAACACATCTTATTGCTAACACTAAAAACATCACGCCAAGTGCCATAAATAGTTTTCTTTTAGATGCAGTAGTTAGCCACCCAATAAGAAAGAATATGAAAAAGAATAATAGAATTGTTTGTAAAGGGCTTAGTTTCAATCCTTCCCAGATGCTCCATTTGATGGTAGACATTCTTTCAATAAAATAATTCATTGTTTCAATACTAAATTGAACAGCTTTCCCCGCATAGATTGCCATTTTAGGAATGAATACGCCTACCATTAACAATATGATTTCCCCATATAAAATTATACAAGAGATAGGGACTACAATTAAGTTACAGATTATACTTAATCTGGGAAACTGATGAAAATAATAAATGATTAAAGGAAATGTCCATATCTGAGCCGATATTGTTACAGCATTTAATTGCCATAAATATTTTAATATCTTATTCTTAAAAGTAAACCATTCTTTTATTGTTCCTGAATACAGTATTATGCTTAATACAGCAGCGTAACTTAATTGAAAACCAACATCCCATATACAAAAAGGATTGTACAGGATCATACACAGTGCAGAAAGAGAAAGCGTATTGTAAATTTTAGAATGTTTGTCAATAATCGCAGCTACTAATATAAAGCTAAACATAAAAGCACTTCGCATAATGGAGGGAACACCTCCTGCAATTAAAGCAAATCCCCATATAATTATTAGAATTACTATTGGTTTTAAAATAGTTACCCATTTGCGTTTAGGAAAAAGATTAAAGAATAATACCAGGCTCCCATATAACATTCCAAGATGTAAACCACTAATGGCTATTATATGAACTACTCCAGTACTGCTATATGCTTGTACTATTTCTCGATCTAAATCATTACGATAACCAATCAGCAATGCTTCTGCCACACCATAAGCCCTTGTATGAGGAAGATAAACTTTTAAAGCATTCAAAACATTGTCTCGAAGTTTAAAAAGATAGTAATGTAAATAGGAAGGAATGGAATTTTTGACAAATATTAACTGATTACTATTGATAAATACCTGATGGCTTATACCCTGAAATAGACAGTATCTTTTATAATCAAATCCACCAGGATTTTCTGCGCTGTTTATGCTAATCAGTGGGGCTGTTGTAATGATAATACTCCCGTATTGATAATTGTAAGGGATACTGTCTTTTCTTAAATAAAGTAACACTTTCCCACTTGACTGTTCCCATTTGTCTTTTACTTTTATTTCATCAATACTTGCTATTGCTTTATAAAAATTATCCTTCTGTATTAATGGTTCTAGTATGGTTATTTGAACCTGAATACCTTGCTTGTAGCGGTTCCCAATCCAGTTCTTTTGATGTTCAGTAGATTGATTATATAGTAATAAAGAACCTGCAACAACAAATATGATATTAATTAAACAACCCTTTATCCATGCAATATTAAATTTATATTTAAGTGGGAATAAAGAATAAGTAAATAGCAAAAAAATGGATATCACTGAAACTACCAATAATAGAAACAGTGGTATAGTAAAGTAGTATTCAAATAGTATTCCTGTAATTAAACCAAGAACAATTCTGAGGGAGGGGATTGTCTTCCAGATATTAGTATTAAAGACATCCATCTCAGAATTTTAGCGTAGTTAATGTTTCAGCATTTGCAAAGTGTCAGCTCTGCCATTTACATTTCTGGCAAGTGATACTTTGTTGGAAAGGTTTGTTCCGTTTGGATCTACTACCCATGTTGCTGTAAGCTTTGTAAGAGGGTATTGAGTACCAGTATTATAAGTGCAGGAAAAATGGCTTATATCTGCACTACTCCAAGATCCATTAGCAGAGTCAATATATTTACCAGTTGTATCAGACTTGTAGCTTAACATGGCATTATTATCATTAAAATAAGTTCTCCAACTTGCATACAAAGTTGTGCTGTCTTTGGCTCCTTCGGTATAACGGGTTATGGTCCAGTAACCACCTTTCAATTGTGTATATAAATAACTACTGATACTATTGTTTACGGCATCTTGTACTGTTTTTTTACAGCTGGTAAAAGTAAGTAGTGAGATAAAAGTAAAAGAAGTAAAAAATAAAAATCCCTTTTTCATTGTATAATATTGTTCAATAATAAGGTGGTAAAAATAGCAGTTTTTATTTATTTAATAATTTTATAAAACTTCTTTTTCGGGTTCTTAGCGCATTTGAAGTACTAAATCTGCAATTTTGCATCTAAAATAAAGCTATTTGAAACATATTTCTTTAATAATATTAAGTGTGCTGAGTGGATTGCTACTGTGGCTTTCATGGCCTGTATTCAATACCACCGTAATGATATTCATAGCCTTTGTGCCGCTGCTTTATGCTGCGGATTTTGTAAAAACAAAGACTTATTTCTTTTTTCTGGCGTTTATTTCTACCCTTATCTGGAATATAGGAGCAACCTGGTGGGTGATAAACTCAACGGAGTTTGCTGTAGCTGCATTTGTTTGCAATGCATTGTTAATGTGTATTCCTTTGTTAGGATATTTTATTTTTAAAAGAAAATATGGACTACTATCAGGAAGCATAGCGCTGATTGTTTTTTGGATGTCTTTTGAATACCTTCATCTAAACTGGCAACTAAGCTGGCCCTGGCTAACACTTGGAAATGTGTTTGCGGGTCAGTCCGATTATATTTTATGGTACAGTTACACTGGAGTGGCAGGAGGAACGTTATGGGTTTTAATAACTAACCTCCTTATCAAATATATATTTACAGAATGTGTAGAGGATAGAAAAGAAAATAAATGGTTTTCTAAAATGTTATTAATCGCGATTGTAATAATTGTTACTCCAGTCGTAATTTCCAACATTATTTATTCCAATTCCAAAGAACCGGAAACTGTGAATAAAAAAGAAGTAATTATTGTTCAACCTAATATAGATCCTTATCAGAAGTTTGATCCAAATGCATTTAACCAACAAATAGATTTGTTAATTAGTCTTTCTGAAAATAATACTGATAGTAATACCGCCTTAATATTGTGGCCCGAAACAGCTCTATCTCAGCAGATAGCACAAAATGATTTAAAAAATTCTTTGTATTATAAAAAGGTATTCGATTTTTTAAACCGTCATCCAAAAGTTACCCTGCAATCCGGTATAGATTGTTATTCTATTTATAACAAAGCTGCTTCTCCTACTGCCAGAAAAATATCTGGAGGAATGTACGTGGATGCTTTCAATTCTGCTGTTGCATTAAAAGCAGGACACCCAATTCCCTTTTACAACAAAAGTAAACTGGTTCCGGGGGTTGAAACTTTGCCTACTTACTTTAAATTTTTAGCATCAGCTTTTGAAAAGTTTGGAGGAACTAGTGGTGGTTATGGAAAAGATAGTGCCTCCAAAGTATTTACGATAGATCAGACTGGATTTAAAACTGCACCAATTATTTGTTACGAAAGTATTTATGGAGAATATGTATCATCTTATGCTGCTAAAGGTGCCAATTTATTAACCATAATGACTAATGATGGATGGTGGGGAAATACGCCTGGGTATAAACAACATCTAGAATATGCCCGACTTAGAGCTATAGAAACCAATAGTTATGTGATTAGGAGTGCCAATACTGGTATAAGTGCTGTAATTGACCATAATGGGAAAGTCCTTATTACTCAACCTTGGGATAAAGCAGCTGTTATTAAAACAATGATTCCAGTTAGGTCTTTTAGCAATACATTTTATACGCTTCACGGAGATTATATGTTCCTTTGTGCTTCCATATTGGCCGCTGCATTTCTACTATTCCATCTATTAACATTATTGAAAAGTAATATAAATAAATTAATTAAATAATGAGTTTATTTAAAGGAAATGAATATGCTATATCATACACTATATATGGTGAAGGAATACCAGTAGTTTTACTTCATGGTTTTGGGGAAGATTCTACTATATTTAATCATCAAATTAATGATTTAAAAGAAAATTGTAAATTAATTATTCCCAATATACCTGGTACAGGAAAATCTGTTTTAAATTTTGAACAGCAAGAGGCTACTATTGAGTTTTTTGCTGATTGTATTAAACAATTTTTAGACAGTTTGAAAGTAGATAAATGCATTCTTTTAGGTCATAGCATGGGAGGCTATATCACTCTTGCCTTCGCTGAACAATTTCCTAATAGCTTATATGCTTTCGGTCTTATTCATTCCACTACTTTTTCTGATTCTGAAGAGAAAAAAGTAAACAGATTAAAAGGGATAGAAATTATGAGAAAATATGGAGCAGCATCCTTCTTGAGAACTACTTTTCCAAATTTATTTAGCGAGGAATTTAAAACAGAAAAGCTAGATAAATTGAAGGATCTAATTAATCATTTTTCTTATATATCTACCGATACTTGTGTTTATTATTACCAAGCAATGATTGCAAGAAAAGACAAGACTTTTCTACTTAAAAAAACTCCATTACAGGTTTTGTTTGTAGTAGGTGAGGAGGATATTGCTGCACCAATGGCCGATGTTTTAAAACAAATTTCTTTACCCACATATTCATCGGTACACATTCTCCCAAATGTAGGACACATGAGTATGGTGGAAGCCACCGAAAAATTAAATAAAATACTACTAGATTTCCTTAAAGAGGTTCAAGTTGAACAAACCGAATAATATTTGTAAAATTAGGTTTAAAAATTGTTCATTGTTGAAATGCTAAAGGATAGAATATAAGCTATAATGAAATTGAACTATAATTAATGGCCATATATTTGAAAGCAATAAGCAATTAAATTATAAAGTAATTCAAACAAAAATATCTATTAGATGACAATCCCATTTACGTCGATTCTATATTTCTAAGACTTTATATCTTTCCCTCAATAATTCAATAAGTTATCAACGACCATTATTATTCGGGTCAAGTACAATATTTTTGAATCATAATAACCGTTGGATGAAAAAAATAATTAAAAAGAAAAAGCCTTCTAAGTGGCCGAGGATAATAGGCATTCTGTTCCTACTGTTGGTAGTAGGGGCATTGTTTGGCTTGTGGATATTGAAAGGGCCATCTACCTCCTTCAATGGCAACTATCAGACTTTTGTACTGACAGAGGAAGATATTCAACAGCAAAAAGTGGTGGATGTATTGAAGGAAAAAGACGTGGTTTCTTATCCTTTTATCTGCTCTATTATTGGATCGAGAATGCATATATGGGATAAGCTAAAACCGGGTAAATACAGGGTGGAGCATGGGCAAAATCTGATAAGCATTCTGAGGATGCTGCGCAACCATAAGCAGATGCCGGTGAACCTGGTAATAAACCGCCTGAGAACGAAGGAAGATCTGGCACACCTGATAGGTAAAAACTTCTCTACCGATTCGATAGCGGTGATGAACTTTTTAAACTCGGAAGATGCCTTGAAGAAATATGGAGTAGACGGTAATACGGTGTTTACCATACTAATGCCGGACACTTATACTTTTTACTGGAATACACCTATGGAGAGGATTTTTGATAAACTATATGAAGCGCATGAAGCGTTCTGGAGTAAAAATAACCGACTGGATAAAGCAGCGGGACTGGGCATTACAGCGCAACAGGTATACACGCTTGCATCGATAGTGGAAGAGGAAACCAACTACGACCCTGAGAAAGGAAATATTGCAAGTGTGTACTGGAACCGTCTGAAGAAAGGAATGTATTTGGGGGCGGATCCTACGATAAAATATGCGTTGAAAGATTTTGGTTTAAAGAGGATATTGTTTGGCCATTTAAAGGTGGTATCACCCTACAATACGTATAAGAATAAGGGCTTGCCGCCGGGGCCAATCTGTACACCTACTGCTAAAACAATTGATGATGTGCTGAATATGCCTAAAACCAATTATCAGTTCTTTGTGGCGAGTAGCGAATTTAATGGTACGCATCATTTTAGTAGCAACTATGCCGAGCACATGCAGTATGCAAAAGCTTATCAGCAAAAACTGGATATTTATTTAGCCAACAAACATTAATCTACCCTTGACCAAATTTGAAAGAATATTATTGCGCATACCCATTGTATCGTTTCTGATACAAAAGAGTAAGCAACTGAAAGTGCCCGGGTTTAAAGGGCTTCCGCTTTACGATGTAATTAAATTCTTCTTTACACAAGTGAATAAAGTAGGCCTTACCGATAGGGCTGCTGTTATATCGTTCAACCTTATTATGGCGCTTCCCGCAGCCATGCTTTTTCTGTTTTCCATTATCCCCTACTTACCGGGATCTGCTACTTATAAAATGGAGATTCTTAACTTTCTTAAAGACTTGTCGCCCACCTCGGCAACCTATAAACTGATAGAAGGAATACTGAACGATTTGCTGAAAAAACATGTTGGTTTATTCTCCTTTGGTTTTGTGTTACTTATCTATTATTCTTCGAGTGCTACCATTGGTATTATTCGAAGCTTTGACCACTCGATAGCAGAGAAAAAGAAGTTCTGGTTTAATCAGAGATGGAGGGCAATACAGGTTACGTTTATATTGATATTGCTGGTGATAGCGGCTGCCCTGATGATGGTAGGTCAGGAATTGCTGGTAGATTCTATTCGTAAATTATTTCATATTAAAAGAGCAAATCTCAGTTGGCTGAAAGGAGTGAAGTGGATAGTGATAGTAGGGCTTTTTTATTATGGTATAGCGTTCATTTATAAGTTTGGCCCGTCGGTAAAAAAGCGTTGGAGTCTGCAGTCTCCCGGGTCATTGCTTGCTACCTTTTTAATGCTGGCAACCACCCTCGCATTCTCGTATTATGTAAACAATTTTGGAAGTTATAATAAGGTATATGGCTCGATAGGTACAGTAATAGTGTTGCTGTTGTTGATTAATTTTAATTCCCTGATTTTGTTGATAGGATTCGAGCTAAATGTAAGTATAACTTACCTAGACAATGAGGAGGAAGAGGAAAGGGAAGAAACGGAGAGATTGAGTAATGTTGTAGGTGTTAAGTAATAAGTTTTAAGATATAAGTTTTATGAATGATCTTGGAAATGGAACGGCACAGGAATTAATAAGAGTATTGAAGAAAAGCCATAAATGGAATCATAGGTGTCAGAATGTTAGATATGTAAAAAGCTTTAGGACGCAGAATATTACCTTTCAGGTAGAATAAAAGCTACTCCAAGTTATCCACCATTCCCAAACATCCTCCGGTTTTCCCATCAAATAATTCACACCACTCCTTAAACGTTCTGTTCTTTATTCGTAGTAGCTACTTTTGTTACTATGGCTAATAAACTTAAAAAGAAAGCGCCACCCATTCCTCCTCCTCCCGATCCGGAAGTGTTTAACGAGGACACGGAAGAAGAAGTAAATGTAATGGAGGTGGTGAAGGATGAAAGGACTACAAAAATTGCAGGAGCAGTGAGTCTACTGTTCGCTGTATTTCTATTTGTGGCCTTTACTTCTTATATGTTTACCTGGCAGGAAGATCAGGATAAAGTACATCAGTTTGGGGTAAGAATATTTGCAGTACATGATGTAAGGGTATACAACCTTTTAGGGGTGCTTGGGGCTTACTTTGCGCATCTGTTTATCTTCAATGGATTTGGGCTTGCTTCTTATATTCTATGCTCATTCTTCTTTGTTCTGGGTGTAAATTTAATGACTGGTAAACCAGTATTCTCGCTCAAAAGAAATCTTAGATATGTAATAGTTGGGGTAACGGTGTTCAGTACTATGCTGGCTTTTCTTACGCAAGGTTCTATCTTTAGCTGGGGTGGAGCAGTTGGAGAACTGGTAAGCGAATGGCTTATAAAATGGATAGGTACTTTTGGTACAGGGGCAGTATTATTTGTTATCCTTTTTGCCTACATTATCTGGAGATTTAATCCAACGTTTAAACTGCCTGAAAGAAAGCAGATAACCAAATTTACAGATGCAGATGATACCATAAATCCATTGGCCGATGAAACGCTGAACAGTGAAGAACTCGAAGAACAGGAGGAAGAAGAAGCACTTCAATTAGTGGTGAAGGATACGGTAGAAGAACCTGCTGCGGGTAACAGACTTAAAGGAGATGGCGCTGTAAGTCTGATAATGCCGGAGGATGAACAAGTGGAAGAAAATCCTCTTATACAATTCGATGTAAACCTACGTGCAGAAGAAGAGCCCATTGAGGGATTGGATGGTGTAGAACTTAATGATTTATATGCTAATAAAATCTTTCCTAAAACACTGGTTACTCCTGCGGTAGTTGCACCTTTGGAACTGGAAACTCCTGAGCCTATAATTGAAGAAAAGTACGAAGAAGATGAGGGTGCTGTTCTAATGATTGATGATAGTATGGTATTGCCTACAAAACAAATTTTACCACCGCACGAACTGGAAATACTTCCATCTGCAGAAGATGAAGAAGAAATAGACGAACCAATTATTGCAGCTACTCCACAGAAAGTAATTATGGATCCTTATGATCCTAGTCTTGAACTGAGCGATTATAAATATCCAACACTCGATTTATTAGAAACACATGGTAGTGAAAAGATAGTACATGATCCTACGGAATTAGAGGCCAATAAAAATCAAATTATTGCTACGCTGAAGAACTACGATATTGCTATTCAGCGTATTGCAGCAACTGTGGGACCTACTGTTACTTTATACGAAATTGTTCCTGCACCTGGGGTAAGAATCAGTAAGATTAAGAATCTGGAAGATGATATAGCTTTAAGTCTTGCTGCTTTGGGTATCCGTATTATTGCGCCTATTCCGGGTCGTGGTACTATTGGTATAGAAGTGCCGAATGTGCGCAAAACAATTGTAAGTATGAAGACTTTATTGTCTTCAGAAAAGTTCATCAACAACAACTTCTCTCTGCCAATTGCTATTGGTAAAAAGATTGATAACGAAAACTTTATTGTCGATTTAGCCTCTATGCCACACTTACTAATGGCGGGTGCAACCGGACAAGGTAAATCCGTTGGTATCAATACTTTGCTGGTGTCTTTACTGTACAAGAAACATCCATCCCAACTGAAGTTTGTATTGATAGATCCTAAGAAAGTAGAGCTTAGTTTATACAAGGTAATTGAGAAACACTTCCTGGCTAAATTGCCGGGCGAAGAAGAGGCTATAATTACCGATACCAAGAAAGTGGTATACACTTTAAATGCACTTTGTATAGAGATGGATAACCGCTACGACTTGCTGAAAGAAGCTGGTTGTAGAAATATAAAAGAGTACAACGAGAAATTTATTGCCCGCAGATTAAACCCTCAGAAAGGACATCAGTACCTGCCATTTATTGTGCTGGTAGTAGATGAGTTTGCCGATCTGATAATGACCGCTGGTAAAGAGGTTGAAATGCCTATTGCCCGTCTGGCTCAGCTTGCCCGTGCCATTGGTATTCACCTTATTATTGCTACACAGCGTCCTTCGGTAAATATCATTACTGGTACTATCAAGGCCAACTTCCCTGCAAGGGTTGCCTTCAAGGTTTCCAGTAAAATCGATAGCCGTACTATCCTCGATCATGGTGGTGCCGAGCAGCTGATAGGTAAAGGAGATATGCTGGTAAGTTATAATGGCGAAACCGTTCGTTTACAGTGTGCTTTTGTAGATACGCCAGAGGTAGAAAAAGTATGTGAATTTATAGGTACTCAACGTGGATATCCCGATGCATTTCTGCTACCGGAATATGTAGATGAAAAAGAATTTGAGAATAAGGATATGGGCGAAGAAGATAGAGATCCTTTGTTTGTAGATGCCGCCAGATTAATAGTACAGAATCAGATGGGTAGTACCTCTCTTATTCAACGTAGAATGAAGCTTGGATACAACCGTGCAGGAAGATTAATGGACCAGCTGGAAAGTGCAGGAATAGTAGGGCCAAACCTCGGAAGTAAAGCCCGGGAAGTAAGGTTTAAGACCGACAGCGATTTGGAAGAATATCTCAGTACTATGGGTATGACCTAAACTGAGTCGTTCAAATAGTTTAAGAAGTTTAAAAGTTTAAAAGGTTGAGTAGCAATATTCAACCTTTTTTATGGAGAAATTTCCTGTATTTGTATTTCCTCCTGACTCCTTACTCCCTGTATTCCTAACAAAACATCATCTTCGTTATCAGCTCCTTCAGCATCTCACTCTCGGCAGTATAGCTCGTATTTATCCCTATCGATTTAAGGTTGTAGTGTTGTAATAATAGCAACACCTTTTCTACTGATTGCTGACCGTATTGTTTAGCCGCTGCCAGATAGTCCTTAACAAAATAAGGATTTACTTCCAGCGCCTGCGCAATGGTATTATTATCATTACTTCCTGCTCCAAATACCATATAAACTTTACTGAAATAATTGTATAGTGCAGGCAAAGTCATCTGAATAGGTGAGGCCTTTGGGTTTGCTTCAAAGTAGTTGATTATACGGATCGCTTTAGAGAAATTTCTTTGTGCCAGAGCACCTTGTAGCTCAAACACATTAAACTCTTTGCTGATACCAATATAGTTCTCAATATCGTCTTCCGTTATTTGTTTACGACCATTCAGATTGATGGCCAGTTTCTCTATTTCATTCTCAATCCTGCTTAAATCGTTGCCTATATGATCTACCAGCAGAAACACTGCTTTCTGGGTAATAGTTAACTGATTTTTGTTCACTACCGATGCAGCAAATTCCGGCAGTTTATCATCGTACATTTTCTTTGTAGAGAATAGTTCGCCATTCTGTTTAATAGCTTTGGCAAGCTTACTTCTTCCATCAATTTTCTTGTCCTTATGACTTACTACAAATACAGTGGAGGAAAGCGGATTTTCTATATAAGGTTGTAGCTTCTCAATGTCTTTAAATGCCATCTGCTGAGCCTCTTTCAGTATTACTACCTGACGCTCGGCAAACATGGGGTAACGCTTGCAGGCATTTACAATATTTACCCAGTCGGCATCTTTGCCATAGAAAACTGTAAGGTTAAAGGATGCATCTGCTTCAGAAAGAATTTTGGTCTCGGCATAGTTCACAATATTGTCTATAAAGTAAGGCTCGTCGCCCTCCAGCCAATAGAGTGATTTAAACTTCCCCTTTTTCCAATCCGAGATAATAGCATCCATGCTCATGCTGCAAATAAAATTAATTATCTACAATAGATTATTAGTTTTTACCAACAATCGAAACTTGTTCATTATTTAATAGGGGAAAACTCATATATCTAAGGATAATATTTGCAGACACTACCACATCCTTCTGGCAATAAGTTACTATTCTTTCCAGGTTCTTTTCTTGGTAGTAAACGTCCTGAACCATGCTGCCATCTATATCATCTTTCGAGGTAGGAATACCTAATACGGTAGCCAGCAAGTGCAGAGAAACATAGTTTTTATTGTCGCCAAACTTCCACCAGTTCATGGTGTCGGTCATCTTTACTTCCCAGGGTTTCTTATCGCTTAGTAGCAGATAATCGGGGAGGGGCATATGATTTATCAACATACGGCGACAGATATATGGAATGTCAAATTCTTTAATGTTATGTCCGGCAAACTGAAAATAAGGGTTTCTGGCATGCATTTTATCTGCAATAGCTATAAAATGATGGAGTATCTCTGCTTCATCATCTCCATAGAACGATTTTATTCTCAAATGAACATCATCGCCCCCTTCGGGGAATATAGCGGTAGAAATGCAGACTATCCTACCAAATTCGGCTAGTATGCCACCCTTCTGACGGTACAGTTCCGAAGGAGTATCCTTGTCTGTAATTTGTCGGGATACTTTGTCTTCCCAAAGCTTTTGCCACATAGGTGGCATATCTTCATAATGTGCATATTGGGGAACGGTTTCTATATCGAGTATCAAAAGATCTTTCAACATGATTCGTTATTTCCGCTAAAGGTATCCTTATTACTTTAATATATCAGTATTAAACTAATTGAAGACTTATTATTCTGCCGAAGTCTGATATATCTTATCTAAGAATTTAGTATTGCTATTATATCAATTAGCTTTAAAACTTACTCAATCGATTTAGAGCCTGTTTAAAATTTATTTAAAAAGCTTGCTATGCTTCTTTTTGGCTGCAACTTCGTTAATTTTTTCGTCGAAAATACCCAATTTCGACGAAAAAGTTACCTTGTTTCGCTCAAAAATAAGCTATAGCAACTCTAATAAACAAAATATAAACAGGCTCTTTGTAAAGTAATGTTTTTCTGTGGTATAAATTACTATTTACTATAAATGATTAGGAAGTATAACCAACTTTTAGATATTGGGAATTGTTGCCTGTAAGACAATTAGGCAAAATGCAAGAAGCTGATGTGTAGCTTGAGTACAGGGAGGAATACAAATACATTGCGATTGGTGATAGGGGCATACACAGTTGTAATAAATCTATTCTTTTAGTATAAACGGTATTATTAAAAATATAAGGAATACATCATTACATGATAGCATTAATCTATCCCCTGTATAATGTATTCCTTTATTTTGATTTAATTTTTATGTTCTACTTCCAATATGAACTACTTTGTAGTCTTTTTGACTAATCAATAGTCTTTATCACCGGGCATTTTCTGGAAGGTATTACGATAAGCTCATCTTCGGATATATATACCCAGAAATCATGAACCTCATATATATCGCCTGGGATTTTTGAACCACCTTCTTCATTAGATCTATCGTAAGGGCCAACAATATTTCCGTGGTACTTTACTTCCTTAAGTTTTTCTGCTAAGGTTAACGTCTTAAAATGGTCAATAGTCATATCTATTTTTGTAATTATGGGACAAAGTTATTGTTTCAATTCAAATAAAGAAATAGAAGTTTAAGAATTGAATAATTGTTTGCAATTAGTGAACAAAAAATCAAGCTATTCTGTGTAGGAAGCTGTATGAATTAATTATTCGTTATTCCTTGCAGTGCACTATACGGACTGTAACTTCTTTAAACTTTTCGTTTTAGTTTACGATTATAGCTGCAAAACTTACATCGTTTAGTTCCAGATAATCGCAATGATAAACTAAACAACTAACTCAAACAGCTTTTAAGAACAACCTGCTTTTAGCATTAATTCTACAATATTTTAAGATAAAATAATATCTACATGCAGGTGTTGACCGCTTTTAATTTTTAGAGGAACCAGTTTATCCGAGTAGGATTCTGCCTTTACTTTTAATGAAAGATTGCCACCTCGGAACTTAACGATTTCACCATTGCCTAAGTAGTCGGTGATTTCCATTCTGTTCCTTTCTATTAAAGAAACTGTAGCATCTTTTACCGGAAATGTTTTTGCATTATCGGCATATACAGTGAAAGATAAATCTGTATGGGTTTTTGTAGGATTCCCAATTCTACGGCTTGCTAAATACGTTAATACCATATCGTGATTTGTGATATTGTATTCGTTTATAATAAGCTCATAACAGACTTCTTCTAAATTGGTTAGTTCTGTTACTTCTTCCTTTAAGTAAACAGTAGCAGCTTTTGTATCTTTCTTAGCCTTTTGAGGTACCCCTAAAGTGCTTTTAAAGATAACGACCAAAGCTATTGCAGCATCTACATTTAATTTAGTAATATTTACCTCTAACAATGCTGTTTCGTTGGTGGTAAGACCATTGATTAGGTTATTAATTTTGGTTAGATCATTCAGGCCTGGGTAAGACACTTCGAAATCGGTAACATGAACATTGAATAGTGCAATTAGTTCTTGATTCTTTTTAACCTTTGACCATGCATATGCTTTGCGACAAATAGGAATTAAAATATCCAGTAGATCTGTTAGTGCCTGTTCTTTTGTTTTGGTTAAGCCTTTAGTATCTAGAGCTTGTTGTTCTAAAGTAGGTTCGAGGGTAGTATACGCTACATTAAATTTATCGATAATACCTGCCAGGAAGATAAATGCATCCAATAGAGTTGCATTCTTTTTGAAAAATAAGAAGATCCTGAGAAACATTGCTATTTTGAGCGATTGGCGATTAGTCATATTATTTATATTAAGAATGAGTAATTAAAAATTAAGAATAGGGAAATGCAATTATCCCAGATTAAGAAATAGAATTCTATTACATTTTTCAAATACTTCAAACAAAAGCGTTTGCTTGATTTTTTGTTATTACCATAGTTCACTATGATTGCTAACAAAAAATCTGCACGAACACTCGTCTTTATTGTATTTGTAACCTTCCTAACGAACTCTAATGCGTAATTTGGGATTATTTAAACTATGTGGGAAGGAGATTGTACGGGAGGTTTAGCAAATTGGACAACTGTACAATTAACAACAGTAATTTCTTAGCTTTAAAAAGTGTACCGGTTAGATATTTATTGTTAGGTGCACTTAATGGACTGTTGGCATCACTATAATATAAGTTGGTAATACTTTCACTACCGATAGATAGACTATAATGACTGTTAGCTTCTCTATGTTGTAAGTTGGAATTTCTTTCGCAAAAGTTGATTAAACTATAACGACTGTTAGATAGACAATACTGAAAGTTGATAACACTTTTACTACAGTTGGATAGGCTAAAACGGCTATTATCTAGTAAGCAGCATGAATTACTTGTTGAAAATAAATTTGGAGTAAGGCTTTCGTATGGGGGAAGCGGTGAGAACTCAGTTGGCATTTCTTGTGTTGCCTGTCTCATTTTATCTTTCTTGAAGAACTAAGAATATTCAAGAGATGAACCGAAGCTTGAGTGCTATCTTTTTTCTTCGAGTGCAAATGACGACTATAAAATTGGAAGTGAAGGATTTATTTTAGAAGTAAGGCACAGATGTAAAGAGGTACAGAGGAATACAAATACTGGGAGATAGGAGTTAGAATATAGGAGTTAGGTAAATACATGGAAACGGGGAATACAAAAACTAAATACTAAAAAAAGAAAAACTACATTTAACCCAGATTACGCAATAGAATTCTATTACCGTTTTCAAATACTTCAAACACAAGCGTTTGCTTGATTTTTTGTTATTACCATAGTTCACTATGATTG